>Ga0110931_1000115_pt1 | contig 33096 bp, 43 predicted proteins | sample 4_EtaG_FD_79333 | JGI IMG/M metagenome (GOLD analysis project Ga0110931, IMG submission 79333) | Marine viral communities from the Subarctic Pacific Ocean - 4_ETSP_OMZ_AT15127 metaG (version 2) (version 2) | ecosystem: Environmental > Aquatic > Marine > Oceanic | place: Pacific Ocean | collected... | reverse complement strand
CTATTATACCTTGAGTTATGAAAGAAAAATTAATACTAGATTTCCAATCGTGGAATATTAAACAAATCGACAGGAGTAGAGACCGTATGAAACTACAGATAAAACTAAGTAAGGACGAGGCACAAGCCTTTAAGAACTTCATGGGGATGGTAAAGCCCCCTGAAATTGCAGAGGAAGATTTTTTGAAAGGCATCTTTAAAATTGGTGTTGAGACAATGGAGATGAAGCTCATGGAGGCTGTTCAAAAACATGCCGAAGAAGAGGGTGTTGATCTCGAAAATCTGGCTCAAGAGACTGAAGACAAAACCGAAGAAGTAACCGTGCCCATTGTGGGTGAGGTTTCAGAACTTAAACCCTCTACAAAGAGTAGTGATGAAGTACAAGATAGTAAAACTGTCTAAAGAAAATGACCTCAACAGAGAGTTGAGGAGACAAAAGCGAGAGAGAGGTGAGCTTTCAATCCTCTTCGTATCCCCTTGGGACAAGTATTGCACAGCTTTGATGGAAAAGCTGGACAAGAAGTACCAGAACGCTGGCAAAGGTTCTAGGACTCTCTATGTTGTGGACAACTACAACATGCCTCACTCTTTTGTAATTTTCAAAAGCAGTGTTTTGCCTCATCTTGTTACCATTAAGCGTAACAAGGTTTTCTCGGAGGATTACCTCCCTATGGTATACAAAGAGCTTGACCTAGAGTAAATCTTTTTTAAGCTCGGTGTATGCGTCCAACTTCTCAAGGTACTTTTTATTTTTAGTGTACAGTAGTTTGAGATTGTTGAGTATAATGGTGGTGAAGTAGTTGAAAGCATTGCCCATCTCAGGGTTAAAGTTTTTGAGTGTTTTGAGTATTAACACAAAACACTCCTGCTTTGCGTCATCTTCTTCTAGGTTGAAGGAGAACCCCGTGAGTATGTTTGATATTAAGATATCAAACAATTTAAAAAGCTCATCCTCATGTTCCTTTGGATCTTGTTTGTATAGCTTTATTAGCTTCTCAAATTCTGCGTTGTTTATATAATGCTTCTCACTCATAATATATTATAGATGAATAACTTACACTCATTGTACGCCCAAGAAGAAGTGAAGTCCCATTGCAAGGACTGCTCTATCTTGCAAAAGAAAAAGCCTGTGTATTGTGTTGAGGATTATGAGCATTTACAGCCCTCAGATGTGCTTTTCTTATCTGATTCGATAAGGCATAGGTTCGGTAAGTCTCAAGCCTTTTCGAAGGCAGAACGTGAGATTATTTCTGAATTTTTTCCAGGAGAATCGTATCAAACAGCGGCTTCTGTGAAGTGTCCTTCCGTAAAAGAAGCAGACATGAGCCCCTCTAACATGGAGGCTTGTAGGAATTATTTACAAGAAACCATAGACAAAGTAAAACCTCGTCTTGTTTTTGCTTGTGGTAACTTGGCTATGAAGATGCTGATAAAGAAGAGTGGGATAAGCAGCAAGAGAGGGAAGTCCTATGAGTATACAACAGATGCAGAACACACATGCACTGTGGTTCCCATCTTCCATCCCTACTCTGTCGTTAAAGAGCCTAGGCACAGAGTTCTTTTTGAGACAGACATTAGGAATGCCTATGAGAAGTACATTCTAGAAAAAACCTATGAAGGTAAACTAGAGTATGAGGTATTAACAGAAATTGAAGATGTACTTGCGCTGGCTGAAAAGCTAAGAGATAGTGATGAAACTCTAGCCATGGACATTGAAACAACAGGACTAAACTTCCTTAGAGATAGCATTCAAACCATAGCCATCTCATCCCGAGAAACTAACTGGGTAATCCCTTGCGATCATAAGGATTCGCCTTTTAAGAAAGGAGAACCCGATTATGGAAAGATGTGGAAGAGTTTGCGTCTCATTCTACAGAACCCTCGCAATAAGAAAGTATTCCACAACGCTAAGTTCGACCTAAAGTTTCTTATCAATTATGGTATCCACACAAAGAATGTGTGGGACACTAAGATCATGCACCACCTATTGGATGAGAACCTACCTAAGAGCCTGATGGATCTGGTTAAGCTTTATTTTCCGACAGAGCTTGAGAGTCTGTAATCCTTTGCTCCAAAGCAGCAATCCTACTCTCATTATGCTTCATAACCTGATCTTGTTCATCATCCCTTGCATCAATGTCTGCTTGGGAAACAGTATTGTGAATATCACCAAACTTCTTAAACCAATTTCTCCCATTCTTTCTGAAGAGGGGAAGGAACACAAAGAGGATTAACCACCAGTAGCCTAATGTTTTAATTAGTCCACCTGTTTCGTGTAGTGTAGAAGCAGTAGTTCCTTGTACTGGTCCTGCTCCTGCTACCTGACCGACGATGGCTGCTGGACTTGCGGAAGGCATGATAACTTCTGTAAGCATTACTCCTCCTGCTGCCCCTGCTGCGACTACTGCTGGCTCAGGGACGAAAGCTGCTGCAATCCCACCACCCAAGGCACCCCCAACAGCGTGTTTGATGGTGCTGCAACTGGACAACACAACTAACATCAGTATAAGTATTATATTTCTCATGCTCACTCCTATCATATATAGCTATGCTTACAATCCAAAACCCTAATAAATTTGATTGGGCCTCCATCCCGCTTGGAGAATGCTGTGAAGGGAACGCTATGGATTCCTACTTCACACTTAAGCTTTTTGATTTAGTTCATGAGAAGCTAGACGAAGTGGGCGTACTTCCTTTTGTTGAGAGCATCTTCTCCGACGCTTTGCCTACTTTCGCAGAAATGGAGTATGGTGGATTGGAGGTCAGCGAGGAGAAACTAGGGCAGTTGGAGAAGGAACTAAACGAGCTAACTTTAAACCAAGAGGATAGCCTGTATTACTTTGATCAAATCCAGAAGACTGACAATCTATCATCTAACAATGATTTGATTGACATCTTTTACCTTAGAGAGGGTGGCTTTGAGTTTTATCCACCTGACAAAACCGCTAAAGGGTCACCTTCTGTTTCAGCACCAACCCTTAAGATTTTACTAGAGCAAATTAATGAAGAGATAGTGAGAAGATCATGAGTGCAAAATGGCAACACAGGGATGAAGGTAAGAAGGTCAGCAAGAGCGTAGTCCGCTCTAAGTCTTTAGACGAATTAAAAGTAGCAGCTAAGTTTATAACTAGTTTGTTAGACCTACGCAAAGCAGAGAAGCTACAGAAGACTTATATCCACGGAACAAAAAAAGCTATAGATTACAACGAAGGACATAAGCTGTATGTAGACTATAGACTAGATGGAACAGCAACAGGTCGCCTATCTTGCGCTGCTTACAATGCTGAAAAACCTATGGGTGTGTCTTTTCACACTCTTCCAAGAGAGACTAACAAGGCTAACATCAGGAGCATGTTTGTTGCTCCGAAAGGTAAAGCTTTTGTTACTGTTGATTATGCTGCCATGGAACTGAGAGTGCTTGCTCACATAGCTAAAGAGAAAAGTATGCAACATGCGTTTAACTCTGGAGCGGACCTACACACATACACGGGAAAACTACTCTTTAGTAAGGATGAGATCACAAAAGAAGAAAGGCAGATTGCAAAGACCGTATCCTTTTTGATTGTTTATGGTGGTGGTGCATTCAATCTCTCCGAAACTATGGGAATACCTTTGAATCGAGCAGAGGAGATAATTAAAAACTACCAAAGGGTTTACCCAGGAATATTCCGCTACATGGAGTTTATCAATAACTTCATTAAAGAGAATTCCTATGCGTATACTATTTTTGGCAGAAGAAGAAACCTTCCCGATGTCAATAGCAGAGACAGATCTGTCATCAACAGAGCCTTAAGACAAGGCTTGAATTTTACCATCCAAAGTTCTGCATCTGACATTCTTTTATGTGGTTTGCTAGGTGTGTCCAACAGATTTAAAGAGAAGAGTTTAGACGCTCAGGTTGTGGCAACAGTTCACGACAGTCTTGAGATCATTTCCTCGGAGAAAGATCTCCCTGATTGCCTTGAGATCGTCTATGATGAACTAGTGAATTACCCAAATCTTCGCCGCTTGTTTGGGATTAATTTTGATGTCCCTTTGTCTGTTGATTTAGAGGTAGGTAGATCTTTTGGAGATGGTATTGACGTTGGTTTTACTGAGGGAAAGCCTACCAATTTAGATGAGATTTATACCTATCTTAATAATAACTAAATGAATTAAATGGTAAAGACTTTAATTATTGGAGACATACATATCTCCAACAAAAATGCTGCTCTTCGTATGGCTCAAGAGGAATGCATTAAAAAAATATATAATAAGGAGAAGCCTGACGAGGTAATCCAGCTTGGAGATTTTTTAGATTTTAGGAAGCCTTCGCCAGAGGCTCTTCTTTCTGCCAAGAGAATGATTGACCATTGGAAAGAACGCTCCAATGTTGTGATTCTTAGGGGGAATCATTGCGCTAGCACTAAAGCTGATGATGGAGTCACAGCGTTAAGTGTGTTTGATTCTAAGCAAACGAATGTAAACATAGTCACTCACACTTGGTACGACCATAATAAAAAACATGCTTACATCCCTCACTATGAAAATGAAGAACGCATTAAAAAAGATCTCGCAGCGGTCCCTAAAGATTATACTGTTTTTGGTCACTTCGGTTATTTTGGTTGCCTTAATTCCGTTGGCGATCATGATTTTGATATTAACATTAATTGCTTTAGGAACGATACTTTTCTTGGTCATATTCACAGACAGAATGAACGATCATTTATGTCAAACGGCCAAGAGAAATCCCTCTTAATCTTAGGCACTCCATATACCACTAATTTTGGTGAGACGGGTAAGGATAATTACTACGCAGTAATAGAAAACGGCGAAACAACCCTGCACAAAATCAACCATGGCCCAAGGCATATGTTGGTGAAAAATAAAGACTTACCTAAATCTATTAAAAAAATAAACAACAAAAATTATCACACCTTTCTGAGAATAGTTCTTGATGCAGGAGAAGCTTTAGTGGATATTAATGATATTAAGGCCGCTTCTGTTGATATTAAGTATGCTCCTGCGTTTGATGAAGAAGAAGTCTCTAATTATAAACCCAACCGAGATCTTTTTAGATTGAATGAGGTTATCATTGAAGACTATATAAAATCAGCTAATTCCATTTTGGAAAAGGACAAGCTTATGGAGGGGTATCGCCTATTAAGGTATGAAGATTAAGTCTTTAAAGATTCAAAACTTTTATTCTTTTGAGTCAGCGCAGGTTGATTTTGATAGGTTTAAGAATATTGTTCTGATTAAGGGGCAGAACAAAGATGCTAAAGGATCTAACGGTGCTGGAAAGAGTGCTTTTGTTGAGGCCATTTACTTTGGTTTAACAGGAAAAACTATTAGAAAAAGCACTGAGGATGCTATGGTTCATGTTAAGCACAAGAAGAAGTGCTGCATAGAACTAACCTTAGACAACGGAACTAGAATTGTAAGGTGGAAAAAGCCCTCAAAACTACAGCTTTTTGTTGACGATAAAGAAGAAACAAAAGAAAGCATAGCCAAGACTCAGGAATACATTGATACTATTCTTAACCTTAATTACAAGGTTTTGCTTTCCTCCATGTTTTTTGGACAAAGCAATACAACAACTTTTTTAGAGTGTTCTGCTGAAGACAAACGAAATATCGTAAAGACTTTTTTAGATCTAGATGATGTTTTTGAAATGAGAGATAGAATCAAAAGCCATAAGGCTGGGTTCTGGAATACAATGAAAGAACAAGACTCCTTAATATCTGAACACAGATCAATGATTAGTGAGTTTGATACCAAGATAGAAAAGCTAAAGAAAGCAAAAAAATCCTTTTCAGAGTATGATGCTTCCATTCTTGATCTATCTCTAAATGATATTCTTGATGCTGAAGAAACTGAGAGCGCAAGATCCTGGCAAGCAATACATGCAAGTAAGAAAATAGACGATCTTGAAGGCGCGATAGAGAAGTTGAAACAAAACATCAAGTCCCCAGCATCTAACGGGGTTTGTGATAAATGTGGGCAAACTGTTAAGGAGCAGGTTAACAAAGCTTTCCTACAGACAGAGCTTGCAAAAGCAGAAAAAGATCTAGTGGTACTATTGAACTCACAAGAAGAACTTGAAAACGCAAAAGTTAAAATACCTGTATCCTCTAAAGAGTTCTCTAAGGTACTAGCGTATAAAGAGTTATGCCGAGATGAGACTAACTATGAGGAGTTAATAACATCCTTTAAAGATAAAATACAAATAAGGTCTGAGGTCAAGGCAGAGAACAAGCTAGACTATGAGGTGATGCGTTTCTGGGAGAAAGCCTTTTCTCAACAAGGAATCATAAAGTTTATAATCAGGAATATATTAGAGTACCTTAACAATAAGGTTAACTATTATCTGTCTTTCTTAACAAACTCCAAGTATAGTTTATTTTTCGATGAAGAATTAAATGAAAAAGTAATCACCAATAATCAAGAGATACAGTATATATCCTTATCTGGTGGCGAAAAGAGAAAGGTGAACTTGGCTGTGACAATGGCTTTGAAAGATTTATTGCTTCTTACTGACAAAGATCAAACCAACATTCTTTTTCTTGATGAGATAGCAGAGAATCTGGACGAAGAAGGCATTAACGGTTTATATAATTTACTACAAGAAATTAAGAAAGACAAGCTTATCTTCATTATCACACATAACAAATACTTAAAAACACTACTGCATTCTGCGCCCCGTCTGTCTATAATTAAATCGAAAGGAGTTTCAAAAATAACAAAATGGCATTAGCAAATTTAAATCAATTAGGGCAAGAGATTTTTGAAGCCCGATACGCCTACCCAGGCGAAACAAAGTGGGCCGAAAGAGCCAAGACCGTAGCAAAGGTTATGGCCTCAGCGGAGAAAGATGAAGACAAAGAAAAAATTGAAAAGATCTTTTACGATGCGGTCGGCTCTGGAGACCTCATCCCAGGGGGTAGAATTATCTTTGGTGCTGGGCGTAACCGTGGGCATCATAACCTCCTTAATTGTTATGTTATTATTCCAGAAGATAGTGTTGATTCCATTGGTAAAACTGTTCAAGATATGTATAGAATTTCTTGCGCGGGTGGGGGTGTAGGTTTTAATGTATCTAAACTTAGACCTAAAGGAGATCATATTGGAAGTGTAAAGCACTCCGCACCTGGATCTGTCTCTGTTCTGAAAATGATAAACGAGGTAGGTGAACATGTTCGTGCAGGAAAGAATAGGAGAACTGCTCTCATGGGCATTCTTAATGTTACTCATCCTGATCTCCTGGAATTCTTGCATGTAAAGCTCGATCAAGGTGAGCTTAATAACTTTAACATTTCAGTAGCCATAACAAACCGTTTCCTAGAGGCAGTTGAATTGGATGAAGATTGGTACTTCTCTTTCAACAATAAGGAGTATCATTCCTATGAAGTTGTAAGACATTGGAAGGACACCAATGGTGAAGTTGGAATTGGTGGAGCAGGAGGAGAATGCATACGAGTCGTAGGTTTAGATGAAGAAGATGCTTTAAGCCGTGCCAACAACTTTCATAAGAAAAACTGGACTGATTCCTTTGAGATGATTGGTCGAAAAGATATCAAGGCAAGAGACTTGTGGGATATTATCTGGAAGAACTCTGTTGAATCAGGTGACCCAGGGATATACAATATTGATCTTGCAAATAGCTACACTAATGTTTCTTATTTTGAAAGCTTGGACTCAACGAATCCTTGTGGTGAAATCTCACTCCCCTCATACGGCAATTGCTGTTTAGCTAATGTGAATCTTAGCAACATGGTGCTTGATGACGGTACAGACATTGATTGGAAGCGTTTGGCTAGAACAGTTCGAACTGGTGTGAGATTTTTGGATAACGTGCTTACCGTAAATACTTTCCCAACAGAGGAGTGTAAGCTGGTTGGAGAACGCTCCCGCCGCATTGGTTTAGGTGTTACAGGCTTACATTATATGCTAATTAAAGTTGGCATTAAGTATGGCAGCGAAAAGTGTTTAGAATTGTTAGACAGGCTGTTCTCTACAATTAGGGACGAGTCATACAAAATGTCGATTTACCTAGCTAGAGATAAAAAGCCTTTCCCTGAGTTTGATTATAAAAAGTACCTGAGTGAGGAGTTTGCAAAGACACTTCCTGCTAGAATTAGAATGTTAATCAAAAGATATGGGATTAGGAACGCTGTAATGTTGACCATCCCTCCTTGCGGAACTATTTCTATGTTGCACGGTGTAAGTAGTGGTATTGAGCCTATCTTTGCAGCTATGTACAATAGAAGATATCGTCATGCAAACATTTGGAAGGAGCAGTTAGTCGTAGATCCTTTATTTGAAGAGTATCATGAGTCTGGTAAGTCTTTGGAGAACTTTGTTGGAGCCTATGATGTCGAACCAGATGAACACATTAAGGTTCAGGCAACCATTCAGAAGTACATTGATTCATGTATCTCTAAAACAATTAATCTTCCATCCACTTCAACCCCTGAAGACTTTTCTCAAGTTGCTTTGGACTATGCTCCATACTTAAAAGGGTTAACCGTTTACCGAGCAGGAGCCAAAGAGGGAGAACCTCTTCAAGCTATCGCATTAACACCAAGTAACATAGATAAGTACATGAACAATGAAGAAAAAACTGCCTCTATTCAATCAGGTGACGCTTGCTCTCTTGCTGGAGGAGATTGCTAATGCGTAGAAATGATGATGTAACAGCGGTTATAATTTTTGAAGCCGTAGCGTGTATTATTCTTGGTAGTGCCCTCCTAATAGGTTTGATCAAGTGGTTAGGTTAGTATTAGCATTAGGACTCAGCTTGGGATGCTTTCCTCCCCTCATTCACAACACCTTCATGGTTAGTGAATTAGATTCAGGCTGGATTGCAACACCAGCAGATAATATCTGTGGAGTGAAAGAGCCTAGGATGGTAACGCAACCTGGAGTAGTGAACTGGCAGCAGTTGATGGATAGCACTCCAGAGATGAAGAAGATGAAGAAAGAGGGAATCAAGAGAGACAGCCCTAAAGGAGCCCAACTAGTCTCTGAAGCACAGAGCAGGTGCAAGAGAGCGTGTGTAAAACAAATGCGCGTAGCCAAGGTAGACAGTATGTGGAAGAATATATCTCATGTGAGCAAAGCTCCTTGGGACCAGACTCATGCTGTGATAGCCTTAATGAAGAACGGAAACAAGAAAGAGATCTTGGTCCGATGGAAGGAAAAAGTATGACGTTTGTAATTCATGAGCCCTGTGTGGCAGAAAAAGATACAGCATGTGTAGATGTTTGTCCTGTGGACTGCATTTACGAGGTGGAGCCTCAAGAAAAGTTCGCAAATCTTCCCATGTTTATTCATGCTGATGAGTGTATTGATTGTGGAGCTTGTGAGCCTGAGTGCCCTGTAGATGCAATTCGATGTGACGGAGAGGCACAGGAGAAATGGACAATTATTAATGCAGAACTTTCGGAGGCCCACGGATGACATTTTACGATTGGATATGTAACGAGTGTGAACTCGTATGGGAGCAGGAGCATCCTTTAGGGAAAGCCCCCAAGGAAACAGAATGCCCTGAATGCGGAGAGTCTAGAGGTAGAAACTGGGCATCCGTTACTACTTTTAGGATGAAGGGTGATTGTCATACCAATAGAGTAAGATTAAGGGACAGGTACGATAAAGGTATGGATAAGGATACCGCTGAAGAGTTTTATGATACTGCAATCAAAGCTTCTAAAAGATCCATAGAAACAGGTTGGAAAAACTACAAACGATATGAACCAAACATTGATGCTTTCAGGAAGAAAGGGCTAGTAAGACAAAGAAGTGAGAATGAGGCACAAGAAGCGAAAAATAACGCGAAGAAATTGACAGAGGCAGTCTATAATGATAGGAACATTGACATAAAAGAAACCATCGAACGAAAGCCTCAATAATGAAATACGATTTTAGCGACGATATCCAGCGCGGCATACTTTACCTTTCCAAGTACAGCCGAGACTTTTATCTTCAGATTAGCTCCTTAGTTCGTCCTGAGTATTTTGAGTATCCTATTCACTCAAATATTTATCAGGCGATCAGCAATTACTATGAAGAGTACAAAGATATCCCCAAAGACCTTCACCTTCTGGAGTGCGTAAAAGACCATAAGGGCTCTAAAGAAGATCTTTCTGATTATGATGATGAGCTTCATCGGGTTAACTCGATGGACGCTTCTTGTATCGGACATACTGAATTCTTCTTAGATATCATAGAGAAGTTTGCTCAAAAGTCTGCTATGCGAGAGGCTATCACAAGCAGCATAAGCCTTTTGAAAGATGATCGCATGGGTGAAATTGAGCACCTCGTTCGAGAAGCACTATGCATTAACAGAAACGTCGATTTAGGGCACTCCTACTTCAAGGATGTGCTTGCTAGATTTGAGAGAAGCTTAAAGGACAATAAAGGGAATCGTCACGCTACTGTGTTCGATACCTTGTCTAAAGAGTTGGAAGGAGGCTTAGGAAACAAGGAACTAGCAATGGTCGTTGCTCCTCCTGGAGTTGGTAAGTCCCTGTACTTGGTTAATCAGGGTGTCCAAGCTTTGATGAACAATAAAAAGGTTCTTTACATTAGTTTGGAGATGAGCGAGGATAGAATTGCTGCAAGATTCGATTCTGTCATGACGTTGATCCCTCAAAAGAAACTAAAAGATAGTCTTTCCATGCTACAAAAGAGGCTTGCTCTTTTTGGTGACAAGTTTCCTGGCGGTCAACTGATGATCAAAGAGTTCCCTACTGGTTTAGCCAATATTAATGATATTAGATCTTTGTTGGTCCAGCTTCAGAACTATGAAGACTTTAAACCTGATGTTGTTCTTATTGATTACCTAGAACTGCTGCGTCCTACCAGAGATGGTCTTGCAGAGTACCAAGCGCAACAAAGAATCTCAGAGGAGCTTAGAGGCATTGCTGTGGAGTGTGACGTTCTCGTTTGGACTGCTACTCAAACCAATAGGCAGGGTAGGTCAGTAAAGCTAATTACCGATGCTGAGTTGGCAGATGCGTATGGAAAGATTAGGACTTGTGATTATGCTATCTCTCTAAATCAAACTGAAGAAGAGTTTGATGACAGTCAGATGAGATGCTACGTTATGAAGTCTAGAAACGGAAAGCAGAGGTTTGTGGTTCCTATTTCCATAGACTATAGCACCCTAACCATGACAGAGGCTGATCCATATGAAACAGAAGACTAATCACATATACGAAACCATCAAGGCTAACCCTAATCTCCAAACAGTTGATGTAGGTTGGGCTCTATTTAAGATCGTATTTAAGAAAGGCTTAAAGTCTGGTTCCCAGAACTGCTGGGGTACTTGCGACTTTGACACCTATGAGATTCATCTAGAAGAAAAAATTGAGGACTCACCTGCCCGTGAGACTCTTTTTCATGAGATATGTCATGGCTATTTAGAGCTTTGCGGCATGGGAGGAGAAGGTGAAGGAGAAGATGAGGAATATGTTTACGCTTCTAATGAACGTGTGACTATAACAGTATCCCGAGCAATCATGATGTTCGCTCGGCTCAACCCCGAACTAGCCAAGGAGCTATTATGCCTAAACTAGATATAAATCAGGTTATCAATCACCTTGACATGGATACATATAATGAGATCTGTCAAAGTATTACTAAGATTGATAGAACAAACATGGACGTAGAGTTATCTCGCCATGCGAGCCATTACTCGTATTATTCAGCTATGCAGGACCTGTGCAAGAAGAAGTTGGATGATAAGAACTTAGAGTTAACGATGTATATGGCTAAGACAAGAAAAGAAAGAACAGAAGAGGGTACAGGACTCGCCAAGAAACCAACTGCAAAGGACTTGGATGATTATGTTCTTTCCCAGGACGAGTACGGGCGCATTGGCCTTGAGGTGAATGAGTTAACTTTGAAGTATAATATGCTTAGGAGCTTAGTTCAGTCATTAGGCCAGAAGAAAGACCTTCTCGTTCAACTTTCTGCAAACATGAGAGCAGAAAAAAATATTTACACTTAAAAAAATGGGCGTTGTTGCCTATAATACTACTCACAGCTTAACTAACTACAAAGGAGTTTACACATGGCTATTGACCTAGACAAAATTAAAGAAATCCACGCAAACCTTTCAGGAAAAGGCACAGGTGGTGGAGGAATGTCCGATACATTCCTGAAGATTGAGGATGGCACAAATTCTGTGCGAATCTTACCTCCCAAGGAGGATACCCAAGACTTCTATGCAATGACAAAATTGCATAGGGTTCCCATGCAGGACGGCACAACCAAGAATATTCATTGCCGTCAAGTGCATGGAGAGCAGTGCCCTATCTGCAACCTTTACTACTCGCTATGGAAGGAGCCTACAAAGGATGAAACCCTTGCGCGTCAGATTAAGGGTAGGGATCGTTATTACATGAATGTAGTTGATCGCAACACGGGAGAGGTTAAGATTCTCTCTGTTGGTATTATCTTGTTCAAGAAAATTATTGCCGCAATGGTTGACCCTGATTATGGGGACATTACTGATGTGGAAGAGGGTCACGACTTCAAGATTATCAAAATCATGGAAGGACAATGGCCTAAGTATGATCAGTCAGCACCCCGTCCCAAGTCTACCCCTGCGGGTACTGGAGCAGAGGTTGCTGGTTGGATGGATACTCTTCACGACATCCAGTCTCTTGTGAAGCTGGAAGATTATGAGGAGCTTAAGCAGATCTCTGAAAGCATCAACCCTTTTGCAGCGGTTGAAAGGTCTGCTGGTGACATCAACCGTTCTACTACAGAGGTTGGTGACGATGATTACATGGAAAGATTACAATCATGAAAAATATTATTTTACCTGCCGCTCTTGCGGTTCTGTTTGGAACGGGTCTTATGTCCTGTTCTATGATTGAGGGCTTTATGGGAGAAGGTACAACCGAATCTCCTGGAGGATTTCTCGACAACATTTGGACCCTACTAAAGGGGTTCCTTCCTAGTCTTGCTGCTTGGGAGGGTGGATGCTCCATCTTCAGCCCAAGAAAAAGGCAACACTACACCAACATGGTTACTGCTATTGTACCCATGAACAAGAACATGGAGTTTGGGGACGCTATTAAGTCTCTTGGTTCTGGTCTTGGGTTAGCCCACTCCTCGGACGCAACAAAAGCCACTAATGCTGATGAAGTTTCGACCAAGAAAGTAGAGGCTGCAAAACCTGCAAAAAAAGCATAAGAAGTAAAAAGCAGGATCTATAATATGGGGAGCTTAACCGCTCCTCATATTTTTTATCTATGGAAAAACTAAAGATTTTATGTTGTCCCGCAAATGATGGCGGGTGTAGTTACTACAGGGCTTGGTCACCTTTTGCCAAGTTAGCGGAGCAATTCCCAGAGTTAATTGAACTTAGGTTTGATAAAAACCCTTTGGGCTTAGATGTCGAGAAGGGTGAGTGGGACACAGAGTTTGATTTTGAAAATATGAAATGGGCTGATGTAATCATGACCCAAAACATATGCAATTACGGTGGGCCTTATACCGCTAGGATAGTTGGAAAAGCAAAAGAGTTTGGCAAGTTCGTTCACTTTGATACTGATGATTTATTGACCGATCTATATGATGGGCATAGATTAAAGAAAGTTTATGAAGAGCGAGGCTTATCTGATATCACCAAATTTATTTATCAGAACTCTGATCTTGTAACAGTAACTCAAAGAAAGTTTGCCGCCAGGATTCAAGAGTATTGTGGTGGAGTTCTTGCTGTTATTAAGAACGCTATTGATTATAATCTACCTTGCTGGAATGTTCCAAAGTCTAAGCCTAGAAGAAAAAGAACAGTAAGGGTTGGTTGGGCAGGAGGAATCCATCATGAGGAAGACGTTAAAGAGTTCGCAGGAGTACCTCACTTCGTCAACCAGAGAGTTGGTATAGAAAATGTTGAATGGCATTTCTTTGGTCGCCCACCTAAAACACCTGACCATCAAGAAGACGATTGGCAGTACGATGTGTGGAAAAACTATCAAAGGATTTTGCTTAAAGGTTTTAAGGGAGCTAAGAATTGGTTTGTTCATGACGCACTATCGACTGACACTTATGGGGCAATCTTTGCACACATAGATGTTGCCATTGCGCCTCTTCAAATGAATGCATTTAACGACTCAAAGTCTGAAATTAAAGTGGCCGAGTGTGGTCGCTACAAAGTTCCGTTGGTTGCATCAAACGTAGGCTGCTACGACGAAACAATTACAAACGGCAAGACAGGTTATTTGATTGATGTTAATGCTCCTCCAAAAGACTGGGTTAATACTCTGACTAAAGTAATCAGAGATCCAAAGCATAGATTGGAGATGGGCCAAAACCTACATGAGCTTACAGAGACTTATTTTGATTTAAATAAAGTTGCCAAGTCTCGACTGGAGTTATACCGAGATGCTGCTGACCTAAGAGGGGCTAAAGAACTTCATGAAAAAATGTGCAACCTACTAGGGGAAGGGAGCCCCGAGAAGTATGATTTTCCAGTGTTATCCGAAGAGTGAGTATAAGAAGGACTTATTTAAGACCGAGCCATATCAGGGTTTCGGCCTGGAGCGGGATGTAAACAAGTTATTAACTTTGAACTGTCCTGAACTAGTTGATCCTAAGACAAGGATGCAACTGACTGAGTATGCTTGCTTTTTGTGGCATTGGAGAAATCCAGGACATGATTCCGATAGTTGGATTGGAACAACCTCTTATAGGCAGCTTGATAAATTCCCACACATCTTTCAATCTAAAGATGAGATTCGAGGTTTGCTTAAAGAACATGAGATCGTTGGGTGGGGAGAGTACGATTGTTTTGCAGTTACAAGAAAACCCTCACCTAAGATGGTAGAGGATCACGGCTTGAATGTTGAAAATCTTCCCGAAGATGGTGCATTTGCAATACCCATTTCGCTTAAGAGGCAAGCTGATTTATGTCATCCAGGCTTAGGTGATTACATTGAGTTTATGTTTAAAAAGTTTGGTCATACTGTGCCTGATGATTGGGATAAAACCACTAGAGGGTTTTACGCCAACTATTGGGTTATGAACAAAGATTTGTTTAACGACTTTATGTCTTTCTCTTGGCCTATGGTTAAGTGGAGTCTAGAGAATATTGAGGTGACGCATTACTATAACATCCAGCCAGTATACGGAACTGTCAGTAATAATAAGGCTACTGGATACTTCATGGAGAGGTTGTTTATGCTTTGGTATTTGTCTAAAGGCATAACACCGTATAATCCTTCTGAGCCTAGTCAGTTAATGAATAAGTATGAATGGGATGGTGTAACAGATGAATAGTTATTGTACTTTATCTGATGTAAATTATCTTGATAGGGGTTTAGCCCTGTACGACTCTTTGTACAAGAGAGAAGACCGAACACCTTTTGCATTGCATTACTTGTGCTTGGACGATGAGACATACAAGAGACTTTTACAACTAGATCTCCCCTTTCTGTTTGTGTATCGAGTCGAGGATCTTGAAGAAAACGAAGACTTAAAAGAGGCTAAAGGTAATCGTGATAGAAAAGATTATATCTTTACGTTAGCTTCTTACTTCAGCGACTACCTACTAAACTCCTTAGAGTTTGATAGTATTTTCTATATGGATTCAGACATTTACTTTTATGATGATCCACAAACCGTAATTGATTGCTGCGAAGGCAAGGATTGCGGCATCATGTTACATCGCCATAACTTTGTAGGCCATAGAGATGGTGGTTTTAATGTTGGGGTTGTTTGGTTTAAGAAATCTGAGAAAGGTCGTGAGATCTTATCATGGTGGAAGAATGCTGTTCTAAAGAAAGAGCCTAAAGAGCTTTCCATCATGGGTGATCAGAAATACTTAGAGGCTTTTACTCCTATGTTTGGTGAAGACTGTGTTAAGGTTATTGATGATGACATTGGACATGGCGCACCTTGGAACTTTAGATTGTATGTTTATGATGATTTCAAGGAAAAGGGTTTGATTGGTTGGGGAGACAAGAAGCAGAAACTGGTCTTTAACCACTTCTCGCAGTTTTGGTATAACCCAGACGAGAAACAAATATCCTTTGACAATAATGTATACGCCCACTTAACTTATAATGGTGCAGTATTTATGACTCCTGAGGTTTACGGAATGTATGAAGATTATTATTCAGCTTTAGTGGAGGTTAAAAAGAAATGGCTTTAAAAATAGCTTTCGGAATGATTGTATTTGAGGGTGATTATGTGCTTAAAGAGTGCTTAGAGTCTGTCTACCCTTACGCTACGCAGATCCTTATCTCAGAAGGGCCTGTTAGATATTGGCAAGATAAAGGATTTACAACCTCAACAGATAAAACAAACGACATTCTTCATAGTTTTCCTGACCCAGAGAATAAGATTACTATTGTACATGGGCAGTTTGAGGAGAAGGATGAAGAATGTAGAGCTTACATGCCTTACCTCAAAGACGATATAGACTATATTTGGAATCTAGATTCTGATGAGATATTTAAGGGTGAAGATATTGAAAAGTTGGTCCAAGTTCTAGAGGAAGAAAAGTACACTTCTGTGGGCGTGAGAAGCTGTTCGTTCTACGGTGGGTTCGACCATTACATTGGTGGTTTCGAGCAAATGCCTGACAATTTTTTACGCATTTTCAAGGTATATCCTGGCGCAAATTGGCTTACACACAGACCTCCAACGATCATTGCTCCAGAGGGTGTCGAAACGCTACCAGATAAGCATTTAGATAGTGAAACTTTATGGGAAAAGCATGGAGTTCAAATGTATCACTACTCATATGTTTTCCCAACACAAGTTAAAAACAAGCTAGAGTATTATAAAGCTAAGGTTAGTATGCAACATTGTCATCCTAATTACTTCAATGAAATTTTTCTTCCTTGGATTGCAGGAAATAAAGAAGTTGAGCAGACCTGGCAAGGTGTTCATGAATTTAATCCTGGGATAAGGATGCACTCCTTTACAGAAAAATTTACTGGCTCTCACCCCGAAGCCATAGTTAAAGGTATGCCTGATTTAAAGCGGAGGCTAGATGAAGAATCACGAAGATTCTTGGAAGAATAAAAAGGTCTTTGAAGCACAGCTTGCTTTAAATGAAAAAGAGTTAGATGCCTATCCTTTTCATTGGCAATGCCTTCTGAAGGGGATGAGTTTTTTAAAGAGTGGACCCACTAGGCAGGAGCCTAAGTCTTTCTTAGATTTAGGTTGTGGGTGTGGTGTATTTTCAAAACTCGTAAAGAGGCATTTCCCTACCATAAAATATAAAGGTTTAGATTATGCTGATGAGGCCATAGAGGTGGCATCTAAACGGTGGGGTATCATGGGTCTTAAGTGGGAAGTTAAAAGCTACAAGGATTTATCTGAAGAAGACTTAAACTTTGATATTCTTCATGCGGGAGCCATGCTGGATGTTCTTCCTAACGCTGATGAGGCATTAAAGCATTTGTGTGAGTTAGGGTTTACTAATTTAATTTTTGGTAGGATGAAATTAATTGAAGAAGATAGCAGAGTTGAAACATATGAAGCCTATGATTTAATAACCACATACGCTTTTTATCATAAACAATCATTTGTGCATGAAACACTTCAAAAAAATGGGTATAATTATGTGGTCCTCGGTTACCCAGACAATGCTACGATAGTGGCATCAAAGCAGGAGTTAATTCTTGATTAATTTATTTAATTTAAACAGTTATACTATTGATTTAGGTAGTTTCGATCATCATCTTCATGGTAGTATTGTAACAGAGTTTGAGAAAGAGTTTTGTGATTACGTTGGAGCGAAGCATGGCTGTGCTTTAAGCAGCGCAACAAATGCAATTTTCTTATCGTTACTTAATAAAGACACTACTGTGGATATCCCCACGCTCATCCCTCCTGTTGTAGCGAACGCTATCACTAACTCAGGAAATAAAGTATCTTTTACAGATAACACCTTTTGGGTGGGCAGTAGTTATTATTTACATCACTTCGAAGATTACAGCATCATTGATTCCGCGCAGAGAGTATCAAGAAATCAATTCAAAGAACATAGTCCTCACGATCTGATGTTCTTTAGTTTCTATCCAACAAAACCTGTGGGTGGGATTGATGGAGGCATAATCGTTTCTGATGATGAGGATAAAATTAATTGGTTTAGAGAGGCTTCTATGAATGGAATGAGCTACTCTTTACATAATTGGGATCGTGAGCTAAAGTTCCCAGGATGGAAAATGTATATGAATTCTGCACAGGCGTATGTTGCATTACAAAACCTAAGAAAGCTTGATGAAAAGAAAGAAAGACTAGCAGATATTCGCCTTAAATACAACCTAGCTTTTGGTCAGTTAAACAAAAGCGATCATTTGTATAGGCTTAATGTAAAAGATAGGGCTACAGTCAGACATAATTTAAAAGAAGAAGGAATCATTACTGGAATTCATTACGAGCCTTTACATAAATCAGATGTATACGGAACTGATCAGAATTTAAAATGGTCAGAGCAAGAAGCTGCAAGCACAATAAGTATTCCTTTCCATGAGGGTTTGACAGACGGAGAGGTTGATAAGGTAATTCATGAGCTTAAACAAACTAGCGTTAGATAGAAACATTGCCTTGATAGGTAATAGTGATAGCATTCTAGACGAGGAGTATGGATATATTATTGATTCTCACAAACAAGTTGTTAGGTTCAATAATGCTATCACGGAAGGTTTTGAAAAATATGTAGGATCAAAAACTGATATACGGGTATCTAATCCTCATGTTTTTGAGGACCACCCAGACCATCATGTAAATAAAGTAAGGCCAGGGAGCGAGCAATACAGATTAGACAACCCTGAAGAGCCTTACGCGCTTCTCCCAGCGAATATGTATAGACCACAATTATTGAGAGCAATTCAAGAAGATGGTATAGAAGGCTGCCCAACTGCAAAAAAGATAACTAAAGAATATACGGTAGGGTTTAGTTTTGTTTTACTGTGTGTTCGAATGGGAATCATTCCAAATCTATTCGGTTTTAGTTTAGATATGGACAGACGAGGAACTCACTACTGGCAAGAGCGAGAGGCTCCAAACATGATAGGACATGATCAACTACAAGAGCAACAGCTTTTGAGAGAGTTGAAGGAAGCAAACAAAATAAACGTATTTCAATGACTAGAACAGTAATCCCCATACCTCCCTCTTTTGATAAAGGAGGGCTTATGTTACAGCATGACAAAACCTTTGAGTATCTCAAATGGTTACACTCACAAGGAGTGAATGATGTGATGACCACAGCAGGAACCTCTCAATTCAACATGATGAATACAGAGGAGATCCTCCACTTAAATGAAACTGTGGCTATGTGTTTTCCAGGAAACAAGATTATCGGTGTACCTGCTTTAAATACTTTTGATATGCAGCTTTTCTTAGATGATTCAATGGAGAAGAAACCAAAAGACACTAGTTATATTCTTCTTTATCCAGATCGGTTTTATCACACGCAAACATTGATTGATTACTTTAAAGCGGCTAGTGATATTGTCGAGGGTCCAGTTTATGTGCATGACATGGGTATGCGTAGTGGAACAGGAGGATCTTGGGAGTACACAGCGGAGGTGATCAATGAGATGCATGACCGAGGTATCGTGAAAGGCATTAAAGAGGAGCATCCAACCCTAGACTCAGCGTTTAAGTTCGTAAGCAGGTTACATGAAGACTTAGACGTTATCGTTGCGGGAGGTAGCATGAGAAGACACTCCCTTCTTCGCCATGCGGGAGCTAATGCATTTTTAGGTGGGTTAGGTAACTTGCTACCAGAGACCGAACTTGAGTACTGCAAGTTAATAGATGAAGAGTATACTAAAGAGGCAAAAGAAGTTGATTTCCTGTTGAAAAAAGAAAAAAGTCTGTTTGAGGTCTTCATGGCTTTTGGTTGGCATAGATCTTTACGGGAAGGAATGTCACAACTTGGGCACGGGTGTGACTATGATAGAATGCCTTGGCCTAAAAGAGATTTTTATTTTAAGAGGTGTATCAAGGAATGTATAGAGGAAATGATAAAATGAAAGATAAAGTATGGATTCTAGGCCCTTGTTCCCTAGAAAATAGAAAAGTATTTATGTCCACGTTGGATGAGATTAATTCTTGCATGAACGAGGATGATAATTGGTATATGAAGGCAAGCTTTGATAAAGCTAACAGAACTTCTCTACATGGTGGAAGAGGTCCTGGACTGGATTACTGCAAAGATGTGTGGGCTGAAGCTAAGGAGAAATACCCAGGCGTAAAATTGATTACGGATGTTCATGAAACTCACCAAGTTGAAGATCTTGTGGGTCATGTTGATGCCATTCAAATTCCTGCTTTCCTTGGTCGCCAAACGGATTTGATTGTAGAGTGTGCAAAACACTTCAACACCATCAACATCAAAAAAGGCCAATGGTTAGGACCAAACAATTTAATTAAGTCTGTAGACAAAGTTAAAGAGGTTAATCCTGATTGTGAAGCTTGGATCTGCGACAGAGGAACAAACTTTGGATACCATGATCTGTTTGTTAATTTCGGTATTGTGGATGAGCTTAAAAAGTATTACGATAAAGTAATCCTTGATTGCACTCACGCTACTCAAAGGTCCAGGTCGGTCTATGGGACTCAAGGCGATCCCATTCTTGCGGAGAGGTACTTCATGGCTGCAAACTTATTTAATTATGACGGTGTATTTGCTGAGATTCACCCTTGTCCTCAAGATGCTGTATCTGACGGTGATTGTCAGTTAGGGATTCCTCAGTTCCGTGAAGTCCTTAAAAAGACTAGACTTATTGATGATCTTCCTCCTGTTGGAGAACACCGTAGAGTTGACGGTCACTAAATGCGAAGATTAGCTGTAATCCCTGCAAGGTCAGGGTCCACTAGATTAAAAAATAAGAACACTTTCCCTTTAGGGGGCAAGCCTCTTATTCGTTGGATGACTGAAGCAGTTTTGGAGTCTGGTTGTTTTGATAAGGTAATCATCTCAACCGATGGTGATCATATTTTTGATGCCGTGTCAGACCTACCTGTCGAAAGGCATCATCGTCCCCACGATGACGCTACGGTTAAAGCCACCGCTCTTGATGCTATGCTTAACCTTATGGAAAGCACAGAAGAGGAGTACGATGTATTCGCTTATTTCTTACCCACTTGCCCTTTTATTAGCTACTTAGAGATTAGAAAAGGTGTAGAAGCTTTAGACGCTAGTACCGACTCAGTTATTAGCATGACTGAGATTCCAGAGACCCTACAGTTAGCATGTGTAATGAAAGATGATTGGGTGCTGCCTGTTTACGATAATTTGGAACAAGGTATGACGAATAGCAAATTCTTAAAGAAATACTATAAACCTTCTGGTGCTTTTTACATGGGCTGGTGGGACACTATTCTTAAACACAGAAACTTTTTCAAAGGTAGCACAAAAGGTATTCGTATTCCTCAAGAACGATCAATAGATATTAACGATATTTATGATATCACACTAGCACAAAATCTCTTATCAGGATGAAGATTTTTGTAGACATAGATGAAACAATCTGTGATACCCCAGCCTCCAGAGATTACAGTGAATCCACGCCTTTAGTGGATCGTATAAATAAAATAAATAAGCTTTATGATGAGGGTAACACTATTATTTATTGGACTGCGCGAGGAACAGGCACAGGCATTGATTGGGTGGAAGTTACCGTAAATCAATTTAACGATTGGGGCGTTAAGTATAACGATCTAATGTTCGGCAAACCTGCATATGATCTTTTTATAGATGATAAAAATATAAATTCAGAGACATTTTTTAAACATGACAAAACAAACATTTCTTGACCTAGGCTGGCAACCAATAGCCAACGGGTTTCTAGATAAAGAAGACAGCGATGATGAGTTTTTCTTTAACTTAGAGGTAGCACTTGATGACGAAACAAAGTTGGTAACACAAAAAGACTATGTTGCGCCAGAGAAGATGTTCAATGAAAGCTATGCTTATCGTGGGTCTATGTCACGAACCATGCTTGATCACTTCCAAAAAACCTCTTTTCTTTTGGCCTCTAAGTTTTCCGTGAATGCAAAGGTTTTAGAGATAGGAAGCAACGATGGTGTTTTTATAAAAAACTGGCCTAAAGACCGTGCTTTTGCTGTAGAGCCTTGTGCTAATTTTGCAGAGGAAACCAATGCTTTAGGATACAAGACATACAGCAGGTTTTGGAACAAGGACTTAGCAAAAGATATTCTCGCTGAAAGCGGAGACATGGATTTAATTTTTGCAGCTAACTGTATGTGCCACATCCCTAACCTACAAGAAGCATTCTGTTCTGTTGCAACTTTATTGAACCCTGAAGGGTTGTTTGTCTTTGAGGATCCATCTTTAGCTAAGATGATCAACTTTAGTTCTTATGATCAGATTTATGACGAACACGCGCACATATTTTCGGTGATTGCCCTTAAAAATGAATTAGAAAAAGTAGGGATGCGGATCATCCAAGTTGATGATCTTTCTGTTCATGGGGGATCAAATAGAATTTGGGCAGCACACGAAAGCTCTTCTTGGGAGGTTACAGATAGCGTTGGACAAGCTCTAGCATTTGAAAAGCTTTTAGGTTTAGATAACATAGCAGTTTTTGATAAATTCAGCGCGAGAGTAGCGCAATCAAAGTTTGATTTGTTAGATCTTCTATGGTCATGCAAAAAGAACGGTAAGAAAGTAATTAGTTATGGCGCTACATCAAAATCTACAACGGTATTTAATTATTGTGGCATAGACTCAGAACTGATTGATTACATTACAGACACAACACCAGAGAAACAAGGCAAGCTGTCTCCAGGTGTTCATATTCCTATTGTTGCACCTAGAGCCCAAATTGAGTCTGATGTTGATTTTGCCTTCTTAGGAGCTTGGAATTTTGCTGAAGAAATTTCGCTCAAGGAGAGGAAATTTATAGAACGGGGAGGGAAGTTTATAACTCATGTCCCCATCGTGAGGTTTGTATGAAGTATAGTTTTAAAGACATTCAGTATAATGAAGATGACCGCGCACAAAGGTATCTAAATGTGTTTCCTCACTTAGAGGGACAGCTAAACGTATCTTATGTTAATTCAACTGAGCATATTGTTGCTTGGCATAAGCACGATATTCAAAGTGATTACTGGTGTTGCATAAAAGGATCTTTTAAAGTTGGTTTAGCAACTGATGATGGAGAAGTGAAGTGGGAGTACTTATCAGAAAAAACACAACGGGTATTGGAGATTCGCCCTGGAGTATATCATGGCTACAAGGCCCTTGAGCCAGGATCCATTTTAATGTATCACCTCACACATAAGTATAATCCTGAAGATGAGATCAGAGCTAAGGTTGGTTCTTTTGGAGAGAAATGGGAAAAGGAAAACAAATAACAGTAGATGATGTTCAGTTCTACAACATGAAGACTGTTGTAGATGAGAATGGTAATTTAACACCCATAGAATCTAATGAGGCTCTTCCCTTCTCGATAGAGAGAGTTTTCTACGTTTATGGTGTAAGAAGTGAGGAGCTTCGGGGTTGTCATGCCCATCATAATACACAGCAGTTATTAATTTGTTTAAACGGAAAGATACAGGTCATATGTAAAGACGGTGAAAAAGAAAGGCAGTTCTTGCTTGAATCACCTCAACAAGCTTTGTATATTCCTAACATGATTTGGGATGAGCAGCTTTATCGGTCAGAGGATTCTGTTCTGTTGTCTGTGTGTAGCACTAAGTACAACTCTACAGATTACATTCATTGTTTTGAAGAGTTTAAAGAGTTAAAAGGTATTAAAGAATGAAAGTTTTAGTTACAGGTGGTTGCGGTCATATAGGCTCTAAGTTTATTAGGTCTGATGGAGTTGACGAGTATGATATTACTGTTGTTGATAACTTATCAACACAGCGGTATTGCTCTTTGTTTTACTTGCCAAAGAAAATAAAATTCATTAACTCAGATTTTGCTGACCTGACGGTTGATTATTTGAAGCAGTTTGATGTTGTGGTTCACTTAGCGGCAATAACAGACGCACCCAGCACGTTCACGGACAAAGGATCGCTAGAGAAAACAAATGTGGTTAAAACAAAGAAGTTCTTTAGGCTTTGTGAGTTGGCTGAGTGTAGAATTATCTTCCCTTCTTCGACAAGTGTATATGGTAAAGCAGTTGATGAAGTTTTTGAGGATGACGTTACAGCGTTAAATCCACAAAGCCCTTATGCGGAAGCAAAGATCAGTATTGAAAAGTTTCTACGATCAGGCTCTGGCAAATTCACTATCTTACGCTTTGGTACTATCTTTGGATACAGCATGGGCATGAGATTTCATACTGCGATAAATAAGTTTTGCTTCGAAGCAGCACTAGGAAAACCTTTAACTGTGTGGAAACAAAACTATGAGCAATACAGACCTTACTTAGGTCTTGATGATTGTGCTAGGGCTTTGTGCCATTGTATAGAAGAAGAGGAGCTAGTTGGAGAACAACAAACCTACAATGTTCTTTCTACGAATGCAAGATTAAAAGATATTGTTAAGTATATTACTGATAAAACATCTGCTAAGGTTAACTATGTTGATACTCCGTTACTAAACCAACACTCTTACTTTGTTAATCATGACAAAATTAAATTTGTAGGCTTTACTCCTGTAGATGATTTGTTTGATAGCATTTCCAACACCTGTAATGCTCTCGCAAATATAAATAATGCGTAAGTTACTAATTACTGGGGGTGCTGGTAAACTGGCGCAGCAACTAAGCATTAAGAATAAGGGTCGGTATTTGATTTACGCACCTCATCGAAGTGCAATGGATTTAACCTCGCTTGAATCTGTAAAAAGGTACATGGATAAAACTAAACCTGATATTGTTCTTCATGCTGGTGCCTACACTAGACCCATGAATAAGCATCAAGAAAATGCTGACATAAGTATCCAGACGAATATTATTGGGACTTGTAATGTTGTTCTATCTTGCATTGAGCATGGCTGCAAATTAGTGTATGTCTCTACAGATTATGTTTATCCTGGGACCGAAGGTAATTATAACGAAAACAGCCCTTTATCTCCCTACAAAGGAAACGACGATGGCCTAACCAAGTATGGCTGGTCTAAGCTAGGAGGCGAGTGTGCAGTAAAAATGTACGACAATTCGCTGATTTTGAGAGCTTGTATTTGTGACAAACCCTTTCCACACAAGAAGGCAGCATTAGACGTTAGAAAGAGTTTACTATTTAATGATGAAGCGGCAGAGATTATGTTAAAACTCTTGGAATATAAGGGTATAATAAATGTGGGGGGACCAGCGCAATCGGTTTACGATTTTGCGTATGGAAACGACCCAAGAACCGAAACTCTGAGTCGAGAAGATATCAAGGATGTTAATATCGCTCCTGATACGACGATGGACATCTCAAAATTAAAGAGTATACTAAAAACATGAAATCCGTAAAGCTTAATGTAGGTTGTGCATCAAGGATTCTTCCAGACTACATTAACATTGATCTAGACTCTCTAGAAGAAATTCGCAAAAGATACCCAAACATATCTGTGCCCGAGAGCGGCGAGTTTATGGTAGGCGATGTATTAAGTTTGGATTTTGATGATTCCTCTGTTGATGAAGTAAGAGCAGACGCTTTGGTGGAGCATCTATCGTTTCTTGAAGAGCCTAAGTTTTTTAATGAAGTTAAAAGGGTTTTAAAATCAGGGGGCATATTAAGATTCTCTGTTCCTGATTTTGAAGATGCCGTCCGCAAGTGGTTGGAGGCTGAAGATGATTGGAAGGACTTTTTTAGAAATGATGATGATGCCATAGCTGATAAACATTGGTTTGGTAACTACTCCTATTCCACAGACAATAGGTGGGGTTATCTAATGGCAAGTATTTTTGGTCCACAGAATGGAGTTGGACAATTTCACAAGAATGCGTATACTCAGAAGAAAATAGAGGCAATATGTAAAGCCCTTGATTTTGAGAAACCTAAGATAGAAAGGTTTTTGTGGAAGGGCGAGAGAGATTTAATGCTTCGCGTGGAGGTAAAGAAACTATGAGCTTTGTTAGAGACAACTTAACCGTTATAGTAACTATTAGGAATCGACGTAACACCCTTCCCCGTGTTATGAATTACTACAAGAAGTTTCCTGCAAACGTCATCTTTTTAGATAGCACAATCACAGGACCTTACCCGAACGCTCACATAGCGATGCCTAATCAATATAGACACGTTCCTGGAAAAACCTATGTACAAAAGCTTAATGATTGTTTAGCAGAAGTAAAAACAAAATACTCAGTTGTGGTTTGTGATGACGATTTCTTGGTGAGTGAAGGTATAGATTATTGCCTTGAGTTTCTAGAGAAGCATGATAATTACTCTGCTGTTAGAGGTCAGGAAGTAGCATTACTTGATGAGTTCTGTAGTTTTGAGACTTTGGACTTTTTGGTGGAGAGATTTGATCTTTTTGAATCTGATGATGTTAAGGAGCGTGTGCATAGAGCATGGACCTATTTCAATGGGGCCAATGTTCATAACATCATGCGGACTGATGTACAAAAAAAGATCCAAGAGTTTCACTTAGAGCATGATCAGTTTAATGCCATGATGATTTATGACAAGACTTTATCGTTTATCACAGCGTTATACGGAAACATTGCTACGTTGCCTGTTTTTTATATTGTCAGAAGCGATGAGTTAAGAGCGACCTCTTTGAATGTTGAGAATAGTGTATACACTAATGATGAGATTCAAGACTCTGAAGTGATAGAAAGAAAGGTTAAAGAAGCTAACGAACAAATTATAGATTGGAAGCCTCATCTTAAGTTTAGGAAAGACTTTTTAGATTGCGAAACTAAACCCTTAGAGGACTTAGCAGGTGTTGATCGTGATTACATAGAGGAGATGCATAGCAATCTTTGCAGTAGTGAGATTAGAGATGCAAGAATGGATGAGATTTTAGAAAATTACGATGTGTTTTATCCTAGGGTTCATAAATTACATGGTATGCCTTTATTGTTTAGGGCAGGTTCTGGAGGAGATTTATTAGGCAAATCGGAAGCCTATGAGTCTGAAGAGGCAACCGCTGCATATTTTACAAGGTTTAGAAACGGCGGTAATCAAGCTAGAGACCTTTACCCTGTTCTGGCAGATAAAAATGTACGAGCTTTAAATGACATCATCAGATATGTTAAGGCTTTCCCGCTATGAATCAACCTCAAATATTTAAAGATGCTTGGACTGCAAGAGAAAGTGTAGACACTAGACCTCATTATGTAAGAAATATAATCATGGTCAACGCTGATGAGTTTTACGATAAAGTTGTCAACGCTACAGAGAAAGAAGCTTTTGATTTAGTTGAGTCCATTTACAGCGGAGATGCATACATTCTTAAGGATGCTTTTGATTCAGAGTTTATAGAGGAACTAAAGGCTAAGGTTTTTGCTTGGTCTAATGATACGGAAAGCAAAGCTTATGAGATGAGAGATGGTTGTCCTGATTACCATTGCGTGTATGATAAACCCCAAGGCCCTGTAGGTGGTTACACAAGTCTAGAACATTCATATGTATTTTTTAGGCATAATAAAAACCCCCTTGACGTTTTCCTACCCATAGACAAGTATTGGCAAGCAGTTAAGGTTTTGAGTGGTCAAGATAAGGATGCTTATAAAAATAATGTCCCTTCTGACGGATTAATAGACCGAGTAACTTTTTTGCAATACCCAATAAATAAGGGTAAGATCACAAAGCACTTTGATTCACCCAAGTCTCAAAAATTACTCCTCGGAATGTTAATGTCTCAGATAGGTCAGGACTATGATTACGGTAAAAACGGTTTTTACTTAGTAGATAGTAAGCAGAGAAAAATATACATTGAGAACGTCTGCAAAAAAGGCGATTTCATTTGTGTCTATCCTACAATGTATCATGGAGTGCCCACGGTATCTAAAGGCGATAGAGGTTTAACGCAACGCTGGGACTCAACAGACGGTCGTTGGTATTTACAATGTTATACAGCAGAATCACATGAGGTAGATGGACGAGAATACTCTACAGCAGTAAAAGACGAAGCAGGGCATGGACCCATGGCAAACCATATAAAATGAAAGATAATAATTTAACACTATTCTTAATATTGAAAGATAGGCCGTTCTTTACTGAGCGTCTGATGCAGTTCATGAACTTCGTTCAATACCCCTTTAAACTAATTATTGCGGATGGAGGTAAAGATAAAGAGATTCAAACTTTACTGGAGGATGAGCAAACTTACCCAAATGTAGACTATGAATATATTAGATGTCCCATAGATAAAACCTTAGATGATTTTCATGAGAAGATGGCTAACACTATTGATAGAATAGACACGCCGATAACTTCTGTAATTGATAACGATGATTTACTAATCCAGGAAGGATACTATAAGTGTTTACAGTTCTTAAAGGATAATCCAGGCTATAGTTCTGCTAGAGGTAGAATGTCCTCCATGGGCGTTAATCATCATGAAGGTTCACCTGCTGAACTTAGAGGAGTATGTGGAAATCTAATAATTCAAAGCAATATGTATTCTAAGTACATGGATGATATTGTAGGTGACACAGCTAAGCAAAGATTTAAGGATCAAACAACACATTTCCATGGAAACTGGCACAACCTGACAAGAACTAATCATGTTCAAGCCTGTTGGAAAATGTTAAATGTCATCAAGCCTGAAAACATGAGGTTTACCGAACAGGTGACAGGTTATATAAATACTTTGTGGGGTGATAGCCATAGAGGTGATTTTGATTGGATGCTACATGAGAACAGCCAAAGAATCATGACCCAAGGTGTTCCTCTTAGCTCACATTTCCCTAAACAAGTAGACTGGTTAGAAATTGATTGTTGGGCAAGCGACTTTAATAAAATGACAGAGCTTATGGGTGTTGCCATCTCGGAGTACGATGATACGCCAGTATCAGAAGCTATGGATTATTTTGCGGAGACATACCCTCTTAAGTTCTTAGGCTCAGAAAATGAAAAGCATATCCCTTTGTTTAGAGAAAAAATAAACGAGGCGAAAAAATTAGGCTACTCCGAGAAGAGAATCGAAGAGTTAACACAAGTTGTAAGGAAATACAACATTAAAGATTTACCTCAAGTTGGAGATCTTGGTTTTAGTCCTTTAACCACTCTTTTAGAGCAGACGTTAATGGCTAACTTTTTAGCAGGAATGATACATCAGTACAATGGAACAAACTACCCCCTCAGAGGAAAGCTATTGTCAAGAAATAATTAAGCAGGTTCGAAAGGATGGGATTTGTATTTTAGGTGACTCCTTACTAAGTGAGGACCAGCTAAGTTTCTTTCTTTCCACCTTAGATAAATTATCAAAAGAGGATAGTGATTATAAGTTTGGCAAAGCTTACAATGCAGGTAATGTCCACGACTGGAACGGGACAAAAATAACCTCTTTATGTAACAGTCCTCTGATGACAGGATGTATTCATGAATTTTTTGGAAAGCAAATTGTAGCTGAGATCTTCTTTACTCATGAGTATAAAAATGATGAAGGTTTAGATAGAAATGCATATCTGCATTTTGATAGAATACCTAGCTTAAAGTTCTTTATTTATTTAACTGATTGTCTTGATGAAAGTGGAGCGTTTCACTTTATTCCAGGCTCACATCATCTAGGTAGAGAGTTAAGATTAAAAGGCCAACAAAACTATTTAACTGATTTTGATGCTAACAGGAAGGACTATGATGAAAAGAAGAACAGGCTTGAGGTTGATTTCCCTGAGCTAGGGTTTACAAAAAAAGACGCTATTCCTCTTACAGGAAAAGCAGGTACTATGTTCGTCTTTAACACCGATATGTTTCATTTTGGAGGTGAGATTAAAGATGGAGAAGAAAGAAAAGTAATGAGGATACATTTAAGGAATACAATATGAAAACAGCTTTAGTATGTGGAGCGGGTGGCTTCATTGGAGGGCATCTAGTAAAGAGACTTTTAGGCGAAGGTTATCGGGTTGTTGCGGTAGATATAAAACCTAGGACCGAATGGGAGCAGGTTCACGCCGAGGCCAAGAACATGGGTAACTATGATTTAAGAACCCCGTTTATTGTTGACAACTTGATTGGTGTTGAAAAACCTGATGAGCTATATCAGTTGGCAGCAGATATGGGAGGAGCAGGATATCTGTTTACAGGTGAGCATGATGCTGATGTGATGCATAATTCAGCCGCAATAAATTTAAACGTGTCTCATGCTATTGCGAACATGTGCCAAAAGTGCAAAGTCTTTTACTCCTCTTCAGCGTGTATATACCCTAAGCATAATCAAGAGGATCCAGACAATCCAAATTGTGAGGAAAGCTCGGCGTACCCTTCAAACCCTGATTCAGAGTATGGCTGGGAAAAACTATTCTCAGAGCGTTTGTGGAGGTCCTTTGCTAGGAATTATGAACTTGATGTTAGGATAGCTAGATTCCATAATATTTTTGGTCCCGAGGGAACCTGGGATGGAGGTAAAGAGAAAGCTCCTGCCGCAATGTGTAGAAAAGTAGCCATGGCTCAATGGGATCCAGAAGAGGGTTTGTCCATTGATGTATGGGGACCAGGAACACAAACTAGGTCTTTCCTTTACATTGACGAATGCTTGGAAGCAGTCAGAAGATTAATGGACTCTGATGTGGAGGAAGTTGTTAACATTGGATCGGATGAGATGATTTCAATTAATGGTTTAGCTAATATGGCTGCTGAAATTAGCGGCAAAAATATTATCATTAGAAACATTGATGGTCCAGTAGGTGTTAATGGCAGGAACAGCGATAATACGCTTATTAAAGAACTTCTTGGTTGGGCTCCATCTATGCCTCTCAGAGAGGGTATGGAAAAAACGTATAATTGGATCTCAAAACAAGTAGAAGAGACCTATAATATTCCCCAAGGAGATTGATATGCCCGTATATAATTGGCACTGTAAAAAATGTGATATGGTTTTTGAGATTTTTCAAAGTATGACCGAGAGAGATCAAGACCCCCCCACCCATTGTGAGGATTGTGACCCCGAGATGGTGGAAGAGGGAACCTTGAGTCAGGTTCACTTTAAAGGTAGCTTACCTAAGTTTAGGATTAGAGGCCAAGGCGCATTCTATCCTGATAAAATGCAATGATTGATTTAGATGACCCGTCTGCTCCGATGCGGATAGCAATTAAAGAATCTTATAAGTCAAATCACAGGTTTAAACTTGGGGCCTGTATAGCCAAAGGAAAAAGGGTTTTAAGCAGAGCCCACAACACACGAAAGACTCATCCCAAGTTTGGGTCAGGACAGTATCAAACCCTTCATGCCGAGAGCTACGCAATCTACAAAGCAGTACGTCAAGGCATAAACCTGGAAGGCACAAAACTTTATGTTTATCGGCACAATAATAACCTCGCCAAACCTTGTCCTTGTTGTATGGGACTCATCCATAAATATGGAATAAAAGAAGTTATTTATAGTGGTTAAATATAAGTCAAATCTATAATAATATATGAACAAAGATGTAATAAAAAGACTGAAGAATGCTGGGTTACTATCAGAACAGGCTCACGATTTAGGGTTTGTTTCTACTGGAAGCTATGCGCTTAATAAGATCATCTCAGGTGATTACATGAAAGGGATTCCCATTGGTATGATTACTCAATTCCATGGAGAAGCCTCAACCGCAAAAACTGTATTTGCCACACACATTTTAAAAGAGGCACAAAGTAAGGGTTACTATTCGATGTTAGTTGATAGTGAAAATGCATACAATCCTACTTTTGCTAAACAACTTGGAGTTGATCCTGAACGCTTGATTTACTCCACTCCTGAAACTCTGGAAGAGAGCTTTCAAGTTATGGAGGAGACAATCAACTCGATTAGAGAAGCTGACCCAGACACACCTATTGTTATTGCATATGACAGTATTGCTGTGTCTCCTTCTAAAGCCGAGTATGATGCCGAAAACTATGACGGGAATAATATGCAGGGCGCAATAAGAGCAAAAGCTACTGGAGCTTGTTTGAGAAAGATCAATCCCCTCATGCGTAAGCATAAGGTTGCTCTTGTTGTAATTAATCAAATCAGAAGTAAAGTTGGTGTGATGTACGGTAACCCTGAAACCATGGCAGCAGGAGGCAAGTCGTTAGACTATTACTTGGGAGTAAACCTGAAGTGCATCTCTAATAAGACTGCTGACCTTGTTCGAGATGATAATAAACAGGTCATCGGTATCACAGGAACAGTAAGGAATACGAAGAACAAAGTTTCTATTCCCTTTAGGGAGTGTGATTTTGAGTTGATGTACGATGAGGGGTTGAACGCTTGTGCAGGGATGCTAAAGCAGTTAGTCCTAGACAATGTTGTGGATCAAAGTGGAGCATGGTATAGTTGGAACGGTGTTAAGTTCCAACGCAAGGAGTTTGATAATAGCTTTCCAAGCGGTGAAAAGTTTGCAGGACTCAGAGAAGCGGTGGGCGTAGAGGCCCAACCCGTTGGCAGTAAAGAGCTTAGAGCGAGTTAAAAATTAATCGCAGTTTAAGTTTGTAATACATAGATAATAGGGTATAATATGACGATGAAAGACAAAGATGATAGCTTCTTTGGTGTGCTGAGTAACATCATAGATGAAGCCTTTTCCAAAGTGTTTACAGATAAGCAGGAAGAATCTCTCCCTGCCTCCCCAAAGTATGCATCTATTGAAGAGTATACTTCGGCAACGGGTAAGAGATTCCGAATGAGTAAGCAACAAAAGGAAAGGGGTTTAAGTAGACAAGAAGCGTTCGCAGAACTACATTTAAACGAGGAAAAATAATTATGATTCTAACTAAAGAAAACAACCCCGCAATTTTCGCAGAAAAAGCCGCTCCCACAGTTTCCGAGAAGTACACCTTTATTCCTACTACTAGGATCCTTGGTGTTCTGGAGGATCAAGGGTGGGTTCCCACAGAGGTATCACAGGTTAATTCTCATCAAGAGAGCAACAAGCAATTTGCGAAGCACCTTATTCGCTTGCGTCGAGATGAGGCTATTTCACCTGAAGTAGACAAGACGATTCCTGAGATCGTTCTGTTCAACTCTCACAATGGCAAATCTAACTATGACCTCCGCATGGGTCTTTACCGTTTCGTTTGCTCTAACGGAATGGTTGTGAGT
>Ga0110931_1000112_pt1 | contig 33709 bp, 28 predicted proteins | sample 4_EtaG_FD_79333 | JGI IMG/M metagenome (GOLD analysis project Ga0110931, IMG submission 79333) | Marine viral communities from the Subarctic Pacific Ocean - 4_ETSP_OMZ_AT15127 metaG (version 2) (version 2) | ecosystem: Environmental > Aquatic > Marine > Oceanic | place: Pacific Ocean | collected... | reverse complement strand
TGGCATTGACGACTTCATAGAGGTAGGTAATGTATGTATAGAATTACCATCCAAGAGAGCATCCGTTTCGTTTGACTTGGAGAGGATGCTTGGCACGAAGACCAGTGAAGAAGACCAGTGGGAGGTTATTCCTGATGACACGTGCATAGTGATTGACGTAGCCTCCCCATTCCTCGACAGGAGGACTGGCTTGCTCAGTGAGCCTGTGTTCATGAGGATAAACCATGACAGTGGCGTCAGTGACATTACTCAATACGTAGATTTGGTGGGGTCGGATGCAGACTGATGACAGGAGAGAGGAATGGATGGGGCTGGGGATACTCCTCTCCGAGATTAGGTTCGGTGTGTGGCTCGAGAACAGGAGCGACTCTAGGCTCGGCATGAGAGTGAGGAGAAGAATAAGCTGGCGCTCCCTGTTCAACTCAGGCACGATGGCCCAACAAGCATGCGTCGAAGCATTCCTATCCCCGTTCGACATGGAGCTCAAGGAGAGTTACAGTAGCAGGGATGACATTTTCAAGTGGCTATTGATATTCAGCAAGCTGGATGGCATGTACGAATTGTCACACGCCATCACGGACTCATCCGGCCTCCATATGATGAGGTGGGTGACCGAGAATCCACTGCCCCGTGACTGGGACGACTTCTTGGTGTGGGTGGACTCGTACGATAGCGAAATAGATATGATTGGACATGACTTTTCTGTTTGACTATATAAACAGCGGTTGGAGGAGAAATTATGGAAGAACACACTGCTTCACCGACTGTCATGGATGACATGGTAGGTCTGGAGAAACTGAAGATGGACTTGCACTCTTGGCAGAGCCAACAGAAGCAGATGCCTAGTGCTCTGTTGTTCCACGGACCAGTGGGCACTGGAAAGAGCACATCAGCTCACCTGATAGGCAAGGCGTTACTAGGAGAGCATCATGATGCCAACTTCATCGAGACCAATGGCTCGGACGACAGAGGCATCAACTACGTGAGGGAGGAACTGAAGCAGGTAATGCGGACCAAGCCGATAGGAGCGAGGATGAAGGTCATCCTCCTCGATGAGGCAGATGGCCTGACTGCAACGGCTCAAGATGCCATGAGGAGGATGATGGAGACATACTCATCCAACAACCTGCTGATTCTCACCTGTAACGACATCAGCAAGATAAAGCCAGCCATCAAGTCCAGATGCGCAGTCTATGGCTTTCCTCCCGTCGATGCCTTCCAAGGCGCGAACAGGCTAGCTGAGGCATATGGACTGGATAATGTCGCCCCACTGGTGAAGCTAATACAACTCAACAACGGTGACATGCGCCAGTCAATGATATTCTTGAACTCGGCAGGGCCTGACTATGAGGACAGAATCAATGACCTAGAGGCATCAATGGACAACAGTGTGCAACATGTGCTGGCCGATGACTGGCTCAACCTGAGAAGGAGCTTCCACGAGCAACTGAGGATGGGCAGGGGCCTACAAGCCATACTAACCAATTTCTACAACAACATGCAGGAGCATTTCGATGATGAAGACAACATCGACTCCATGAATGACATAATGGTCGCCTATGGCGACGTTCTGGTCCACAGACACACGTGGGTCGGCAATGCGTATTCCTACCTAGATTACTTGGTGGCGAAAATGAGAAAGGAAGTGAAAATGAATGATGAACAATGAAGACAAGAAATACACACCGAATGGTGAAGGGAACATGAATCCCTTCAATGCTATGAGGAAGCAGGAGGACTGGCCGAAAGAGGTCATGGACCGCTTCACCATGGTATCAGAGAGAACCGGCGAGAGCGTACAGAAGATATCTGACGCCTTCATCGAGCACATAGCCAAGCAGTGGGGATGCACTGATTGGAAGGCAGAGGACGAGGACGTGTTGGTCGATTGGGCAGAGGGAATGCTCATTGAGGACCGAAGTAGCAACGTCAGCGGTAGAGGTGGGGAGACAACCACCTTCGTAGGTCAGTGGCTTGGTGTGGAAGGTATCGAGAAAGATAGAGCAGCCAACCTTAGAAGATACGCAGAGGAAGCATGGGAGGAGAATCCAAACGATGCTATATCCAGCGGAAGGGTCGGGCACTACTTCAAGGAGGATGGTCTATGGAGCATCAACACAGCCAATGGGGTCGTTGCTACGAATGAGCTCATAGGAGAGCCCCCCTCACTGGGATTCAGGTACAAGAACGAGTACCTGTGCTTGATATCGAAAGCAGGAAGACCATACCCCTCGACTAGAATTGGCAGGTACTACAAGTTCCTAGGCAATGAGAAGTCGGCTTACTTCCAAGGGGACGGGCCAATGCTATGGCGTGTTGACCTAACCGGTGACAACAAGGACCTGAACATAGACGTGGGTGTGCCTGTTTCGATACAGGTCAAACTACCCACCTCAACCTCTGAGGCGTTTCAGGACGTGCTCTCTACGAACTACGACTTCCCGGACAACATGGTCTACACCGATGAGTGGTGCCCCGAGAATCTGAGGCACAAGCTCGACCCGTTCAAGCTCTGGACGGACGCGGAGACAGTAGAGGAGAGAAGCAGAGTCATAGTCACTCAGCTAGACAAGCTAGAGGAGGCCTTCGAGATGCACAAGAGAGAGTGGATGGGCAATCAAGGCATGGTTGCCACAGGGCCTGACATTCTCGTTAGAGCTCAGGTCACTCGGATGAACACAGAAGGCCGAGAGTTCCAACGCGATGATGGGGACAGTTGGAAGAGCTACAGCATATTCCTCTCCAGCCTCTCCTTGCAGAACAAGCACGATGGCAACAGAGCAGAGGTAGCTGGGTGGATTGACGAAGGTGTTGTGAATCTAGCGCACCCATTCCACTTCAGAGACGTCGATGACGAGCTATGGGGATACGGCCAGAGGACGGGTGTCATGGTGCATGGCAGACTCAAGATGAAGCAGGACCAAGGGGAGAGCATCCCATCGATTACAGTCTATGGCGTCTACACAGATGCCAAGAAGGCATGGAGGCAGGCCGGTGGAGGGGACACCGGCTCTGACCAGTTCAATTAGGAGGTGAGAAGTTGAGTAAGACAAAGAAACAAGTAGAGAACGAGCTAGAGCAAGCGAACGAGGAGATAAGCCAGTTGAAGGCGCAGTACAACCAACTGATGGTCAATGCGCAGGAGATAAAGAAGCTGGCCGACAACAGGCTGATGTCAATCAGACTGCTAGAGACCTTCGTGAACACAGCGAGGTCCTCGATGGACCAGTTACTGAGGGACATGACGGAACTAGGCCTCGTTCAGCGACAGGTCCCTGAAGATGGGACTCAGGCTGACGGGGGCGAGCAGTAATGGCAGGATTCGGACAAGCGAAGGCCCTCGAGGGGGCTAGCGCACCAATGCAGCAACAAGCGTCTACCAACGACCCGTTGAAGGACATCAGGGCTGAGATGAGTGACATTAACTCCAACAAGCCCAAGACGCACATATTCATGGCAGTGGTGGGAAAGGAGAACACAGGCAAGAGCGCTATAATCTTCGATTACTACCAGAAGTACTGCAATGAATTCGTCGCTGAACCGAACAACGATGGCATGGAGCCGAAGAAGTTCTGGGTCATTGACTTCGACTCAGGAGGCTCAGCCACCAAGTCGGCTTACTACTCGGAAAACAAGAACATCAAGTGTTGGGAGCCATGGGTGTACATGGAGGGCGGTAGAAGCGCCTACAACTACCCAGACACGCATGACAGGGTCATCAACATCATGAAGGTGGCTCTAGAGGAGTCAGACAACCTATGGGGCGTCCTAGTCAGTGGAGTCGACCAGTGGGATTCCGTAGCGACCAACTGTATGAGAATCGCAGATTTGGGATTATCCAAAGACGGCATCGAAGCGGCTGACAACAGAGGAGCAGGGGAGAACACCCGTGTCCAATCCCAATGGGACTGGGCCGTGAGAGTGGCTAGGTTCCACCAGCTCACTGCGATGTGCAGAGCTCTGGTCAAGAGAGGCACACGAGTGTTCTGGGAGACTCATATGAAGGACATCTACAGAGACGGAAAGGTATCGAAGACCGATGGTGCTCCTGCTTGGGAGAAGAGCAGTGCTGGGTACATGTACCAGATTGTCCACTGTCGAAGGGAGGAGACTCTGGACGACAATGGCGAGATGACTGGTGAGAAGTACACTGCCACGTTCACTAAGAGCAAGACCGACTCGACCCTTCAGGGCCAGAGCATGACCACTCTAGTGACGCAACATGGCAAACCCCCCAAGTTCATGGGGCTACCTGAACTGGAAAGGTTAGAGTGATTCCATGGCGCAGATTACCCTCCCCAAGAGAGAATGGCAGAGGCATCTAGGACAGTTTCAAGGCAATGTCAATGACCTATCGCTGATTATCTACGAAGACCCAGTCTGTCTGGGTTACTCCGTAGCGTACCAGACGTACTTCTACAAGATGTTCCAACAGTATCCGGGCGTCAAGGTGAAGCCGGGGAGGATTAGCATAAGCGATTTGTCCAAGGTTAATGCCTTCTTGAAGAAGTGCGATGGGGAGGTAACGATACGACAGGCCAATGGAGGGAAGACCCTCTATATCATCAATGGCAATCTGAAGATGACCCTACCAGTCATGGACGTGTTGAGTGATAAGATTGTAAGCAACTACGAGAAGCTGATGGAGGCGGCGGGTGAGGACGATTGGCGGACTTTTGGGGACAACGTGCACACTCTATCGGCTACAACTAAGCTGACCGAGGTGCTCAGGCTATCTGGTTTGACTAGCTTGGTCAGTAAGAACGCTGACTACACAATCAGCGCCAATGACTCCGAGATATCAGTCTCGGTAGGCAAGCAACACGACACCAGAATGTTCGCAGTGAGCCAACTCGAGGACGTAGATGGGCCCAATCACACAATTGAGTCCAGCTTCGGACCATGGTTACTACCATGCCTGTCTCTGGTGGATGGCAATATGAAATCCAAGATACACTTCGGTGACCAATGTGCTATAATCATCAGACAGACTAACGAGAGCGTGCAGAGACTGTTAATCATAATAGACCAAATGATGTGATTCTCGTGATTGTCGATTACTACTACCCTAATGACTCTTGGGAAGGGGTCGGCAGACCATCAATATACACGAGATACAGGGGTAGTGATGGTGAGCTAGTAGTTCACATAATAGAGGCAAACGACGAGGACCCATCATACATACCGCCCCATTGCTGGATACCTCAAAATACCAATTACAGGAGATTGAGCAGGGTCATGGATAGATATCCGGGAACTAGATTGAGAGATACCATAGAAGCAACTGGAATAGTGTCAAGCAGATTCAATTCCAGAGTCAAGCTACACAGGCTGGACCTAGCGAACCCATCAGACATACACGACATCAAGAGAGAGCTACAGACCTACGAGGGCGACATAACTTACGAGGAGCAGGTCATGAGACACTTGTATCCGGTAGCTGACGACATCCCGGACTTTCATCCAAGGATATGGTATTTCGATATGGAATGGCAACCTGAGGGGACAGAGAACGAGAATGAGATAACGATGATTGCCATCGATGACACTCTAGCAGAACACCCCGTGGTATTCGCTTGGAGGCACAATCAGGAGTTTCAGGTAGATTTCATCGAGAAGGAGGGAGGGTACATGCGTTACCTATTTCCCAGTGAGGAGGAGATGCTGATAGCCCTATTAGAGCACCTACACAAATGCGACCCAGACATACTAGTCGCCCACGCACTGCTTTGGGCGGACTTACCCAAGCTCATCGAGCGCCTCGACAAATACGGTAGGGCAGATGAGCTCAGCCCATTACATCAAGTAATGAGGAAGGGCAAGAAGGGTTACAGGGAAAACGAGCAACCCATCCTAGGCAGGCTATGCTACGACACAGCGCAAGAGTGGACCACCGGAGCAGGTCTAGAGGCACTGTGGCAGAAGAGTGGGCGAGGGCAGTTCAGGAACAGGAAGCTAGCCACTATAGCAGAGGACATGGAGCTGGACAAGGAGTTCGGAGATGAAGGCTCTAAGATGGATGCCGATGTATTCACTTGGTGGATAGAGAACTTTGAGGAGTTCGTCGATTACTGTCTACGAGACACCACACTACTGAGAAGGGCATCTGAGAGAATCAACGTCATACCCTACCACCTAGCTATGCAGAAACACTGTGGTGTGCCATTCAAAAGCACATGTAACGTATCTAGATACTTCCGTGGGCTGATATCCAGAGCCACTGACTTGAAAGCCGTAACTACAAGGACAGCAACTAGGCAGGACTACCAAGCGGCAACAGTGCCTGACACGGTTCCGGGTAGGCATGAGAGTGTAGCTTGCATAGACTTCAAGTCAATGTACCCCACTATCTTCGTCGATGCTAACCTTTGTCTCACAACGAAGAAGAGCGCAGGTGGGGAGGGCATCAGAAGCGTGCCAAATGGCACTCACTGGGATACTAAGAAGATAGGAGTCATCCCTTCCATACTCAAGGGTATGCTAGAGCTGAGAGCCAAGTACAAGAGGCTCCTCAAGGAGGCTGATACTGAAGAGGAGAAGCTACAGTATGACATGATGCAGACGGCGGTCAAGGTTGCTACGAACGCCACATACGGTTACGTCTCCCAGAAGTCTGTCGCTGGCGGTTGGATTGACCCTGATATCGGCGCTACCATCACATACTACGGTAGGCAGTGCATTCGTACCTTGCTCGATAGAAGTGACGATGTGGGTTACACTGCGCTTGCAGGGCACACGGACTCAGGTTACATTCAGATTCCATTCGATGAGATTGAGGGACACTTAGACAACCTCAACTCCTACATCCAAAACAAGTACGACTTACCGAACATGGAGATAGAGCTCGAGGCGTACTTCGACTATTGGCTCACCGCCGGTGTCAAGAACCAGAACTTCGGTATAATGGTCTGGCCACCTGAGAAGAAGGGGCATCTCAAGGTAACGGGATTCTCTTTCAAGGCCTCGAGCGTATCGCCCGTCACCAAAGAGATACAAGGCAACATATTCCAGATGATAGGAACTGGTTTGGAGGAGGAGGAAGTCACAGAGTTCGTGAGGCCGATAGCTCTGTCAGTATTGAAGGGGGAGAGGAGCGCAGAGGAGCTAGCTCCATATGGTCGATGGGGGCAAAAGGAGTATCAGAAGACGCCACCCATGCCAGCTAGGGCAGCCATGTACTACAATCAGCATATCAACCCAAAGGAGCCATTCAGAGTAGGGGACAGCCTACAATGGCTATACGTCAAGGCCACGCCTGAGGGCAAGCCTCACAGTCCAGTTGTGGGATTCAGAAACTCGAATGAGATTGAGGGCTACCACATAGACTATGATACGTGCGTGGAGAAGTTCATCAGAAAGAAGCTCACTAGGATATACGAGGCTTTGGAATGGGACGTGAAGAAAGCATCGGGGGAAGCTATCCCGAAAAGGTATTTTTGACTATATAAACAAGGTATGGAGGAACGAGTATGAGTAGAGTAGAGGACGAGGTCTGTAAGAAGATACAATCCAGAGCTGAGGTAGGCAAGAAAAAGTATGGGGTAACTATGGAAACCGCACCACTATCCAAGCTAGAATGGCTCATACACGCTCAAGAGGAAGCAATGGACCTAGCGGTGTACCTACAGAAGCTCATTGAGATGGAGGGAGAGTAAGTGAGTTATCGAAAATTATTCAATTACATAATTGGTATGGGGCTAGGTGGACTAGGTTTGTTCAACTCAAGTAAGTTAGAGATACGATATGAAACAAATAGCAACTTAGAGTTGCTCTATCAAAATGGTATGATAATATCTAGCGTTATTATTGTGTATTTCTTCCTAGCCTTTTGGGTGGAGATACTGATGATGCGGACTATGCGTAGGCGCAAAGCAATGCGTAAAACATTTTTTGTCGATGAAGAACCTCTAGCAATTAGTGACTTCGTAAAACCTCCTACAGAAAAAACGGAGGAAGATGAATGATATCCAAGTGCGTTTGTGGTTGGCAGGGCTTGACTGATACTCTAGTCCTCAAGGGTACCCCAATATGCCCCATGTGCAACAGGGAGTTCTCACAGATGAGATGCGAGGGGTGTGGAGAATGAGATTCATGAAGTTCAACCCGAACGAGCAGTCCCTCTTAGACAGAGGGCCAGAGGCTCATACGGAGGAGCTTGGTCAGTCCTACGCAGAAAGCACCTACGCTTGGTCGCCGGGCATGGACAAGAAGCTCAGAATGAGTAAATCCTCACTCGGGTCCTTCTTGTGGTGCCCCTTCAAATACAAGGCCAGTTACATCTACGGTCTCACTGAGGAAGAGACTGAAGATATGGTTAGAGGAACCAATGTGCATTCCATAGTAGAGTACTTCTGGGACAATGTGGCTGATGTCAAGACAGAGGCAGTCGAGTTGCTATCTAAAGGACAGGACCGAGAAGCTAAGAGACTGTTGAAGAAAGTAATACCAGAACCACCTATGCCCTATCTTTTAGGGGAGGAGGCAGTGATAGACCAATGGTTCGAGTGGCAGTGGAACAGGTTCAAAGTGACCGAGGGATTCAACTGGGAAGCAATAGGCAATGAGGTCTCAGCCCATGCCTGCATAGACGTGGATGTTGATGGGGAGACATACCCAGTTCATCTGCGCGGTTTCATAGATACGGTCTTCTCTGATGGGAATGGTGGCTTCGTACTAATGGAGCTCAAGACGGGGAAGTGGAATCAGAGGAAAGCCAAGAGCATGAGGGAGGAAATGCAATTCTATCGGCTTATGCTAGAGGAGGGCAACTACAGAAAATACCTACCTGTGTCAGCTTGGGCTTGGGAATTCCCCAGAGGATGGGCAAATGGCGGCCTCAAAGCGGAATGGGAGATTGAGAATACCAATACAAGAAAAACCAGCTATGCCCCTAAAACAGTATCTAGAAACATAGAGAAGCTCGTTAGAGCACATATTAACGATTCATTTGAGCCCGCTCCTAAGGAGTGGAGAGGGCCAGATGGAGAGACTCTATCTAGTTGCCAGATGTGCAGCTTCATGGAGATATGCCCTGCTTGGAGCATGGATGCAGAAATGGAGGAGAGAAAATGAAAAAGGAAGATATGATAGAGAAGCTGAAAAGAGTGAGAATTGCCTTGGAGGACTACGTCAGGACTGACAATAGTAGCATAGAAGTGAATGTGAGGTATGGTCTGATAGAGCCAAAGATGTATATCGTTAAACTCACTGAGCAAATGACGATGGATGCCTATATCGATAATAACGAGCAGGACATCCCCATGTCATTTCCAGTGCTGGACGTGATTGTGCATAAAGGGGCTTTCAATAGGAGGAAGGATTGGGAGCTAGTCTACACCCCAGAGGTTCTGGCCATGGAGATTCGTGACACTGCTCGAAAGTTACCTAATTACGAATTCAGGTGATTTGTTGACTTTCATTGAGCTGGACTTTCCTAGGGAGGTCCTTGAGATTAGCGAGGGAGGCGTCAGTGGCGGTCGCTGGTTAGTCAACAATTGGGATGAGCTTGAGAAATACTGGAAGAACAAGAACGGAAGGGGTGATGCATATTTCACCACATATGGGTTCAGACAGACTCAACCTCCCAAACACCATAGAGCCACACACAACAGTGCCATAGTAAGGCACTTCGTCATGGACTTCGACTGCAAGGACTTCAAGCAGAACGGAGCTCCTGTTGAGTTCTCCTACATGCAAGAGCAAGTCAGAAGGCTACATGAACATCTCTTAGTCAATGACTACTTGCATTACATCTGGTTCAGCGGAGGGGGTTTTCACATCTGGATTCCCATCTCAGAAATACACTTGCCTACGGATGGCATAGACGTCACTAGGATAAAGAGGGCAGGTAGGGAATTGATGACTAAGTGGTACAATCTATTGGACTTATCGTGCAATGACCCGACAGTCGCATTCGATGTAGCCGGTATGATAAGAATACCGAACTCCTACAACTACAGAAGAGGCTGTTGGAGCACTCCTCTGACATCGGAGGAGATAATGGGTTTCAACGAGGATGACCTGTACGATTTATCTCAGGACTGTCGAGGTGGCTACATAGCACATGGTAGCACTAAGATAGAATTGAAACTCCCAGAAAGGGGAAAGGGCACGTTCTACATCAAAAGAGGAAAGGTGTCTGATTTGCCTGATATCTCTTTGGGTAAGATGATTGTACTACCTTGTATAGCCCAAGCTGCCTTAGGTGCAGGTAATCCGCCCCACAGGGCTAGATACCATCTGGCCTCATACTTAGCGGACAGGATGAGATGGTTCCTTCCCTTGGACATGGTCGAGCAGAAAGAACTTGGAGAACACGTTGAGAATATAATTTCGATATGCTCACAGCAAGAGTGGGTTGATTACAATCCGGATATAACTAGAGTACAAGTTGAGAGTATAGTACATAAGGGCTATCCGCATGCACGATGTGCGACTCTGATACAAGAGGGATTTTGTGTCGGTAAGTGTAGATTCCACGATGGGACTGGGGATGAGTTATTTGAGCAAATGTTGTAAGGACTGCGGAGTGAAGCTAAGAGGCAGGAACATAAGGAAAAAGAGGTTGAATGGGTATGTATCTAGACAACTATGCCAACACTGCTTCAATCACCCGAAGGAGAAGGATAGGTGCGAAATAATCAAATCTAACGGGGAGAGATGTAAAATGAGGAAGAGGGGAGATATGAAATGGTGTTCATTCCATGTCCCCAAGGGAGAGGAAAACGATGGAGTTACACATAGATAGCAATGAAAGAGGAAAACTTTGCGATGCTGTCATTCGTAAGGCAAACAGCGCTGGTTTGATTGTGGAGAGGAAGACACTAGTGGTAGGGGACTACTTGCTAGGTGGAGCTTGTGTAGAGGCAAAGAGTATCGGGGACCTCCTGCATTCATGTGATAGCGGTCACCTGTGGAAGCAGTTGGATAATATGGATGCCAACTACGAGAGGTTCTTTCTCCTGATACATGGCACTATCGCTGAATACGTCAAGCACCAGAAGAAGCCCTACAGTGCCGTCCAAAGCAAGATGATTGGATTGGTAGGCAGAATCATGGCGGACTTCGACTGTCAGGTGTTCTACACCCCTCACACCAGTGAGGCTGCCCTCTTCATAATCAAACTGCATAACAAGCTACACAAACCAGCTTCCAGACACGGAGCACAAGCAATAAGGAGAGTCAGCACGAACGACGTCAGGAAAGACGTACTGCTAGCTATACCGGGGGTAGGCCCCACTATGGCTGACCGTCTGCTCAAGGAGTGCGGCTCGATAGAGGAGATGCTCTACATGGAATCGCTGAAGAGAGTGAAGGGCTTGGGAGATAAGATGGCAAAGAGGATAATATCAGTTCTAACTAGTGAGGGAGTCATCCACATAGAGAGAAATGTAATGAAAAGAAGATGACTATATAAACAAAGTATGGAGGAAAAAATATGGAGTTGGTACCCTGAAGAGAGCAAGCGAGTATGAGGCGGTGAAGAATTATCCTGTGTTTGATGGATACATCAAGCACTTCGGGAATGTGTCGATGGATAACGATATACCAGCTATGCTATCGTTCTTCTTCGTTCAGGGACAACTAGCCGTGCCATATGTCAGAATACCATGGGGAGCCAGTCATTTAGACCCTAGAGTACACTCATTCTGGATTCAATCCAGTAGGACTGGCAAGTCAATCGCTTGGGAGTTCGTAGGGGACATACTGAACTCAGTAGGCATACCCACTGACCTATACACCACAGGCACAGATGCAGGTCTCATAGGCGGATTCGAGGAAATTACTGATGGGGAAGGCAACAAGGAGCAGATTCTCAAAGAGGGTTTCCTCAATGGGCGCAAGGCCTTGAACTTCGATGAGGGGTCAATCATCCTGAATCCGAACAAGCACAGCTCAGAGACTGTCCTCTACCTACAGTCGGCATGCAACCCAGTGGGTAGCAACAACAACGTTCTCGTGAAACACACCAAAGCTGGGAGAATAGAAACTGAATCCCTAGTATCACTGTGGATTACCACATACCCACCTGCTGGTGTCAAGGAGTATGTTCTGACAAAGGGTATCTTCCAGCGAGTCCTTCTGTATTGGTCTCACTGGGACATGAATCGTAGGAAGAACGTAAGCGAGCTGAGAGCTGAGATGGCCTACAAGAAGATACCCAAGATGGAAGTGACGTATGATGACTTGGTCGACTACTTCACCACACTGGAGAAGAAGCTCAAGAACAGGGTGCTGGAGATTACAGAGTGCTCGGTGCTTGAATGGGACACGAAGTCTAGGTCAGAGCAAGAGGAACTGCTTCAAGACACCATGCAGGACATGTACACTGCTGACCCATACACGTTCCTACCATCCTTGCTATCCGCCATAGACGAGTACTACCAACTTATGGACGGACTAGGTCCGGGCATCAGCGATGTGGTATCGTCATTCATCCCGGCGATGGAGAACTACACTGTCATATTCGCTACACACATAGCCATGCTCGATGACAAGTGGCAAGTCGATGGCAACCACGTCAGAATGGCTACTGAGATTCTCTATGACCTGTTCCGCAATCTAATATCTTGGCTTGAGGGAGAGGTCGAGATAGGACCTAAGGTCAGTGAGAGAGCCACTCAGAGGAACAAGTGGATTGTGGCAATGCAAGCCACTGTGCCTTACGAGCTAGGTAACAGGGGAGAGGGATGGCATAGCAAGGCCGATGTCATAAAGGCATACATGTCCCAGACTGGAATCACCAGAGGAACTGCATACCAGCACTTCGACAAGTGGGCCAAGTCAATCTTCAACGAGAGCAAGGACGGTACCAAGGGATACCTGAGGCTAAGGGAGGAATTAAAGAATGTCACTTAAAAGGAAGGTATGCTGGGAGTGCAAGGGGAGACAGTATGTATTCAAACAAAACTCAGACGGTAGCTTCTCTTGTGAAGCGTGTGTTTGTCTAGTGTACCCGAAGGAGATGATACATGATGAAGTTCCCTGAAAGTGAGGAGGAGGAGATGAAAGACGTATTCGCCACTTGCAGTGTATGCGGAACTGACACGGATTTCGAGGGGAGAGGCGGGACTGCTGGATATTGGGGTATTATGCCGGTGGCCTTTTGCGAGTGGTGCCTTTCGTCCATGTTAGACATGGCAAGCCAGTTTTTAGGAGCGGATGAAGAATGACGGACATAATGGCACTAGACATAGAGACGAGTAACTACTCATGGGAGATAGGTGGTTGGGACAACAAGGCTTTGTTCGACACATCAGTGGTAGCCACATGGGATGGCAAGGATGGGCACATCTTCACTAAAGCGGATGTTCATCTAGACGGAGCCGAGACCCATGACTTACACCCACGAACTCTAGGCGACCATATCACTGCTCACATAGAGAAGGGGGGTAGGATACTAGGTCACAATATAATCAGCTTCGACTTACCAGTGCTCAGGGAGTCCTTGGACTGCTGGGCGGCAGGCGATGTAATGCAGAAGTCAGACAGCATCATAGACACTAAACTCCTCTTCCAGAAGTCATCCCTGCCTTATGGCAAGTTGGAGACGTCATTACAGTCATTAGTATCACACACGCTTGGTAAGAGCAAGAGTATGAGCAGTGTCGATGCGCCTAGGGGATGGCGCGATGGTAAGTACGAGGAGGTGTGCGACTACTGCTTGAAAGACGCACAGCTCACGTACGATATATACGCACATGCGAAGGAGCATGGCGTCTTGAAGTCGAGGTCTTTCGAGACCGGCGATATAGTAGAGGTGGAGTTGGAATGGTAACACAGGAAGAGTTTGAGAAAACGAAAAGAGAATTGATAGAGCATCAGATTGCCTTTGACCGAATATACAGAATGGTCACTGGTGGAAGCAACCTGCATGACATAAGCAGGGTTGTGTCCAAACTGAAGGTACGAGTCGGATACCCATTTGGCGGAGATGAGGAAGAATGAGTGACACCAAGACAGAGATGACGCTCAGGACCAACATAGAGGCAGCTAGAGTTATAGTCAACACAGTCAAGACGACTCTAGGCCCGCTAGGCAGGGACAAGCTCCTAGTGGATGCAGGTGGCAATACAATCGTCACAAACGATGGGGCGACGATACTACGAGAGTTAGATGTCAGTCACCCAGCAGCCAAGATGATTATCGAATGCGCTAAGACGCAGGAAGCCGAGTGCTACGATGGTACGACCTCGTCTGTCATAGTCGCTGGTCAACTACTCGCCAATAGTGAGGGGTTGCTGAACAAGGGGCTTCACCCGAATCTAGTGTGCATGGGTTACCATGACGCAGCTAGGCTAGCCATAGAGAGGCTCAATGAGCTTGGCAGACAGCCTATGAACATGGATGACTCCCTCAGCGCTGTGGTCAAGACAGCCATAACTGGGAAGACCCTAGCAGCAGATATGAATCATGTGACTCTCCTAGTGAAGGAATCACTGGATGGTACAACCAAGAAGCCCAGAGTCATATGCCTGCCGGGAGGGGGGCTATCGGATTCCGAGCTCATTCAAGGAGTCGTGGTGAACAAGACGACCGTTTTACCATTGGATAATGACTACAGGGAGCCTACTGAGGTGAACGTCATACTGCTGAACTCCGGTATGGAGCCCGCAAAGACTGATGATAACGTGCAGGTGCAACTGGATATGAAGGGGTACTCGCAGCTCAAGTCATCGGCTAACAAAGATGTCCTACAATCAGCCAAGCAGATAATAGAGGCTCTAGGCGGCAAGGGCATGGTCTTCGTCAGGGATGGCGTATCAGACTCAGCAGTGGCTTACCTGAAGAAGAATAACGTGAACGTGGTTAGAAGGATACCTGAGAGCGTGATTCAATCCCTATCCACATCCCTAGGAGTGCCTGTGCACCACTCGCCCTCCGAGGGAATGAGCTCAGTACAGACTCTCATACAGGAGAAGGAGATTGACGACGTCAAGTATCTCTTCGTAGAGGGGGATAGCCCAGAGGTAAACACATTGGTCCTCAGAGGGTCCACTAGAACCACTCTCGATGAGACTGAGAGGGGATTCGATGACGCTCTAGGGGTAGCGGCTCTCCTGAAGGAAGGCGGGGACTACGTATGGGGCGGAGGCTCCACCTATGCGGCTCTAGCCTATCACCTGAGGACAGAGGCGGCAAGCGTCAGTGGACGCAAGCAGATGGCCATAGAGGCATTCGCTGATGCCTTGGAGATAATACCAGCCACTCTTGCTGAGAATAGCGGGCATGACCCATTGGATTGCATACTCGGAATGAGGAAGCACCTGTATGATGACCCCCTTATGGAGAGCAAAGCCATGGGGCCAAACGTCGAAGAGGGCGGACTGACCGATATGGCTGTGCTGAGTGTGGTTGAGCCCATGAAGCTAGTCAGACAAGCTATACTAAGCGCAACAGAGGTCACAACAGCCATGCTGAAGATTGACGACATGGTGGCTAAGAGGGCAGAGTGATGGGGCGGTTGATGGACCGCCTCAAGGTACGTTGCCGGAACTGTGACCATTTGCACGTACCACGACCGCTATCAGCAAAGTACCACGATGGGGAGGGCGGTAGAATACAACTATGGCAATGTAGGAAGTGCGGCCACTTCTGGCAGGATTCGGTATTCAAATACCCTAGAAAAAAGAAAGGCACTACGGATTGAGGTAGTCCAAGGCATCGTCCAACTGCCTCTGCTCTGCCGCTATCAAGTCCGATACATACTCTATGACCCTCGGGTCGCCTGAGTTGTATGCGGCATCGAGTATGTCCTTCGTGTAATCATCCATGGTGGGCAAGTCACTCTGGAACTCCCTGCTGTCCCTCATGAAGTCATCCGTGTAGAACGGCCTTGTTATGTTTAGATTGGCGTTGAACTGTGGGTCGATTATTCTCACTCTATCACCTGAGTCTGAATCCATCAATTCCTCATACTCAGGTATCTCTATCCCCTTATCGTCATCAAATTGAGCTACATTCTGAGGCTTCAAGTCCCACATCCTCAATGCTCTTGCGATAGGCATCTTGTCGTACATCCTGTTCCTGACATCGATTATCTTGCTGTTGTCGAATCCCTTCGGTGACTCTAGGGGCCTGCCCCTCCTCTGAGTGAAGGCTATGGCATCCCTGTTCTGTACGTCCCCAACCCTACCGGTGTCGATGTCATCGTGTAGCTGGTTGTACTGTAGCTTGTCCCCAGTCTCCCTGTCTCTCATCAGGAAATCCAGAGGCGCAATCTCCCGTGGGGCAACATGCAACTCCTCGGGCTCGAAGACATCGGGGTACATGCTGCTCATCCTCTCTAGCAACAATGCGTTAGCCAGTCCCTCGCCACTCCCGTACTTGCTCACATGAGGCACACCCGGACGTCCATACACAGTCCTGAACGTACCTGCGCCTATCTGCTCGTCCAAGTCCCTAGGGACCATAGGGGGCATCGCCTTGAGCAGAGTCCAAGCTAATTGGAACGGCGTGACCACGTTATGGCGTGAAGGTGTCTATGTTTAGACGTTGCCATATCAGTGAATAAATCATGCAATCATGCAAAAAGAAAATATAGTATCGGTTTACTTATTACACCATGAGTTTGTTTCGGTGGTTTGCACGTAAGTTGATGGGGATAATGGGTAATGTGTATGTGTGGTTGGACAAACGAGTGGAATACACCAAGGAAGAGGTAAGCAGCGTCTTAGGAATACCCATAGACGAGGACCTGCAAGTGAGCTCCAGATACGAGTTATGCAGAAGGGTAGAGGAGACGTTCGATGTGCCTAAGGACTCCTTCTGGCATCTACACAGCACACAGAAGATAAGGTTCGCAGTGCAGCAAGCTAGGAATTTGAAAGCAAGCAAGGGGGCAGTCGCCAGTGAGTAACTACACTGTTGAAATGAATTTTACAATTCACTACAACCAAGGAGAGGAGTACCATGTGTAGTCATCCAGAGTGCAAGAGCTGGACCAACCCCCTCACCAACCTGTGCTTCTACCACACTCTTTGGGGTGACGAGGAATGAGTATGTACGATTACATGAAGTCACTGTTCATACTGGACCTAGACGAGCTAATGGAGGAGATAGAATAGACTCTGATGATGATGTTGGCGGAGTTGAGTTTCCAAGATTCTGGCACTGGGTAGCTACCAAAGTGGGTCTTCTGCTCTAACAGTCCACAGCACCAGTGAAGCCCTCTTGGGTCTTCAGATGCAGGTAGCACTGCTTCAGTAAGTTGTACTGGGTCTTAGCGTTAGCCGTGTTCAACTCAAAATCACCATTGAAACCGCTGATTGCCGATGCGTCTTGCTCATAGGCATCGTCACTGGTATACACCTTACCACGATATTTGACATTGAATGACTTTACTTTATCACCGTCCTCAGTGATATCCACCCTCTTATCCACACGAGCATCAACTATGACGCAATATGCGTAATCGCATGTTATCCCAAACTCAGTCTCGTACTCTACCTTCAATGCCATATCCTTTCCTCCATATTTTTCTTTATTAAAGATTAGTGTCATTCAACATAGTTTATGGTAATAGTGAGTGTTGGGGCATTGACGGTTCCACCAGCATTAGTAGCAGAACAATCAATTTCTATCTCTATGGAATCACCGATGGAGGGGTAGATAACACCTGCCTTTGACCCGCCATATTGAATGAGAACACCCTCGCCCATCTCACCATAGTTTCCTCCACTAACGCCAGTAGGGTCTGTTACGTCTTGAGCGGTGGCAGCAGTACCCGTCGTTGAGGCAGAACCCGCCGTTAATGATGTACTACTTACGGTCACGTTCCATTGGAATGAGGTCGCAGCCGTTCCTGTTACTCTACAATAACCACCAAACGCAAGCACTTCAGAAGATGTGCCGGTTGATGCTAACTGAAGTACAGATACATTCTTGGTAAGCGAGTCACTGCTAAAATTACTCCCATCCTCCTCGTATATCGAAGCAGCCCCGGTAACGTCATGTATTGTCACCGCTCTGGCGTAGTTGCCCGAAGAAGATGTGGCGATTAAAGCCGCCGTAGGCGCACTTACACCAGAAGCCTGTTGAGCGCAACCAGCGACACCCATCATTATCGAAGCCATTCAATCACCCTATGGCGAACCATGTGTTAGTTGCTACTGCTACGAAGGTCTTGGCCTTGTCGTCATCCACGGTCGCAGTGCCTATGAGAGTATTATTTCCACCAGAGCCATTTGAACCAAGACCAACGGTTATTTGCGAGCCCTTGTTGTTTATTATCGTGTATTGTTGTCCTAATTCGGCGGTATCTGGAAGGGTTGGTACTCCGCTACTTGTGACATATACATAGGAACCGGATTGTGCGTCTGTCAATTGTGTTGTTCCTGTTATGGGTACGACCTTAATCTTGTGAGCCTTGATTCCGTTTTCGTCACCGGCTATCCATGTTACGCTTCCATCGCCATTCGCTATGCGTATTTGACTGTCGTTTGTTGCACCACCAGTATCAATGCCTCCTATCACTAGATTGTTAGAACCAGAGGTGATATTATCTCCGGCTTGATAACCTATTGTGATATTGTTGGACCCGCTATTCACCGCAGAGCCAGCTTGATGGCCGTATGCTACATTGTTATCCCCACTTGTTAAAGCACTAAGAACATCTTTACCTATACCCAAGTTTCCTGTTGCAGAGCTTAATGTTCCCGTTGGTGGGGCCGCACCATCGGGTGAAATTAGAATGCTATCTGTAAAGTTAGTAATATTACTAATTACATCCGTTAAACCATTGAGAGCAGAAGCACCGCCACCGCTAGGCGTTTCCCATGTCGGAGGGCTAGAACCACCTGCGGAAGTCAATACTTGTCCTGATGTCCCTGCGTCACCGTCATTACCAGATGTAGTTCCACCAATCCGAATTTCCCCGCTTGAGCCAATAGTGAACCTAGGGCTACCTGCCGTTCTCAATGTCAATTGGTTGGCGAAATACTTCTCCATCCCTGTGTCTGTATCTCCCCCGAAAGTATATCCTCCACCGCTTGTGATAGTGCTTCCGTCAGCTTGAATTTGACCATTTACCATTTTAATGCCGTCAGTCGTGAATAATATCTTCCTTGTTCCCCCACAGCTAAATGATATATTGTCATTATTTTCTCTGAATATTCCTGTATTGGTATCAGATGAAAAGGTATAGGACGGAGCTGCTGCAGAACCATCTGGAGCCTCAAGAGGAAAAGAGGTTCCTGATGCTGCGTTCTCCCATTGCACACCACTACCTGTTGAAGTCAGAACTTGACCATCGGTGCCTTGTTGCCCACCAACGGTTAGGTTATCAGTTTCTAACGTACCATCAACATCTACGTCCCCCGATATATCGAGGCTAGCCGCCGTTACGCCTTCGGTAACCACAAGCCCATTCTTTACTACAAAGTCCCTCTTCGTTGCCATTCTTTCACCATGATTTCACTGTCCATCATTTGATTAGTAGGGTATTCACGACGCGGTAATCGTAGTCGACGCTGCCACCGCTCCCATTCGTGAATCTGAGCTCTATGTTACCGCTGTTGAGCACTGCGTCCCAAGTCACTAGAGCGGCGTTGTTTGCCTTAGTGGATACTATCGCGTATTGAGTCAGGAATATATCGTCACTGTCGGATGGTGCTGATGCACCCTTGTAGTTGACGAGTATCTCCCCGCTCTCGAAGTCCGTGCCATCCGATATCTGGTAGACGAACTTAGCGGTCCTGTATGTGCCATCTGCGTACGTGAATGCAGCATGCGCTGCGCTATTTGCCACAGTCTGGTTATCTGCTGAACTGGTATCTAGTACTGCCACCGCGTCTACGCTTACAGTGCTTGCTTTGACCTCACCAGCACTGCTGTAGATGACAGCCTTGCTGTTGACTACGGTGCCTGCGCTTGAGCCATCTAGTAGATTCAGCTCACCAGCATTGGATGTTACGTCGGTGCCACCGATATCCAGTGTGGTCACTGATATCTCACCAGCAACGGTGACTAGGCCGCTCGCCAGTGTGATTAGGTCCGTGTCATCCGTGTGACCGATGGTGGTGCCGTTGATTAGCACGTGGTCTATGTCCAATGAGCCTCCTGAAATCAGACCAGTAGTGGTGATGGTCGAGGAGCCGTTGTTTATGTTGCCGAAGCCCGATGTGATGCTACCTGAGTTCAGAGCACCGACGGTCGTGAGGCTCGATGTGACGACGCCACTTCCAAGGGTATTGTTGCTTAGCACATCCGTGCCTGCAATCTTGAGAGTCTCGCTCGTTGTAGCCAAGTCTATGTCCACGTTTGACTGAAGCGCTGTCCTAGCGTGTACGTACTTCCAGTGGATGTTAGTGGCGCCAGTTGCGTCTATCTCCATTCCGCTGCCGTCTGCGTTGGCGATTGAGTCATTACCCTTCGAGACGGTAATCAAGTCATCGGTTACCTCTAATGTGGTGCTGGAGATTGTGGTCGTTGTGCCATTTACGGTGAGGTTACCGGCAATGGTGGTGACTGAGCCTGAGCCCGCACCTATCGTGACGTCGACGACGCCATCCGTAGCGTGTTGCCCCTCAAGGACTAGTCCTGCTGTGAGTGCTGTGTCGGTACCATCGCTCTCAGCGACTAGCAAGGACATCTTCCCTGCCTCATCCGAGTTGTCAGCCTCAGATACCTCAACGAGAATCTGCCCGAAGGAGGTCTGGGCCTGTGCCGCATCATCCCCTACGAAGGTAATCTTACCGACGTCATCATTGTCAGCACCAGCAGCGCCCTTGTCCTTGACGAACTTCAGCTCTGCCGAGGATGTATCGTTAGCGGTGTTCTTAATCTCGACGACTGGCTTGCCAGAAGCGGCATCAGTAATAACGACTGATGGTGTGTTTAGATTGACAGCAGTTGTGGCACCAACAGAGAACGTAGGTACAACTGATGCTACCTCACTGTCCGCTTCTAGATTCAACGTACCATCGGCCTTGGAATAAATCTGTATGGCTGAGTCCCTGAACCTGAATTTCATATTGGAGTTCAACATCAGTCCTGTGTTGTGTACGTGTGTGAGTGTGACGTCGGTGTCAGCACCGAACCCTAGCACAGCGGCATCGGATAGGAGGGTGAGGTCGTCACCGACTGTGACGTCTGCGTTGAAGATAGCCTTGCCTTCCTCGCTACCATCGAGTGTAAGGAATGTAGTGTCACTGCTACCATCGGTCCCCTTGAAGATGATGTCGCTGTTGTTGGCTTGAGCATCAATCGTGATGTTTCCAGTGGTGGTAGCCAAAGTCACAGCAGCGTCTCCAGCAGTCAGGTCATCAGCGGCTAGAGCCGTTGCAGTGCCACCACCATCCGCTACCAACTGGCTTGAGCTGACACTGATTCCGGTACCTGCGATTGCCGTCAGGAAGTCACTGATTGACTCGACCTTAGGTGCCCCTGTAGCACCGCCATCCATGAAGATGATGTGGTCTGAAGCCTGAGCCACAGCGGCGGCTGGAATGTTAAGTGCTGTGATTTCACCACTAGCATTGAAGGTCAGAGCTGCAGTGCCACCTGCCTCTTTTAGACTACCACCGTCATCCAATGTGATGTCACCAAGGAACTTGGCGTTACCACTTGTATCGAGTTCCATCACGTAGTTTGTGACCATCGTAGGGTCATCGGCAGTATTTACAATACCATCGAAAGGTTTTGCGTTGTACCCTATGTGGAAGACGTTAGCCCCAGTATCGTAAGTACCCCCACCTGTGCTTCCACCCGGATTTTGTCTTCCCATAGCCCATGAGTTTCCGCTACCGCTTCTTCCTTGAGTGAAAACCGTTGCTTGTGCAACGTGAATGTTCTCTGCTTGGTCGACAATCATCAGACCACCTATGCCATCGTAGGTCAGTCCTGCTAGGTCATCATTGGCTATGTCTGCATGTAAACGGAACTCACCGTGTTGGTTAGCATCAGCGTTCACCTGCAACTGCGTGTTTGTCTCCCTCGCAGTGCCGTTCACACTAGCATCGCCAGTGGCTTGTAGAGTCGTGAACTTACCAGTATTAGGGGTGGTTGCACCTACGGTAGTGTTGTCTATCGTACCAGCGTTGATGTCGGCAGTCGCTATCACGGTCGTACCAGTGTTAGATACGCTGAACTTCTCAGTGCCGTTGTTCAAGTTCACCTCGAAGATGTCGGCGGACTGACTGCCAGCACCTGTGATTTTGAGGGTTATTTCACTAGCAGTATCTCCGGCAATGGCGGCACCAGCGTTGACAGTCAGGCTGTCATTGGCAGTTAGTGCTGTGAATGTACCTGCGGCTGGTGTTCCTCCTCCGATGGTAACGCTGTCTGCCGTGCCTCCATTTATGTCGGCTGTGGTAACTGTGCCCAAGTCAGCGATAGTGGTGCCATTGAATGTCGAGTTCTTACCGAAGGTGATTGTCTCTGCGGTCGTGTTAAACACCATAAAGTCAGCAGACCCATCAGTGATACTCAATGCATCAGCAACGGCGTCTTTTAGCGTAATCTTAGCAGTACCAGTGTTAGCGCCACTCAAGTCTATGTTGAGACCAGTCCCTGCCGCATCGACGCTTATGCTGTCAGCGTTTATGCTACCGACGTTGGTGATGTTGTTGTCACCGAGGCTCAAATCGCCATCGAGCGCTGTGATGGTGACTGTGCCAATCGTACCACCTGATACCTTATCACCGCTGATTTGGTCATTAGCAAGAGTTAGTGTACCACCAGATACGTCTAGGGTTTTACCGCTCCCTACAGTGATGTTTGATGTGGCGATGGTAGCACCGTCTATCGTACCAGCGTTTATGTCTACCTTAGAGATGACTACTGAACCATTACCATGAGGTGTGATATTGATGGCTTCATCGCCTGTTACGGTAGATATCGTCTGACCATCAATCTTGATACTGTCGATGTCTACATGTCCGCTGTTGACAAGAAGGTTTCCGTTACTTAGCGTAACATTGCCAGAATCGACTGTCAATCCGGTTTTTACGTGGAAGTCTCTTGCTGTTGCCATTTTTGCCACCTATGTCATATTGTTAGAGCCTGCCACGACACGCGCACGTCAATGTCTTTACTGTTGACCGTAGGGGTCACCTTCAATTGAATGTATTGGTTAGCGCCGCTTCCAGTCTGCGAAGCTGAGTAGGTTCCCTGTTGTGTGGAGGAGGTAGTGACCACGCCATAGACCGACACGAAGACATCACCATCAGCTATATCCGAACCAGAGGCTGTTCCGGAATGAGTCATGACCATCTCAGCAGTCTCGTAGACCCCATCGGTGTTGTTCTCCACGGACACGAGTAGCTTGGCTGCCTTGAACTCCTGCCTCTTGAACAGGTTGATTGTGAGAGGGGTGCCTGTGGATGAGCTATCTGTGTCCACTGTGCCGTACCCGAATCCGAGCTCCTTGACTTGGAAGTCGGTCTGCGGGCTCGCTTGGTTGATTCCGACGAAGTTGTTGGCCGAGTCAGTCTTGATGAGGCTGGTATCCACTACCAAGTCAGCGGTGTTGACCGTGTCCAAGAATCCAGTCGCCCATCTGACCGTATCACTACCGAAGTTCTTGCTACTATCAGCGCTTGGGAAGAGATGCTGGTTGAATGTCCAAGAGTCAGTACTGTCTGTGAATACTATGCTCTTGTCGCTGTCGGATGACTTGAGGATGATTCCGCCACCATCGACTGCCGCATCGTTGCCTTCAGAGCCACTCGGGGAGTGTGCGAGCTCTATGAGTTTGTCATCGACCGTGAGAGTAGTTGAGTTGATGGTGGTTGTTGCACCATTCACGGTCAATGTCCCTGTTACAATCAAATCCTGATTGACAGTCAGATTGCCTGCGGGGCCAATGTTGGTTACGGCTGATAGATTGGCATCGAGATTCAAGGCACCACTAGAAGCTGAGATGCCTGTACCAGCCATCGCTGTAGCCAAGTCAGCAACGCTCTCTTTCTTTGAGTTGTTGGAGTCATTGGCATCTATGAATGCTATGGAGTCAGCAGCGACGTCGATTGCCCCTGCTGATAGGTCATTGAGGCTGAACTGAGCATTGGCATCAGCCAACTGAACTGCCGATGTGCCGAACTTGAGCTTATCTCCATCGTCCTCATCAACCCATAGAGTGAAGGCTGTGCCGCCCGGATTGTCATCGACCTTTGTGAATTGAATGCCTGTTGGTTGCTTTAACAGGGCACCACCCATTATTATCGGCCCTCCCACGTTTAGCGTATTAGTCCCAGTGGTGAAGCTCAAGTCGGTGTCGTTGGTGAAAGCAGAGCTACCATCGCTCAGTTGTATGGCTCCTGCTGACCCGCTGGCTGATGTGGATGTCGTCGAGCTTGAGAATATCTTTACCCACGCAGAACCGTTGTAGACGAATATCGCACCAGAGGACGGTCCCACGTCACCAACGGTCGCACCTCCGTTACTCAGACCATTGGGGTCGAAGATGACCTTGTGAGTGCTGGTCTGCGCGTTATTGACAATAACCATGTGGCTTGGCGGAAATGTCCCTGTGGGCGTGATGTTGATGTCCCCGCTTGCTGGTGTCGCGTTGAAGAAGTTAGGCCCATCGAACCTGAACGTCTGCGCCGTGTTCAAGACGCTCAATTTGTTTGGTCCCAGCCTGTGGGTCCTCCTGCTACCACCTTGCTTGCCGCTGAAGTAGAGAACTTGGTCTCCGTCAGTGCCGTCGGTGCCGAAGCTGTAAGACTGCCACAGTGCGCCGAAGTTGCTGGAGGACAGGCCACCTGACTCGTCCGCACCGAAGAGGTTGTCCAAGTCAGCGGCGGAGTCCACCCTGTTGCTCTGGTTGTTCACTGAGCCAGTCGTCATTGGGCTGAGGTATATCGGGGAGGGGCGAATGAAGGTCCTCAAGTCGAAGACCTCAGTCACCTCCAGATTCAAGTCTCCGGCACTAGCGTTGTATTGGCACTTGACCACCGCTAGCACAGTGCTTTGCTTAGAGCCTAGGTCCAAGCCGGTGTTCTGCCCGCTTGGGTCACCTAGGAACGCCTCGGGTGTGACGGGGAAGCCGCTGGAGACAGCCGTACCTTGCTCTATCTGTATGTAGTTAGTGGACTCATTAGTACACACGTAGACTACTAACAAGCAAGTCTGACCACTCGTGAGAGCGCTAGTAGACCCTTCTATCGTGCTTTGTTGTAGCGTTATTGTCGTGGTAGCGCCACCAGCTATGTTGCCAAAGGGTACAATCATGCCATCCAGCACAGCGTACCCTCCCCTCACCACAATCGAGTTGGTGCCATTGTCCGTGACCAGACCGGGAGTGGTCGCCTTGGCATTCCTGTTGCTGTCGCCAGTTGCCGTGTCCTCGTACATCAGTATGCCATTGCCGTGCACTCCCTCGTACAGGTTGGTCAGGGACGGGGACAGCAGGAAGTCACCATCAGTGAGCTGTGTCGTGTGGCCTGACTTAGCGCTCTCACCCATGCTCTCACCTCACCTCGACCAGTAGCTGGAATATAACCTCATTCGTGCTCGTTTTCAAAATAGGCCTGAATACGTGTCTGGATATGGGTGTGAAGTCCGATGTGCCCCTTAGCTGTATGTAGACCTCCTTGAGGGTCTCGTTGAATGACTCGGAGGTGGATAGCTTCCCCTCCACGAGCAATGTGGAGTTGTCCATGATTCTGACTGTGGGCGTTATCGTGACTGCTGGCCTGCCTGCTGCGCCGTCCGATGGTGTGGCAGGGGTGCTGTCGAACCCTATGACCATCTCGTTGATGTTGTCAGCGATGGTCTCTATCACTAGTCTCTTCAAGTGGTCGTTAGCTACCATACAGACTCACCTCCGCTGTGTCACCGCTGTCCTTGCACAACCCTATGCTACTTATGGTCCCGCTGATGCCTGTCACTGTAGCCGCCCCACCGAGTCTTCCCCTATCGCCGTTACGGCCTATGAGGAAGCCAGTGGAGTTACCCTCTATGACTGTGATGGTGGGGGTGACTATTATCTCCATGCTGCTGAAGAAGGAGAAGTTCTCCTCCTTTATCTGATTGGACTTGTCGGGCCTGTTTACGGAGGTGGTCGTTATGCTACCCTCCCTTATGTTCTGCAACACGCCCTCCAACCCAGTCTCCGCACTCAGGAAGACGAAATCGCTCAGCCCGTTCATGGTGTGCTTCACCTCAAGGACAGTCAGCCTCTTGCCCTCGTACTCCACCACGTCACCCGGCCTCAGCTCCCAGCAGTTGGGATGCCCCTCGCTCTTTATGGAGCCCGATAGCGTCGAATTGGCCCTGAGTATCTGCCTAGCTACTGTTCTCGCTCTGTTCATGTTCGTTATGGATGCGTCGAATATGGGGCTGGTGTTCTCGACTATGTCTATGTCGTCCCTGCCCTGTTGCTTGCTCCTGTCGTCCATTGTGAATACGAGGTTCTCGTTCACGGCTATGGGTATGCCGCTGACCGTTATCCTGTTCTCCACGTTCTCTATCGGGCTGGTGTCCTTGTTGCCGAACCTGACGTTGTACTCCACTGGCCTGCTGACCTCAGCGAAGTTAAACGGCACGTAGTTCAGGACCCCGTACCTGTCGAACTTGATGATTCTGTTATCGTGCCTAGATATGAATCTCAGGGCCGTGACTAGGTTCACCCCATTGAAGTCGGTTGCTAGGAAGGTGGTACTGTGCTTCCTCCTGTTCACACCCATCTTGGTGACGGTGGTGGATGAGCCTATGGTGACTGCATTGAGGGCATCATTCACCTCGTCAGCCACTCTCAGAGCCAAGTCAGTGGTCCTGAACCCTATGTCTATGCCTTGGGCCGCCCTCACCTCGGTGTCGTTGAATCCGAGCTCCTTCAGGGTCAAGCCCCTCATGTTGCGCATATCCGCCCTCAACCCCGAGGCAGTGCTAGCGGTAGTCCCGGTCATGACCCTCTTGCTCGTCTCGTCCTTGCCGTAGAGCAGCTTCGTGATGGAGTTCTTGCCCCTGCCAGTGAAGATGTCAGACTTCAGAGTGTGCCCATCCGTCTCAGTGTGTGTCAGTGTCAATGCCGACTCTGACTCGGATATCGTGTACGTGCGCTCTGATGCGATGTCGTAGTTGTCAGCGTTCACTGCCTCTATGGTGACCCTCGACTTGCCGTTGCTCCTAGGCTCCACCTTGGCATAGTGGACCGCATTGTCCACGAACACCGGTTGCCTCACGTCGTTCATCACAGTGGTTAGAGTCTCGTCGAACCTACCCTTGTCAGATGCTATTATACCCATTACGCACCATCTCCGCTGTGGTCGGTCACACTGAAGGTGACGTCACCCTTGTGACCCTTGCCATGCAGGGACTGGCTGAATCTGGGTTTGACTGAGAAGTCAGGTCGCTTGGCCTCGTCATCCGTATCGCTCTCCTGCCTTCTCCTAGGCGCATCGGAGCGATGGTGCTGCAAGGTGTTCTCGCTCATCACCACTCTCGATACGGTAGTGTCAAGGGAGTTGCTGAAGCCTGTCACGGACGCACCGGGTAGCTTGGGACCATGTGACGATGGGGTCTCCAAGGTTCCTGTGGGGTCCAACACGAAGACCGGTAGGTATGGGCCATTCGTGTCGGGCACTGCTCTCGATGCGGACAGGTTTGTAGTGGGTGCCCTACCGTTGGGCGTCTCATACGTGAATAGGCCGTACTTGCCGCCAGATGTGGCGTGTAGGTAGTTCTGTAAGTGCTGTGGCGATGTGTTGCTGAGTGAGTTGTGTATCCTGAATACCTCTACGTGATTCGCATCCAGCACCCTGATTGGCCTGAGCAGGAACTTGACTGTTGTGTCATCTTCATTGTTCCTGACAGTGTCAGTGTTGTGGTTTGTGGTATCCTGATACGGGTTGCTGGTGTCATTGCTCCCAGTCAGACTGTTGACTCCCCAACCAGTGTCATCGAAGGGGCCTGAGTGACTCTTGGACTCTATGATGTATGAGCCCCCGTATGGTCTGAAGGAGCTAGTATGCGAGTACCTGTGTACGCTACTGGGCATAGAGCCATTCGCATACCTAGAGAAGTTTGAGGCAGTGTAGTCCACATCGGTCAATGACCCCTCTATCTGTAGCCCCCCTTGTAGCACTACCCTTTGCCCTACGTTCCTGTCGGTGTGGAGACTATGAGCCTCGGTGTTGATTACCACATGACTCTGCTCCACGCCTTCAACCACCTCCGCATCGATTCCAATCCTCGGGCTTGTTCTGGATACCGGGTCCTTGTGTACTGTGGTGCCTAATATCTCCTCCACTCTATCGCTCACAGTGGCTTCTGACTTCAGGAGGCCGTTGTCATCTACACCTAGCTTAGCACTGATTCCCCTCTTTACTTCATCGGCTTGCAGTACATCGTTACGGGGGCGTAACAGACCATCACCGAAGAGCGGTTCGGCAGTGTTGTGACTTAGGACTATGCCTGTCTTGTGATTGGGCGCTGAGAGCTCTGTTAGTAGGTTCTCGTTGAATGCAGTGGGGTATCTGACTCCCCTGCCGTTGCCCATGTCCCCTATGCGTAGTGAGTGCACTGGTGCGAACACGTCTACCAGTTCGTTGGAGTTACCGTTGTTGGTGCTGTTGATTATCCCACCGAACCTAGGCACTGCACTAGCTGTGGATATGTTGCCATTGGTCAAGTCAGCCACTCCCTTGAGGTTGAATATGGGCTTACCGCTGTTCCAGATGCGTGCGTGTGCGGTGTTGCTACCGTTGTCATATGCATCCGTGCAGTCCCATGATGGCCTGATGCCGAATCCGCGCACTGGGGCACGCCTTACTTCCTCGCCACGCTCATTGCCCCACCAATCCACCAGATAGTACTGCGAGGCCACAGAGAGGCTTACCTCGCCCTTACCATTGGTATCGCCCCACCAGTCCCTCTTCACGTCACTGGGGTTTCGTATGGTGCGCACTGGTGTGCCGAATGGTCTGGTCATCCTACGTCCATCACTGTACCTCACTTGCCAGCCCTCTTGGTCTTGGTTTAGCATACCAGTGAAGTTCGTCTGCCTCTCCATCACGCCGACGTGCGTAGTGGGCTTACTAGCCGTACTGTCTCCGGCACCACCGCCATACAGCCACTCATTGCTGTATGCCTCTGTCTGTACGAGTGGCCCAGCGTCGTAGTCAGTGGTGTTTCTACCAGAGCCTGACCCTGTGGGCTCATACACCGCACGGGGTGGATAGAGGTCGTAACGGGGCTTGTTATAGGCTTGCCGTACAGCGTTACGGTGCCCATACGGCCTTCTTCTGCCACTAGCCATACCATCTATTGAGATACCCGTAGAGGTTGTGTAGCTACCATCGTCATCGTCATCCTGCCACTCGTTATTGGAATCCGATGAGAACTGTGCGCTTACAGACGTTTTGTGCACGTTCCAAGATGCGCTTGCCATGCCATATAGGTCCAATTTGCTAGCATGGGGACCTCCACGGCTACCGCATGGCCAAAAACCACTCAGCATGACGTTGGTACCACCAGCATCGTGTGTGCTATTACCAGACGTGACTGTCCCGGTCTTATCCACATTAGGCCTCTTGATTAGGAAATCGAATGGGCCAGTGCTGATTGCATGTGTGTAATCGTGGTAGTGTATGGTCTCGTAGTGCTCGGGCAGGGAATTGTACTCGGCCTTGTCCACGGCATTGCCCTTCCAGTTTCGAGATGTGTTATCTGAGAAGTATGTATTGGGTCTACCTAGGTTATGATGCCACATACATAGGAATGCATCTGGTACGAATCTGCTGTTTGTATCCTGATTACCTTGAATTATATCCGGAAGTATATTAGCAAATACACTTTGCCTCTTATTTGTGAGTATCTCACCCGCTGGTAATGTATTGTAACTATGCGTCAAAGTAAGCACAGCACCATCGAATATATTGTCCCAAAAGCCATCATCCCCTGATTTTGCGGGTAAATTCAACGTTTTAGGTATGTTTACGGTGGTAGCACTATCCCCATCCACGCTATTGAGGGCTTTAGTGCGAATTATACCATTCTTATCCGTATATTGTATTTGTTGACCATAATATGGGTATATTGGGAATGTATTTGCATTATCCACAACTATAGTTCCACTAGTATCGAAGGATATTACAGTACATTTTGGATTTAGACTGACACTTCTTCTATATTTATCGTATATATCTAAGTATAGCGAAGTATATCCATTGATAGTTAGTTGACTGCCTACGCTTCCGAAGGTGCTTCTCATGAACATGTAGTAGTCGTCAGGGCTGTAATGGGTGAGTTTTCTGAAGTTTGTAGCTTCTGATAATGCACTTCCATTGTATTGAACGCCAGTTTTGTGTAATATGCTCCACCATGGTATGTGTAGAGTGTGTCCGGGAGTGGCATCATCAAACATCGTGCTGTATGGGAAGCCCTTCCTAGTGAAAGCGGGGCTCTCAGTCAATTGAACGCCTATGTGATTGTATAGCATCAGCGGTGGTATGTTGGTGAACTGGCTACCGGGGTCATTGCTGATATCGAGTATCTTCTCGTTGATGAACACCTCACAACCACGCACATCAGCTTGGGTGGCTTTTGCTAGCACTAACGTCAAACCGCCCTTCGCATCGTCGTTTTTGATACCAATAACCGTGTTTATCTGCTGACTGGTTAGCTCTGTGGTAGAGTTGTTGTGGTATCCCACTAGTTGGTTGTTGAACACATTGGGCTGTATGACTATCTGATACGCACCCACCTCGGCTGGGTCTGGGAAGTGCCTGCCTTGGGTGTACTCGCTAGCCGCCTCCAGCACTATGCTGTGACCACCTGCCTTGTTCACCGTGCCTGCTAGTGTGGTGGCAGAGCCGTTTGCAGTGCCCTTGTCGGTTGACGCTAGCACACCATAGCCATCGTACCTGACGCCTGACTCGAACATGAGTGTGAACGCACCACCATGTATGTCACTAGGGCCACTGGGTGCGGCATTGATGCCACTGAAGTTTATCTCGGCATCCAGTGCGTGTAGGTTGTCCTCTAGGTCCAGTGCACTGTCGACTTGGCTTTTCTTGTCCGTATGGCCTGCATTGGATGCGAATGCCTCTGAGTCTACGAAGCCCTTGCTCATGCCGAAGTCAATCAGGTGGCGTCTGTATAGGCTCTGGTATGCGGGGTGTGCCCAGTGTCCGGGAAGCATAGGCATGGTGGGTGTGACGAAGTGGTGCCCCATCCTCGGGAAGGGCATGGGTGTGAGCACAGGCTTGCTGTACGCATCGAACCCGACTGTCTGACCACTCACGAAGTACAGTGTGTTAGCCATGTCTGGTGAGTTACCACTGACCTCAGCATGGTCTCTTAGTCTTCTAGAAGCGAAGAACCTGTTGCTACCAGCGGGTATGTAGTATGAAGGCACGACCTTCAGGTCAGTGACTGTCTGCCCTGCCATGAAGGTGGCGAAGTTGACATCACCCACTACTGTGATGGAAGCGCTATCAGGAACCCCATCACCGTTACTATCCTGACCAGCGTAGGAGCATACAGCGCCCTCGTCTGTTGTGGGGTTGTATACCCTGAGGAACTTCCTAGTGTCCTGCACTGTGCCGAAACCAGCGGCAAAGACATCAGGGTCCAATACCGCATCGACGGTCAGGACACTAGTGCTACTGTTCCATGCCGTCACTGATACTATGTCGTTCTCGACACCACCCGCATGGGTGTATACGGTGGGGAACCTGTGCGAGTGACTATGACCCATCTTGGTCACATGGAAGTACAGTGTCCTGTCGTGTAGCTCGTAGCTGGTCTGCAATGGCTCGTTGTTGTTCCATGCCCCTAGCTCGGAGTCGAAGGTGACTGGGTCTATCCTCTCCCAGTTGTGATTCTCGTAAGTGGGAGACTGCCTAGGACCGGAGACAGAGTTGTCGAAGAGGTGGCCTGTGTGAGATGCGCTGAGGTCGGGGTGTTGCATGCCACCTGTACCTATCGTCTCATGCTGGTATGCCTGCACTGGGTCGAAGCCTGAGCGCACCACTATGTTGCCGGGTATCGAGTTGGGGTCTGGTAGCCTGACCTTCAGGTTGGGCATCTTGCCACTGTTGGCAAGCGCAGGTGCCTTTCCATTCACACCTCTGTTCTCAGGCGTCCTGAAACCGCGTACAATAGTGCCTAATGGGCTCCCTCCCTCTATCTTGTGCATCTGACCGCTATCGTCCCTGACGTTGATGCTCTGGAACTGCACCTCCTCGTTGGGTATGGTCATCACGTTACCCACACTGTATGGGTGCTTCTTGGCAAACTCAGGGTGTGATAGCTCCTGTGCCTGCAAGACAGGCATCATGGCGCTGTTGGTCGTCTCGAACGAGAACCTCACATTGCCGTACAGCTTCTCCCCTGTCTGATACGCCGTGTTGCTCTTGACACGTGTTATCCATGGTACTGCGCCAAGCCCACGAGCGTTGACTGCTGGTAGCGAGAGGTTACCGCCATCCATCCTCTTCCACACCACGTTCTCCACGGAGAAGTTCCTCATGGCTGAGTCCTCGTACATCTGCAACGCATTGACATCACCCATCCAGTAGTTGCTGGGCCAGTTGGCAGTGTGCTGTGTGGTGTGGCTGTCAGCGGATGTGTTACGCTCCGCATCGTTGGTCTGAAGAAGGTGCGAGCCCACTGAGTGGTCCAAGTCGAAAAGCAGGTCACCCGTCTTGTTGAGGGATGGCACTGCGTTGTCGAGTGAGGTGTCGGCGCTTATCGCTCCGTGGTTGTAGGTACCGGGATTGCCTGAGTACAGGGTGCTGGCCCAGTTGGTGGCCACACTAGCTGTGGGAGCCGTTGTGTTACTCACTATGAGCGCCTCCACGTTCGGCCCCGCATTCGCTGGTGCGATGAATCGGTCTTGGCCGTGGAACCTCTCGTCCCACTGTGTGGTGCCCGCGAATGTGATTGGGTCGGTGCTTTGCCCCATCAGTTGTAGCCAATCGCCATTGGCCGTTATGCCGTCCCTGTCGTACTTGCCTATGAGGGCACTCTCGGACTCGTAGCTGACCACTAGGAAGCCACTGGAGTACACCCCTTGTGGACGAGCCAGCTCATCGGGCAGTGATGCCGTCGAGTAGTTGGTGGGTGTGGCCCACAGGTTAGCGTCCTTGGTGTTGTCGTCAGTGTCGTGGAAACCGTAACGGAAGAAGGTCGTGGAAATGCTACTACCATTCGCTAATGCGTTTGCGTTCATCACAAAGGTAGTACCATCGCTTATGCTTGCCACCCTTGCCCCAGAGGGCGCTTTAGTAGCGGCAGATAGTTGCATACCAACGACTAGAGTAGCAGTGCTAGTGGTTGTGACAGTGGCATTACCACTAGTAAAATTGCAGTTTAAGTTGAAGTTGGCATACCCATCTCCGTTCTCGGTCCCGTAGTTGAAGTTGGTGTAGAAGTTGGACTTCGTTAGTTGGAACCCAAGGTCATGTCCTAGGCCATCTATCGTGGGAGTGCTCTCAGGGCTACCTCGCATAGGTGCCACCACAGGGATGTTGCTATGAGTGTTCATCACAGTGCCAGCAGTGCCGTACGGTGCGAAGTTGAGCATGGAGTGGTATGCGCCAAGACCAGCGGCGTATCCAGTGCTGTTGGTGGTAGACCCGTTCTTCGTGATGCTTGTGGTTATCTTAAGGCTGTTGAGGTAGGAGTACCTCTCGCCATGCCAACCCACAGCACCTATCGGCCTAGTGCGGTCCACGGCATCTGCTATGCCAGAGAAGTGGACCTGTGTCATGTGGTCCCTAGCTGACACGTTCTCGTTGTTGAAGCGAATCGTCCCCGC
>Ga0110931_1000111_pt1 | contig 34020 bp, 46 predicted proteins | sample 4_EtaG_FD_79333 | JGI IMG/M metagenome (GOLD analysis project Ga0110931, IMG submission 79333) | Marine viral communities from the Subarctic Pacific Ocean - 4_ETSP_OMZ_AT15127 metaG (version 2) (version 2) | ecosystem: Environmental > Aquatic > Marine > Oceanic | place: Pacific Ocean | collected... | reverse complement strand
GGAGTCTATATAGTCTTCCCATACTTTGGCGGTATTGTCCCAGTTGTAACGAGATATTGTGGCTTTTCTGACCTCCATCGATTTCTGCATTTTTTCTTTATCTGACAGGCTGAAAAACTGATTCATAACCGCAGCCAACTCTGCGTTGTCAGGATATGCTCTTTCCGCATTGGTTTCGATTTCTCTAAAAAACGTTCTTACTGGGATGGGATATCCTTGCGTAAATCTTACAACATCATACATCGCACTGTAATCTGTGGCGGCAACAGGGACTCCACAGGCAGCAGCTTCTACTTGAGGCATCCCAAACCCTTCGCATATAGCATATTGAGCGTATAGATCAAAAAGGTTGTATATCTTAGCCAACTCTTCAATGGGGACTCCAAAGGCCACGGTGGGGCAAACAGCCGAAACGTTTCCACAAAACCGACATGTTGTCATGGCATCCTGAAAAGGCTTTCCGAAGTAGCCCTTGCAGTTTTTGCATATGTAAGTCATCATCACCTTGCCGCCAAGCTTGTTTTGCATAATACCATCTGCTATGTCCCAGCCATTCTTTTCGGGATAGCTGGTGTGTAGGTACAGGAATGACTTCGCCGCAATCTCAGGGGGAGCCGTGTCGAGGAAAAGCCTGAAAGCCTTCATTAATTCAAAGAACAGTTTTCTTTTTTGGTTACGCATTACCGTTCCAACAATAAAGCAGTCAGGATCAATCCCCATCTCTTGTCGGATCTTGGCTGTGTCCATTGGCTTGTATATGTCAGGGTCAATGCCCGGAGAAGCACATCCAATATAGTTAATACGCTCTTTTCCTTGATTGTTTAAAACTTCACCGCCAAATTCAGAATATGATAAAACCGCATCGCATGAAGCAAAACTATCCACCCATTCTTGGCGTTGTGGTGCGGAGTCCACCGTAGGCATCCATAGCCAGTGAAAGTATGGTCTCGCTGGAGAATGCTTAATCCATTCATCCATCCAAGGATCTCTATAAGACAAGACGATGTCTGGTTTAAAATCTAGGCAAACCTTATCAAATCTCCATATTCCAAACTGGTGTGATGGGTGAGCGTTATAGGCTTCGTGCGCTTCTTTGTCTCCATCGGGTGGCATGTTTGGATAGAAAAGCCAAGGCGTATCGGGAGGGTTGGGTCTTCCGTAAGCGGCAAATTCGGCCAATTCGTACTTGCCAGTTGCGTGCAAGCGAGTCAGAAGTTCCTTGGCATATGTTCCAAAGCCCGAGCTTAAAAAGTGCGCTTCTGCAACCAGTAGGACCCTTTTCTTATTCGTCATTAGTGTCCTTAATTTTAGATAGGGCGCTATTAAACATCTTCTTCACTCTGGACCGATGGCACTTCAGCTTTGCTGAAATCTCCTGAAAGTTATATCCTTCCAGTCTCATCTTAATAACATCTGACTCCGCGTCAGTCAGAGTAGGGGGCAATAGCTCCCAAAACTGTGCGGGGTTATTACTATAGCACAGGTGGGGAACGTCCTCAATGTTCATTGACTCATATTTAGCCTGAGAACTTCGTATTTCCTTTATGATTTCCCACTTAATCGGGTTCCATGCGTAAGGCGAAAACTTACTACCTCCAGTGGGGGAGTATTTCTGTATTGCCTTCCATAACCCTATGCGTCCTGCTTGAATATAGTCGTCTTTTTGTAATTGATTTTTAGGATTGAATCGGTTTACTACTGATAATACCAGCCCCATGTGCTGTTCAATTAATTCCTCCATAAACATCCTCTCAATATATTATACTATCTAAACTAGGTTTTTGACCTTAGAAACTGACTTTATTAAAAAACTTCCTCGTTTAGTATCTCGACTTCCATTAAAGAGTAGAATAGATCCTTCAGTTATATTCTTAGAGTGTTTTTCCCATTCTTCTGAGAATACTGTTACGCTGTCCAGACTACAAGTTCCATCGCTAATAGTTACAAATCCCATCTTCCTCCCTTTGGACTTTCCGTTTTTAATTTTCCATTCTCTTACATGGTCTACTTGAGCAGCAATCCTTATTCCATTTCTTGAATTAAATCCATCTACATATTCCTTACAGGTGCAGTTTGCTCCACTAGTATCGTACTCGTCTACCCTAGCGCACGTTAAAGACACTCCAAGGTATTTCTCCTCTTGTCGGGCTTTCCAACCGGGCATATCCACTAATTCATAACCGGCGTCCTCAAGGGAGCTAACAATGCTATGGACAACTTCTAAACGATCTTTCCTAAAGATAGGTCGCTTCGGATCTTTCCAATCGTTGTTTTCTATCATAGATAAAACACATTTTTTGAGATCGGCAGTCTTATTTTTTTTCTTGTACAGTTCAATCCAAGGAATTTCACGCTTGCTTAACTCTCTAAACATTTTTAATTCGTGACTCATTTGACTTCTACTGATATTAAAAGAATCCAACGCTCCACTCATAATGAGCGCTTCAAATGCATCTACCTTAATGCAAGCTCCGAAACCAATTAAAAAGCAATGCCAGTCGCAGTCGTCTAGATCGATCTGGTTCTTGGTTAGACAGGCAATCATTTTGTCAAAGACAGACCCGCCAACCCCCTTAATTTCTGTGAGACCGAATGTAGGATTTTTATCTATTAAGGTAAAGTATTTATTCATCTTATTGATGTTGGGGGGCATTACGCCTATGTCCATGATTCTGGCGTTGTTGACTAGCTCTTCTATCTCTAGATATGCATCAGGCTTACCAATAGAATTTTTAAGATAAGCCGTAAAGAACTCGTGTGGGAAGTGCGCTTTGGTATACGCAGTTAAGTATGCATTGTACGCATAGCTAATCGAGTGTGATTTATTAAAAGAATATCTTTGAGACTTTTCAATCCATCCAAATATTTCCTCAGCCTGCACCCTTGTAACAATGCCCTTGTCTTCAGCCTTTGTCACAAACTGTTGCCTTAGCGTAGCCATCAACTCTACGTTCTTTTTACCGATAGCCTTTCGGAGAATGTCGGCCTCTTGCAGGTCAAAACCAGCAATGTCTCGCGCGATTAGAAGTGCCTGCTCTTGGTACACTAGGATACCGTATGTGCTAGACAGGATGGGCTTTAGAGCATCGTGAAAATACTCAACTGGGTCGGTGCCGTGTTTGCGATCAATATAGTGGTTGGTCAAGCTTTTGCCGTCAACAATAGCTTCCATGCAGCCGGGACGGATAATGGCAACTAAGTCGGAAAGCTCTTCTATATTTGTGGGCTTAACCCGTTCTGCCATACTTCTTCCTAGTTGAGATTCAAGTTGAAATACACCCTTTGTGTTCCCGCTACAAACCATATCCCAAGTTGCTTGGCAATTAAGAGGAAGGGTTTCTATGTCTGGGTTATAAGATATATTACCATCTACTGTCTCAAAGCTGCATCCACATGCAAACGTTTTCATTTTCCTACCATAGCTCCCTTGAATTTCCCAACGCTAGACTGTCTTCTGTGGAATTGAATGAACTGCACTAGTAGTTTTGCCGTATCGACCGTATCAGAAAAGGCTTCGTGGGCTTGCTCTGCCTGCACGCCGAAGAATTCTCGCATTGTGTCTAGTCTTTGATTCTTCGGTTCGTCTAGGTTTTCAAACCAGTAGAAAAGCAGATCCATAAGATCCATCTTATTAATTTTAGCGAAAGGCATCTTTGTCTTGTGTTTGTCTGCCAACCTTTGACATATAGGGATATCAAAGCCAAGTATATTATATCCAGCGGGGATAGGTTCCGTGTACCAGTTGCCGTATGACTTCTCAATATTGAATTTTTTACAATACTCACAGAAATTTTTCCATACGATCTTTTCACTTTTGCCTTTCTTCCACGCCTTAATGATATCTTCGCTCGTAACACCCCTCTGTTTTGCGTGCCACTCAATGGTCTTTTGCCGTTCGTCCGTAAAGTATTCTTCCTTGTTGAATCCGGGCGGCTTTATGATCGCGTTAAACGCCTGATCTACTTTAATATCTAAGGTTCTTGGATCGATTGGAACGGCGGCTAATTCTACGGGATTGCAGGTGGCCGGGTCAGTTCCATCGGTTTCAAAGTCAAAGACTATAATCCAGCGATTATTCATTTTTTCTTCTCCTGTTTCTTTTGACGAAGACACTCGTCTTCTGTATATACTAGGCAAATCATGGCACATTGCCACAAGAGCAGCCAGTTCAAGGACTGTCCGAAGTGCTTTGTCACGTATGCGTCTACGAGGTAGGGGGCGATAATAATTCCCGTTCCCCACGCTAAAAATTTAGTATATCTTTTGATCATCCTACTGTTCCTTTACTGGCCTCTCTAGCATAGTTGTGTTCCTTGGGTCAACTACGCATATCCTCTTCTGCTTGAATTCATCCAAAAGAAACATACCCAAGTCCAACATGAACTTGCGGATGTGCTTCCTACTGTACTGTAATCTGGGGAAATTGATTACTGAGATCTTCCATCCTTTTTCTCTAAACATAGTCCCCGATATAAATTCTACCCCCGAAATGCACACGGGCACAAACTTTCCCCACGCAGCTTGAAAGGAACCCACTTGTTTTACGAGGGTTTCGTAGGAAAACTCTTCTTTTTTTTCTTCATTTATCGAACCCAAATAAAGTTCTATATTATAAGTTTTTGATTTTTTCATCTATCCTATCCTGAATCTGACCTCGGTGGCATCCTTGGGTCCGTACCAGTTGTCATAAAATCAAACACTTCCTCGCTCACCAGAGTCCAGTCGTGCTTCCATATCTGCTGTAGCTTGCACCCTGAGCAGTCCGTTTCATACTCATCTACTACAGCATCGCATCGCGGACAGTTCATCCATGCCGTCATAACTACCCCTTTAAAATGTCGGGAACTTCCATAATCTTATCGAGCATTCTAATACCTAAAACGTCTAGCTTTAACAGTCCAACATCTTCACAGCTAGGCCCCTCGAATCCAGCCAACAAGTCCGTGTCCCCCTTGCTTGCGGATCTAATCATCGGACACGTATCAGAAATGGGCGTAGGTGAAACTACTACGCCAGCAGCATGCTTAGACTGGATAATCTTAGTGCCCTCCAGTCGCATTGACTGCTCAAAGACCTTTGCCATTTTGCCTTCAAGTTTACCGTTTTCACCTATCTCGCACCAATCTTTTAATTGCTTTTTCCTATTTTTTAAAGCCCATAGAATCAGCGAAGATTCGCCAAGCTCTTCTTTCATGTCTTGAAGTTCGTCGGCAATCTTGGCCTCATCCATAATATGCTTGGTGATTTCATTTTGTTCTGTGAAAGATATATTCCCTCTTGCCTGCATGACTCTTTTCAATGCGGATCGCCCCTGCATTGTTTGGTACGTGACTATTTGAGCGACATTGTCTTTGCCGTATTTATTTCTTATATATTCAATAACTTCTTCTCTAGCGACTTTAGGCACATCAATATCTATATCTGGCATGGATATTCTTTCGTCTGTATTTCGACCTGCGTTATAAAATCTCTCAAACACCAGATCATGCTGTAGTGGGTCAATTTGCGTAATGCCTATCAGGTATGACACCATACATCCTGCCGCGCTACCTCTGCCGGGGCCGGTTAAATAGTTCTTTTGTCGGCAGAACTTGAGGATGTCCTGCACGATCAAAAAGTATCCTGATAACCCCGCTCCCTCAAACACTTCAAGCTCTTCCTGAACTCGATCTCCGTACCTTTGGAATTCAGCAGTTCCTTTCTTGATGTGGTGCATCTTGGACGACCAGCCTAGCTTGCATAGGTGCCGCAAGTATTCTTGGGCCTTGAACTGCTCTGGACATTTAAACTCCGGGGGATTTGGTGCGCCCAGAATGTTATATGATTCACACATGTCTGCAATAAGGTTGGTGTTGCGTAGCTCTTCTTCTGTGTGAAACTTGAGCATCTCCTCGTGGGATGGGATGTGAAAATTATCAGAAGAAAAGAATGAACTCAGGGACTTGGACTTGCCCTCTTTTAATTCTCTATGAACCTGACCTATGGTCTTCTTTAAAGACGTGCACAATAAAACCCTCTGATCTTCTGCGGTGTCTTGAGTGGGGTAGTGTGCGTCAGGAGTGGCAACGCATGGAATATTGGCTTTAATAGCGACGTTCCTTAATCTTTCTGCCGCTACTCTGGAAGGCTCGCTAATAAGCGAATCTATCAACTGTATTTCTATGAAGAAATTGCCCTTTCCAAATATGGACTGTAATCGCTGAGACGCACGCACTAAAAAGTCATCGCTGACTGTTGGGTCTAGGGCAGAGTTTCCTAAGTACGAACCCAGATGTCCGCTAAATGAAACAAGATTCCCTTTTGATGCGACAGCGCTTAATTGGCCAAAGTCAATTCTTGGCTTGTAGTAAAACTGCTCAGCGCAGTTGGATTTCTCCACCAGAGACAATAGGTCTTTCCATCCCTGAAGATTTTTAGCTAAGACCACTTGATGTATTAGGTCTCTATTTTCTGGTGATCTAACATTGGCGTTGTCATTAACACAAATATAAAATTCGCAGCCAAGGATCGGTTTCTGCGAAGCACCGCTTAGACTTTTGCAGAAATCCACGGCCCCAGACACGGTTCCATGATCTGTCAAAGCACAGATGTTTGTTTCAATATCTGTAAGTCGATTAGATATTTGAGATGCTTGAGAAAGTCCGTCGAGTAAGCTGTATTCAGAGTGCACATGTAACGGCACATAGTTCATGCTAATATTCCTATGAGGTCTTTGTATAGGTCTGATATGGCTAAATTATACATATCGACATGGGTCTTAAAGTTATTTGTTTTATCAACCTTGCCGCTTTCCCACAGAGTAGCCCTGTCCCAGTATTCGCGAGATGGCATATAGCCACACAGCCAGATCTTTTTTAGTCCGTAGTATTTTCTAGGATGCGTCTTGGTAGCTTTTTCAAACTCAAGACTTATGAACGCATATATGTCAGGCTGCTGATGTTTACTAGTTTTAGCCACGGACACATCATAGTGAGGCTGGGGAGAGACGGTTCTTCTCTTAGTCTTAACCTCTATCCGGTTTCCATCCTGAAGCAGCAAGTCATGATTGTACTTATCAAGGCCCCTGTTGTTGCTTACTATATCTGCATCTATATACAGAGCCAGAGCTTCTTCTCCTAGATAACCAGCTAGATTCCCAGCGCCTTTAAGAATAGAATTGTTAATCGACCCTAAAGATGTTGCCTTTAACTTGGCACTCTCTATCATTTCTTGTGAAAATGGCAGCGATCTCATACTTCTCCCGGTGCTTGGTATACGCTCATTTTATGGTCGGGGTGGTTGAGATTGGACGTGACCCAGTCAATGCCATATTTTTTGATCATATATCTTGTTTGCTCGCACTTACTCATTACTTCACCATAGCGAGTTTTCTGACGAGGTCTTCGTTCTTTTATTTCCTTAATATGTGTATCTTCAAAGGTGCTCATGCCCTGATGGCATAACTTTGTGCACTTCCAAGATTGAGGCGGGTCCAGTTGCCTAATAGTCTTCGGCTCGTCTGTCTCCTTGATGAACTCAAACTTTTGCCTAAGCATCTCCTCTGTTGCTTCGAGGTCTTGGTCTTGAAAATGCAGCGTGTATGCGCCACCGTCGTTTATAAAGTATATCGTAATTAAAAAGGAAGACACCTCTGGAAACATACGCTTCATAGCGTAGTGGTATATTCGAAGCTGAGCATCCGCGAACATACTGTTCTGTGTTTTCTTTTCTCCAGTAGCCCAGTCCAGCCGCCTCCCCGTCTTCCAGTCTATAACCTCATAAACCCCATCTCCCAAGTCCGTAACCAAGTCAATGGTTCCCTTCATAGCCAACTGTCCCTCGACAGTGCCATCTTCTGTCTCATAATTATACTTGGCCCAGTCCTCTTCGATAAGGAAGTCAAAGTGCGGCTCGGCTGCCACAATATCTCTATTGCGTGGGTCAAACATCCCGTCGTTATACTCTAGAGCCTTCCAGACCCACTTATTAATCTCTTTAGCATCCTTCTCTGTCCATTCATGATGCTCTATGCGAGAAGTATAGTATTCATAGACACGATCAATCACTTTATTAAGGTACTCGGGCTTATAGTTACAGGTGCTTACCCTTCCAATGTGTTCGTCTACTATGATTTTTTTACCATCTTGAAAGCCCTTTTTGCATACCGCCGCAATCTCAAGAACCTTATGAACAATGGTTCCCTTATCTGCCTTTTTATTGGACGGACCTCTCCATCCTAGACCGTATTCCATGTAGTACTGCATAGGACAAAACCTGTGGCAGTTGAACGAGGATGATCTAAAGTAAACTATAGGAATCATAAAATTACCTTACTATATTTCCGTACTGATCTCGACCCTTTAAATTTTGTATTTCATCCCACACTTGTGACCAGCCATCGTCATCGTCTGCCGTGACCCTTGCTGCCTTGTCGTCAATGTACATAACCCCGGCTGGCTTCCCCATGTAGGCGTTGTGGTACTTGACACCATGCTGCTCAAGCCAGTTTACCCATTCGATATAGCCCCTGCCGTACTGCCGGTGGATATTGCCCTTCTCTCGATCTCCATATCGGGCCGTGTAGAGAGTAATCACATACCCCATTTCGTACAGCTTATTGACCTGATCAATACCGTGTTGGAGCGGCCCTGCTTTAGCATAGTCCCCTCCGTTATTTTTATCAGCAATGACGCCATCGCAGTCTACAATGATTGTTTTAGTGGAACTTGGTTCGGGCATGATAACTCCTATATAATCTCTGGGACACCCGGAAGGTGCTTTGTTAATAAATATATTTCCTCATTTTGCTCTGGAATTGTTAAAGATCCGTTCTCTACAATTCCGTCGCAAAGCTTGAAGCAGTTTTCTATTGCGGTTTCGCTAGAGTGCTTGTCGGCGGTCTTGGAATTGTCTCGCTTTAGACCGATAACAAATCCCCCCTTCGACTGAACGGAAGAGATTTCATTTTCAAATCTAACATCTGATATCAGTGCAAGCTCAGCGCCATCCTCTTCGATTTCTCGCAAACACGCATCGACCCAAATATTCTTGTAGATCTTTCGAAAAAAGTCCGTGCCTACGCACTGGAGCACTTCCCTAGCAGTCATTTTGCCTTTCTTATTGGAGAGATTAGGGGATGCTTGCGAAAGGGGCATGTCTTCCCACATGATGTCTGTCAGAGTGTTCTTCTGTTCGTCTGTGCCAAAAACCCATTCTTTCTTCAGTCCCAATATGTCGATTGCCATTAGTTTTAATTTCTCAGCAAAAGAATATAGGCGAATAAAACCCCCAAGCTCATTGTTAAACAACTCACCTACATCTACGTGCGGAGAACGAAATGGCATCCACTCCTGCTCAGAATCGGATTCGTTGAATATGTCGGTGACTTCAATTTCACCGCTTGGGCTAAGCCTTGTAGAGCGACTAATTCCAAGCTCAGCGATCTTGGCGGCAAGCAAGAAGTTGCAGGCTGTATTTTTACCAGACTGCTTTTTGCCTGCAAATCCTATAATCTGTGTCATGGCGTGTTTGTTACCCTCTGGATAGTTTCAATCATGCTATCTGCCTTGTCAATGGACTCGAAAAGCCTACATGCTTCGGCAACGATGTCTGGGTGTTCTCCAACGCCAACGCTGTTGATTAAATAATTATTAAGGTTAGCTACCGCAGCAGCCCTGTCTGCAACGTACTTTGACACAACCGCATCCAGCAGTGCGCTTTGACGAGTAGCTTGTTGTTGTGCCTCGCCAAATTGCGGGGTCTCGGGGATCGAATCAGCCATGATAAATTTCTCCTATTTGAGAGATAAGGGGTTTAATATCTTTTGTAACAATATCTATATCCATGTCTGCTACATCATTCGCATTGAACTCTGGGAAATACAATCTATACATCTGAGAGCATTGATCATAAATCTTCTTAGCTCCTTTCATTCCAGCCTCATCATTGTCTAGTAAACATACTATCGAAAAGGCCCCAGAGGCATCAAGAATCTTTTTCTGGTTTGCGCTCATGTATGAACCGAATATCGCTACAGAGTTGTGTATTCCCGCTTCCTCCAACCGCCATACGTTTCCGGGGGATTCCACGATAACAACGACGCCGCTTTTCATGATGTGCTCTTTAGCATACCAATAATTATACAAGCAGTTTTCCTTCTGAAAGCCCGATGTATGCTTCCATTTGGGAAAAAAGTGACATTCTTTGTCTGGGTCGTGGTGATGGTTGCACTTGGAGCATTCTGCAAAAAGGCTCCTGCCCGTAAAACCCAAGATTATTTCACCGGAGTCGTTGTAAACCGGAACTACCGCTCTCTGGTAAAGCGATTTCTTAGGTCTTTTGCAGGTTCCTACGTCATACTTATCCAGCACTTCTATAGAGAACCCTCTCTTGAGGTAGTAAGAAGATGGTATTTCGACCTTGCTTCTATAAAAGTCTCTTGTGATTCCTGTTAGCTGTTGTTCTGGAGAGACAAAGCCGTTCACTAGCGAAGAAAAGTTCATCTTGTCTCCGTCTACGCTGTATTGTTCGGACTTTATACCGTCGAAACTTTGGTTGGTTATATATAGAAGGAACTCCACCGCTTCATTAAACGTAGCTTCTTTGTCTCCATGAACCGTCCAGCCGTATTTTGTTCTGGACAATCCCCCTCTTACTAGGCTGATTAGGGAAGACCCGAACGACTCCTCGCATTGGTGCGTGCGACATTTATAATGCACACGTATGTCCCCATTGTAATAGAGGTTTAACGCTGTTGGATTATCTCCCCCATGAACCAAGCACGAGGACTTAATAAGTATGTCGTTGCGATAGGATATTTCAATATTGAAATAATCGTAGATCTTCTCTATGTTCTGGGCCGCCGCAGCCGTCAGGGCGTTGAGCTTAGCCTGATCTTTATACTTATAAGATTTATGAGAATGGGATGTCGTCGTCATCGTAGTTAACAGGTCCTTCGCCGTCGTTAATGTTGGTGCCATCTTCTAATTCAAAAGCGGTCTTGCCCTCTGTGAGCTTTCCATATTTACCAATCATATTTACGTTAATATAGTCTTTATCCGAAAGACCTTCTCCATGCCTAGCAATCAGGGGCACAAGCTTTCGGTTTCCATTCTCTGGACCGTCTTTAGCGATTTCCTCGTCAGACTTTGACTTGTATATACTAAAGTTGGAGCAGAGCCAGATGATTCTATCTGAACCACTGGCCGTGTCTGTGGACTCCTTGGTAATGCCATCCCTGTTAAGCTGAATAAAAGCAAGGATTGGAACTTCGTATCGTATAGCGAAGTTGTGCAGCGATGTCATTAAGAACCCAAGAGCTTGATACTCTTTCATGTCTCCGCTAATGTCTGCCGAGTCCATGATTTTCAAGTAGTCATAAATAACTACGCAGTCGTTGGCTTTACCCTGTCCATTTATACCTACCTCTTTTGCCAGCCACCTTCTCATGATAGACAGTTGGTCCTCAAACGGTTTACCACCTATAGACTTATGGTAGTAGGGTATCTCTTTAACTTCCGAGGCCGTGTCTCTCATTTTTTGATTCTTATAGCTATTTTTAGAAAACTTTCCAGTTTCAATATCGTTAATAGCCACTTCAGTTAACATAGCCATTCCTCTATCTTGATGATCCTTTCGCATCATTTCGGTATCAAGATTTAAAACAGGAATACCAAGTTCTTTAGCAATATAAATCCCAGCATTCTCTGCAAAAAGAGTCTTGCCTGTTTTTGGCCTAGCGCCAATCACATTGACCGTTCCCCTTCTTAGTCCTCCACCAATGGCAAAATCATATCGGTCAAACCCAGTAGGGATTCCAACCTGATCAATTGGGTTTTCTGCAAGCTCATCGAGGCGATCTTCTATGTCAATGAAAACCTTCTGGGGTGCGTCATCATTGTCGTTGAGTAGTGATGTAAAATCAAATATTGATTCTTCTGCGATGCCCAATATCTGAGATATGGGTTCGTCCCCTTTAACATCGGAGTATCGCCCCTTTGTAGTTTCAAGCTGATCGTACATCATTCGTGCGATTTGTAGCTTACGCACTTTAGCTGCCATCTTGCGAACATTATCCATTAAGATTGGAAAGTTCATAATAGCTGCTAGATGCTGCACCTCTTGCTTGTTTGAGACAAAGTCGTGCAGCTTGATCTCTTTAGCGGCAGATAATATTGTAGGAAGATCTATCGACGTGTTTGCGTCCTTGTCCATAACATGCTTGAGGCATGCGTATATCATGGAGTTGGAGTCTATTGTAAAGCTACTGGCGTCAATCAAATCTGCTATGTCATAGTAAGCCTCTGAGCCATATCGACAGACCCCCGCAAGGATCGCTCGTTCAGCAGGCGCATCCGATAAAATCATTTAATCTTTTCCTCTCTCATTTTCTTGAGCATTTCGTAAGGTTGTCTATAAAAGGAATCGAAGTAAGAGCCATTGCCATCCTGTGGAAGCTCGGGCATTTTTGTCACAACATGTTCAAAGTGCTTCCAGCATTCTTCGCAGGCCACATCGGGCTTGTGCCCTAACTGACCCTTGTCATGTGTAATATAATGATTTGTTTTGGATGCTAGATTCATATTTGTTCGATTGGTAAATGCAGCCGCTCCCAATAGTTGATATATAGAATTAAGCTCTTCCTCATGGGCTTCCTCAAGGGTTAGTTGCTTACTAGTTATGTCTTCTTGACCAGTTAACAATACAAAACTCTGCGCGGTAAATGCAATGGTCATGAGAACCAACATTGCAAACAGCGCTTTTATTTCTTTACTACTCATAATCTTCTCCTTGTTTTAATTAACGATGGCACGAACATTTATTACATTTAAATCTGTCGGCTTCTGGAGGTAGAAGCGCCGGTGAAATCATTGATGTTTTGCCGCAGTCCATACATTTGGCCTCGATCTTTTTAAAACTCGGCCCATGTGATATTATACCACCCTCCTTGGGCTTGTCAAGTCCCTTTTCTCGATCAAATTTTGAGGCCGCTTTAATTTCACTCTTCTCTTCTGCGGACAAGGAGACTCCGTCAAGGAAGTCCTCCACTTTTTCTTTTGGTGGTGACGCTGCTGAGTCGTTACGACGCTTGCGTTTCCCCCTGCCTCGTCGTTTTTTTCTCGGTCTCTGGCCCACTCCGGTTTCTATGATTCGTTGCAGGCTTTCCAATTGCTCTTCAGACATACCATCCAGAAGTTCCATTAGTTCTTTTTTATTTCCCATGTTCTCTAAAGCCCTTCTTCCACGTATGATTCTTTTTGTCCCACCATTTTTTGTAAGTATCGCTTATAGCCTTTGACTTTTCCTCAATGGTCTTGCGATGCTCTCTTGCGGCCTCCAGATCCCAATCATCGTTTTCTTTAGGCTCGTATTCCTTTTTCTTTGCCACTAGCCACCCCCTCTTCTTATCCTGTCATACCAATATGAAATTAGATCGAACAGCCAAATCGCTATACCCTTCAAGTCCACTATCTCATAGCCTTGGCTCTCTGAACGCTAAGGAAAATATCGCCAATGCTTTTAACCGAAGACGATAGATAAGTCAGCCTATCTGCTCGCTGCTGCGCATAAACCCTGATGCTCTCTAGCCTTGATATATATCCATCTTCCTTTACTACTTGATAATGCTGACTGTCCCATGAGCCTTTATATTGACTTTCTCTGCCCGATACCTTTTTCTTGATGCTAGTGGTCGCCCAGTTTACCCTAGCTATTTCCCTATTGTAACTGCGTTGAAGATGAAAGGAGAGGGATGCTAAAAGTAGGGCGGCTTCTGCGCACTGTTCGGGGGTAAGTTTTTCAATTTCATTCCTAGACAACTGTAAGTATTGCTTAGCCGAGTCGTCATGAAAGTCATCACGGAATTTTGGAATCCCAAGAGAAGACTCGTACTCATCTAGAATTGTATCAAGCTTTTCTAGCTGTTCTTTTGCTGGATTCGGGATACCCATTGTTCTTCATCCTCATTAAATGGTAGTTCGATATATGTAAGATTGTTGAGCAAGCACCAGTCTATGAGTTCCCCATCTCTTTTACGCTGCTCAAGAAAGTCTTTTGCGCAACTATGATATAAACTATTGAACTTATAGTGTTGAGAGCCATGAACCTCAACTACTGTTTTGATAGTATTGATATAGAAGTCTACAAAAACTCTTTTATTCCTCCTGAGTTCTACGGAAACTTCTTCGGAGATTTGTAGAGTGGGATATAAACCTGTTAGAATGCGACGTGCGGCAAGGTGTAGTTTCGATCTTGGTCTTTCGCTATTATGTCTTACCGCAGCCCCCTCGATGCGCCATTTGGAAATATTCCCATCTAGATCGCTAATTCTCATGCTTAGTATCTAAGCCCCTCTGGGCTTTGTCCGTGCGAAGCGGGAGGACTGGGAAGCTCACTGAGTCTTTGGTGATGACTTTTGTGCTCTTGTTGGTCGATGTATCGCCGCCTTCTGGCGTGAGCTTGGTCATCTCCTGTAGAGACGGAACTTTGGTATCTGTATCTATAGCCCACAGAACCCCCTCTTTCTTAGCGTATGATCGCATTCTTCTTACGGGAACGATGAGGTTAAAGGTTTCTCCTGCGCCACGAACTAACATTCCCATATAATACCCTGCCTTATCGCCCGATCTTTCACTCAGAAAGACCCCGCCTCCACTAGAACCCGGAAAGGCAGTCACTGTCGTTTGGTCAAAGACCGTGCCATCTCCGGTTCCCAAGTCCAGAACTCTACCAACTTGAGAGCAAATGCCTCTCGTCATCGAGTTGCTGCCTACTTGGCCTAGCAAAGAGCCCACATGATATAGCTCCGTACCGATAGCTACTGGTTTGCCCTCCGCCTTATAGAATATAACAGACTTATCTATAAAGCCCTTTTTTCTCACCATTAGGAGAGCCAAATCTTCTCCGTTGTCGGCATCAGAATACTTGATAACCTTAGCCTCCATCTTTATTTCCCCAACTCGACGGCCATCCTCTACCAACTCCTTGACGATTTGAGCGTCCTTGAACTCAATAATCTTGGCGGACTTGCCGTCCTTGATTACCGTGCGACTAGATCTTAATCCATCTACTACATGTGCAGCGGTCCATACAAAGTTGACCTTTTCTATTCTGTTAGGAGCCACTTCTACATCCCTAGTAATAATAACGCCAGAACCCTCTCCTCCGGCGGCCTTAACTGTCACAGAAACGTCTTGTAAATGTTGGTATAGTTCATTTTCAGCACTAGAAATCTTAGCGGTTCCCATTGCCAGTATTAGAGCCATTGTTAAAGCGTATTTCTTCATAATAATATTACCTTTCAATTTCCACCATAGAAAAAATTTCATCCTCAAATGTCCTGTATTGATCTGGATTGTCTTCCAGATACTTAGCAAGATTGTTTTTACCTTGTAGCTTTTCTTCATTAGGAAGGGTGAGCCACGATCCACTTTTCTTGATAAATCCGAAATCAACAAGTAGATCGGCAAGCTCCATTTCTTTCCAGATTCCACGACCATATCTAATATGGCTGGAAACTTTCTGCCCCGGAGGGCCGATAGCTGAAGTGACTACATTCCAATGTACGGTCTGTCCTATTTGTGTATCTCCTTGCATAATGGGAGTTGTATGGGTGGCATGTAGTTTTACGTCTACTTGATACTTTAGTGCGCTTCCAGATTTTTCTACCTTGGTTTTACCCCTTCCAAAGGTAGATATGTTAGCCATTAGGTGGGTAATCCCCACGACGGTTGTTTTGTTAATGGGGATCGCTGGAGCGATACGTCTACAGAACTTTGCTAATATTTTTTGCACACTCATGACCTGCTGATCACTCAAGTCGCCGGTTAATTCGGCCTCACTTGCCAGTGCGGAAAACGAATCTATGACACATATAGTGCGAGGTTCTGTGTGGATAAGCTGGTCAAAGATGCCTAGAAATTTTTCGGCAGAAAGGATGTTGCCTTCAGTGGACTGTATTACCTGCATCAGCCCACCGTCTTCGCGTTGGAGATCCTTGATTCCCTCAAGGTCTCTTTTCCTTAATCTTCCTTCGATATTCCCATAGTATACGAACCTGTCGTCCTGTTGGGCGTTGGCACAAAAGGTGAGCGCCGTAACGGTCTTCCCCACCTTTTCAGGACCGGTCATGATAAACAGAGAGCCTTCGGGAACTCCTCCCCCCAGAGCGATGTCTATCTTCGGACTCACAGAAAGTATTTTTAATTCTTGATCTGTGATAGCAGAGGGGTCGTGTAAAACGTCTCCGTATTCCTTTACTATATCCTTAGTCATTCAAGTTCCTCTAGTTTCGAAATAATAGACTTTTTATTGTTGTTGGTGGCAAAGCTTTCCTTGCTGCGGAAATCATAATCCACATCCTCTTTGCTGATAGCTGGAGTCCTGTAATTATACTCCGCAATTTTCTCATGCACCCACTTCGGGCGTAGACTTATGATATATTTATTCTCCCTGAGAAATCCCACGATCTTGTCTATGCCGTGAGTGCTGATGAGCTTTGTTAGGCTGCGGTTGTTGATCTGTTCCTGATAGAACTTTTGCCAGCCGGTTAAATTCAGGCTCTTAGTATAAAAACCCCGAGGAAGTTCCTTCTTGTCTTTGGCTGCTTTATTTTCACAGATCAATTCAACAATGTACTGCCTGCCTGTTATCCAAGCAAAGCCATCTTCGTCAACATCTGGTGAGTATCTAGAGGGATATTTCCTAGCATCCGTTCTACTCTTCATCTGATCTGATCTTGTGAATAAAGTCTCGGTGTCGGGCCGGGGGAGCAGGTGGTGGCAACTTTTTAGACTCGTCGCTCCTAGTAGATGCGGCTGGCGTCATGACCGTAATCCCATCTTGACCTCCTGCGGTCTTGTTGATAAAAAAACTTTCTCTTTCTGACTTTTGTTTCGCATTTTCCAATGGTCCGATTGCTTTTTTAATAGAAGTCACGCTCCTATCAAGCTGCTTCGCCATGTCTTGAGCAGAGACCCCCTCTTCAAACATACCTTTAATACACGCCTTTTCCACTTCTGAGATCTGTCCTTTTTTCATAGTAATTCTCTTTCTGCATTATGTAAATATGCTATATTCTTAGTTCTTAAAAAATTTGTATAGAACCTAAAGGCTCTTTCTCCGATCTCTACGAACCTCCACTCAAGCCTTCCTGCATGCCCAAGTCGTTTACCACCCATGCCCTCGGTAAACATGCCGACAGGGTTGAATAGCCTTCCGTGCTTACCTCTCTTGGCGTAGTATTTAGTTCTCTTGCCAATAGTAATCTTCATTGCGTGAGCGTCAGCCGACTCCTGAGCCGTCTCCGAATCTATCTTCAGGCACGGGTACTGATCTTCCTCAAGGTAGTCCTCTTTGCCAGTGACGGTATAAATCACCTCTGTTCTTTTAGGAGCCTTGGTGGGTTTACTTTTGTCGATAATATGGATGTCTTTTTTGGAAGCTTTTTTCTTAGCCATTATCTTCTCCTCTTCTTTTTTTTCTTAACCGGACGACTCTTCTTACTAGATCCTTCTTTGGTCCATTCGACCTTTTCTGAGGGCTTATCTACTCTGCTCATGCCGGTAGGCAACTCAGACATTCCGCCCTGCTTTTCGGTCTTAAAGCCATGTCTCATATCTTCGACCTTCTGCTTTCCATATAGGGCCGTTTGCTTTTCTGCATATTGACCTATAGTTTTACAATCAGACAGAGATAGGGATGCAAAGCCCGTGATATTGTCTCCAGATAGATCTCTGGTTACTTTATTGCTTCCACACTTGGAGCATTTTACCTTTTTACTTTGTAGCTCATACTCAGACATACTGCAAAATATCGCTGTCTGGATTGAGCATTCTTTACAAAAAAATGTGTATTCTGGCATCTCGTCCTCGCTAATTATACCCTACGCTATTCTAGGGGTTGTCCAAAATATAAATAAAACAAAAGAGCCATCTGGAATACGGTAACTCCAATAGACGCAATTAATATTCCGTTGGGAAACCTATTGTAAAGGCCAAGGAGAAGCGACAGCACGACGAACGTACTTATAAATTTTAATCCAATAAAAAGCGAAACATCCCCACCGTCTAGCTCAATTAAGTAGCTCCCAATAGGGTTCTGTTCTGCGTGTTTCATTACTGTCCTGTTTTTACTGAGCCAATACGTGTCTACTGAAGCTACTATTACAATAATAGCCGCGCAGACATATATGATTGTCTTTCTTGTAAACATATGTTACACCGGGTTAGAATTATATGCACTTTGACCATCCACACTGTGCGCAAGTCACGCATCCTTCCTGTCTAATTAAGCCACTGCCACTACACTCGGGGCAGCTTCCTTCTTCTTTAGTCCCATCGGGTATGTATTTCTTGAGCGCACGAGACATGCTCTTTGCAAAGCAGGTCATGTCACCCTTGACTTTTTCAAGCTGCTGAACAACCATATGTATACAGGTTCCATGCCTCAGTGCAGTGGATGTCATTCGCGTTAGCGCGTCTTCTTCCGCGCTACAGGTAGCGTTAATGGGAGATAGTTCTAGCCCGTTTTCTAGGATGGCCTTGTAAACCCCCTTCGGCCTTCCCATTTTTATGATCTTTCCAGACTTGACCTTTCTCTCTATAAAGCCGTTCTTACCGGCAAAAACTTCATATACCTCATCTTCATAAGTGCCCACCAGAACGAAGTAGCTTTCTCCCTTGACTGTTATGTGATGTACGTTACAGGGAAGTTCTTTGGGTCTCTCGGGAGCAACAGCCTTACTAATTATACCACCAGATCCTAGAGAAGACGCCTCTGACAGTACAGATGTCATGGTTCCTGCTCGGTAGGTGGTAAACCCCTTGATGCCGTTCTCCCATGCCTTCATATACACCCTTTTAAAGTCTTCGTAAGGGTAATCTTTTGTAAGATTGATTGTTTTAGAGATCGCTGAGTCTACCCACTTAGCAAAAATGGACATCGTGTCCACATGAGCATCTACGTCTAAGTCCATAGTGCATGAGGCCCAACCAGCATCTGCATTCCATCTCTTTGTTTGCTTCAGATGACTAACCCCGTAGTCTTCTATCCACTCCTCCTTTAGCAAGCCTCTGGTGCGGTCGAACTTCCAAACTTTATCACCTAACTTAGTCACCAACAAGTCTTCATCACCTTCCTTAACCCACTGCCATTTAACCTCATTGTCTGTTACTCCAGAGAGATCGAATTGCTTATTAGACCAGTCAACATTCTCTGGCACGGGAAGTCCCTCGGGCGCTGTGGGTTGAATTGACGTTCTTACATACCCATGCATAAACAATGGTTCGAGACCGCCACTAACTAAATTTGCAAAACAGGAGCTATTTCCAGTTGGTTGGATACTTGTAACATGAGAGTTGCGCATGCCGTGTTCTTTAATAAGCTTAATGGTTCCACGGTCAAGGTTTTTAATAAAAGATCCCTTAAGGTATAGTTCTGCGTCGTACAAGGGAAAGCTACCCTTCTCTTTTGCTAACATTGCAGATGCTTTATATGATTCGTTAGTAAAGAACTTCATCAACTCCTCTGTCATTTCGAGGGCCTTCTTGCTACCATACTTGACGTGAGCCATCAGAAGTGCTGAGCCGTACCCGAGAACCCCCAGTCCAATTCTTCTCTTGCTTTTCAGACCATCTTTCTGTGACTTGAGTGGAACATAGGTCTTGTCATTCACGTTATCCATAAACCTCACGGCGGTGTGAATGGTCTCTGATAGTTCTTTGAATTTCCAAGTCTTTTTTTCTGGATTAATAAAATGAACCAGATTAAGCGAACCCAACAGACAAACGCCGCCAATTGGCAGGACCTGCTCCCCGCATGGATTGGTAGCATTAATTAGCTCGAAGTCTTTCAGGTTGTTCATCCTGTTCATCGTATCTACAAATAGGACCCCCGGTTCGTTGCGATTGTATGTGTTCTCCATGATCATGTTCCAGAGATCTCTAGCAGATTCAAATTCTTTATAGGATATCACGGCAGGCCCACGAGACTCAGTCTCTCCAAGTCTCATGATAAGCGACATCCAGCTATGAAGGTCTCCATTCCAATGCTCTTTGTATTCGGACGGATAAGCTTCGTAATTAGGAAAGACAAGCTTCCATTGCATATCCATGACTACAGCAGCCATGAAGTCATCTGTGCAAAGCACAGACATATTGAACTTAGATAGCCTACCCGGAGTTTTCTTGGCTTCAATGAATTCTATGATGTCTGGATGCCAGCAACTCATCGTAACCATCTGAGCGCCTTTGCGAATGAAGTTCTTTTGATCCTTTCGCGAAGCCTTGCCCGAGCCTGCTGTAATAATTTCAGAAGACTTATCCCAAAGCTCCAGAAATCTGACTGCTCCGGGTGACTGATTGCCAATGCCACCGATGTGTGACCCGCAAGGTCGCATAATGTCAGAACAAAAGCCGTAGCCGCCCTCGCTTTTTAATATCTGCGCCTGTCGCTGAAGGGTACTATAAATTCCCTCAATTGAATCTAGATCCTTCCCTTCGAACCCATCAACAAAGCAGTTAATATAAGTTGTGCCGCTCAACCCGGTGCCAGCGTTGGATGTGATCCTTCCGCCCGGAACAAATTTAAAGTCGTCCAAGGCATTATAGAACTTGCCTTCCCACTCTTTTTTGTTTTTTTCAAGAGAAGCTAGGTCTTTTGCTACCCTGCGCCAAGTATCCTCTACGCAGGTGTCCTTTTCAGATTTATATTTTTGATACCATGTTTCATGACTGAAACTATTAGTAAATTTATCCATCATTAATGTAAAACTCCATCGATACCTAATCGGTGAACATCATGTTCCAGCAACTTAGTGTTAGATTTTTCGAACAACCATCTCGCAACGGGCTGATAGTCGCTTTCCTTTAAGCAGTGGACTTCCTTGATCCCTGCATTGATTATTGAACCGGAGCACTGTATGCACGGTACTCCACACCAACAGAACATGACCAATCCCTTTGCCGGAATGGGTAGCTTGTTTAAGGCGTTACGCTCTGCATGTTGACAAGAGCAAAGCTCTGCTCTTTTGCCAGAAGAGTACCCCAGTAGATTGCGGGGACATTTATTTTGAGAAGCCATGTAATTACAGGCTATTTCCTTATCGCAGCCACCCAACTTGTTAAGTTCCTCTTTATTAAGCTGGGGCCAGACAAAGTTTTTTACAAACTCTAAATCATTGCAATGAGGAGTCCCTTCGGGAGGGCCGTTATATCCAGCGCCAACATTACCATTGGTGGCTGGGTCAACAACAACTACACCGACCTGTCTGGACATACAGGGATTTTGGTCATTGGCGATAACCTTAGCAAGTCGCATGTACTTCCTAATGAACTTGTCCTTCACGGCTTAGAATCCTGTCTTATTGCTGGTCTTTGTTTTGTTGCTTAATATTCTTTTGCACACAACGGCAATAGTTGTGAACTCTTTCTGTGCGACTTTCATTTACGAAGCCAAGCAAGTCTCGTTCCACGACGGGAACTTCAGACACAAAATAGCCACGGCCATGACAATGCTTACACCTCTTTCCATTGAAGCTTACACTATTATACAACCGAGCCACCAGAGGATCGAACGTTGTTCTGTAAAATTCGAACTTATTTTTCATTTACCAGTCCTTCTTGAGAGTAAATTGATATTCAAACAGCGCTGACCTCGCCAAGTCGGGAGGTGCAACAGCGGCGTCTGCAAGATACGGTACGGGGTCTACATACGCGGACCTATATGCATATGCGACAGCCGTACTGCATACAAAAATATTTGTTACATCATCGTCCTTTACGTTCTGTGGGGCTAATCTGAAAAATGGCAAGTAATGCTTAGCCAGCTTCCATATGTTTTTCCACCCATAGGGAAGCCCAGTCATTTCTAACATGATGTTGGTTATTTTAGATCTAATTTCGTCTGTTAAATTAAATTCGTTGGTCTCATAAACAAGCTGCTTCGCTGGACGAAATACATCAATCCTTTCTGAATGCTGGCTCACCTGAGTTCTTAGGGCCACGGACCTGCCTCCCTTAAATTCCCTAAACTCTACACAGTGTAAGCTTTGACCGTCCCAGTGGGCCATTCCCACATGGCTATGCATGCCAGACCCATATCTTTGAATTAGCCAAGATATTATACCACTCCCTCGGAAAAGTAAAACGTCGCCTTCCTGTATCAGCGACCTAGCATCTCCATAAGGAAGTAGATTCATGGCGACGAACCTCCATTGTCTGTGAGGGATTTCAAGGATTGTGCCAACGTAGCGATTTGCACTCGCAGGTCGTTAATGGCGTCTGTGTTCTGTTCTAGAATTCTTTGCAGTTTTTCTTCTTGTTTAGATATTCTTTCTTCTTGCTGAAGCAAGCCTTGATAGTAAAGGTCTAATTTTGTCTCTATCGATATGGTTTGTTGGGATATCAACATAGTCGCTTCGTCTCGGCTAATTAAGTTCCTTCCAGTCATCATCCAAAAACCAGCCATGCTCACTACGATAGCGGCTAGAAAAAACATAGCATCCTTAATTAGTGGATTGGTCTTTGAGTTGGTCATAATTGTTCTTTCGTGTAAGGCTGGGAGGTTAAAGGGAAAAAAGGGGCCTTGGAAATCCAAGACCCCTTCCCCGTAAAATCTTACTTATGTTACCAGTTGTAACGTGGGCCGTAACCGGTCTGGACAGGATTCGGGGAGCCGTCTCGGAAGACAACTTGACCCGGAGCGTCCTGAGTCGGATTAGCAGCCGCATCAGTACCAGCAGCACGCATATCGGCAGCGTCATCAGCACTAGCAGCAATGTCCCATGCACCAGAAACAGCACTGGTAGGACCAGAGCTAAATGCACCAGTGAACACATTCCAGTTGCCAGCACGGACGGCTGTCTTCAAGAAGAATGTTCTCAAGGCAGTACGTTGAAGCGGGCTGTATGCTTCATTTGCACTGTTGGACTGTCCACCCTGAAGTGTGGTAATGGTAGTGTCTCCAGCAATATCAGTCTGAGCAACCATAATAACCTGCTCTCCTGAGTTGAAAATTGCGCCAGCAGTTCTGATTGCGCCTTCTACCGGCCCAACACCCGACACGATGGTGATAACGGGATTGCCCTCACCGACCGCTGAAGATGAAAAGTTATCTGAATCTGCAATAGTACCACCATCACGAATATTGCCGTGACGATTGTCTACCCCTGAAGGTAGTCCATCCACATACACGCCAGTAACTGGCGTACTTGTAATGTTTGTAATAAAAGCCATAATATACCCTTCCTCTATAGATAGAGAAGTGTTAAGATTCCTTTAAGTCCTTTAAGTGGGTAATCCTATCCATATATTATTACACCAAACTTTTTCTAATCTCGGCTATTCTTGGATAATCTTCGCTCCCTAAGATGCCGTCAACAAATCCATACTTTACAGCCTCTTCCGCTGTAAACCACCAGTCTTCTTTAGATTGTAGCTTTCTTCTTAAATAACTTTTCACTTTTGTTATGCTCTGTCCACTAAAAAAATCTCCACTATCCTTGCAAACGTCGCCATAAATATCGTACATCTGGAACTTGCTAAGCTTAGAAAACTCATAGTATGATTGGAACTGTCTGATGGTGCCTGACACCCCGTCTTCCCCTTCGTGTATAAGCCAAGAGCAGTTGGGAGTAGCGAGACGTAACCCCTTACCGTGAACGGCTTGGGGCACTATACTTCCCATAGAGGCCGCTATACCGTGACATATAAAGATAAATTTGCAATTACTATAACGTATTGCGTCATATATCATCATGCCGCTTTCCCATTCCCCTCCAATGCTGTGTTGGTGGATGATAATGGGAGACTGATCTATACTCTCTAGTATTCTAAGGTTTTTTAAAAAGGCATTTGAGGTGCGGCAGTCTATACCGGAGTCTGCGTCATTCTCAAAATGACCATGTAAAAAAATTTCTCTAGTAGAAACAATGATATCATTGTCGTGCGCCTCTGAGATAGGCGAACTAGAGTAGTCGTGCTTATTACCCCTTCGATTTGCCATTGTTAGGATTTCCGTTCATGTGTGAAACCATCGTGTCTCTGACCGCTTTCATAATATCTCGGTCAACAAATAGTTTTCCTATAGCTATCCTGAACCTATATGGCGTTAAAATATCCAAGGCTTCAACACCGGGAGCTTGGCCAATAATCTTATAGAAATCTTCTGTAAGTTTAAAGTTGGCGTGTCCTACCCAAAGCTTAAAGTAGTTACTAGCTCTAGATTGCTCCGTGAGGGGCAGTATTCCAAAGGGAGTAATAACACTAGGCGTGTGTGATACGCTAGGTCCGAATAGCTCTTCCTCCATGTCAAGGATTTCCTGTTCTTTGAACTCTGCATGCTCGTCCTCTTGCTCTTCTTCCGGCTCGAAGTTAAAGTCTTCTTCCGGCTCAAAGGCGTCTATCCATTTTTCCCAATATACATCATATCCAGTCGGGGCGGGTAAATTACTCATACTTGATACCTCGTACTGTTTATTAGTTGGTGTTGTTTGTTTTTTCGGCTTCTTCATAATATATTTCATCTAAACAAGGATCGCATGTGGCACGACTTGTGCCGTTGATTATTTCAAATGTTACTTTTTGGAAAGTGCCGCAGAATTCGCAAGCGTCTATAACATACATTACTTACTGACCTTTCTCATTCCGAAAACTTCTGACGGGTCTACGGCAAGCGTTTGTTGTTCTGGCGTGTTGTCATCCTCAGTGTATAGATCTCTCCATTTCTTAATAACGGATAGCGCAAATCGTTTTTGTTCCACATCCTCTGCCCACAGGTTCAAAGCTTGGACAAAGAATTCTGCCATTTGCCCAGAATTAATCATGTGTATAACATAAGCAGATATCTCGGCGTTGAGTTTCCCCTCAAACCTTTGGAAGTCTACAGCTAAAGCAAAATCTCCCTCCTCATCGATGTTCAGTACTATTTTTGCGAACGGATCATCTAGTAGTGGGCCATCAATATCTGGAATCTCTATATACTCTGACTTCATGTCTTCTTCAGGGCTTGGCTCAGGCAGCTTCCTGCTCCATATGCCCCTGATTCTATCTATTAAATGTCTGATCACTTATTTTCACTCTCTGGGGGCTGTTGGTCTTTTATTTCTTCGTTTTTTTTAAGATTGGAAATAACCAAGTCCCATTTTTTTTTAATATATTGGTTTTGCTGCCGAGCTAATTGCTGCATTCTGGCTATCTGGTCTGGATGAACGTCCATTACTACGCTCCTTTTCCAAAGGGAAGTTCATTGTCGCACTATATTATACACCCAACCCTATGTGGATTGGTCAAAATGGGTGCGATTGACACGGATAAATTCAGCGCACTTTGCCATGTCTTTTAAAGAAGTTGCGCCAATATACGCACAGCAACTGCGTAAGCCCCCTAGAACGTCTCTAGCGACCTCTGAGGCCGTACCCTTGTATGGAATGGTCAAGACACGCCCTTCGCTACTACGGTACTCTTTAAGCCCATCTCCGTGCTGCTCCTGAGCTTTTTGACTGGACATCCCGTAAAAAGATAAAGACTCTTTTTCTGCACCATTATACTGCCAATCCCCCTCACACTCGTCCGTTCCGGCCAACATCCCACCTAGCATAACGAAGTCTGTATTTGCGGCAAAAGCCTTGCATACATCTGCTGGCGTTCTACATCCTCCATCTGCGCATATTAGACCCATTCTTTTTTCTTCACTCTTGAGACCGTGTGCTGCATGGGCGCACTCCATAATAGCAGAAAGTTGCGGGTAGCCGACGCCTGTTTTAAGCCTTGTAGTACAGGCCGATCCCGGCCCTATGCCTATTTTTACTATGTCTACTCCTCCGTGCAGGATAAGTTCCTGAACCATTTCGGGCGTACATACGTTGCCTGCCATAATAATAGGGGAATGCTCAGGTTCTGAATTATGAAATTCGTTACGTACATCTGCACAAAATTCAACAAAATCCTCTGTATATCCATTTGCAACATCTATGCATATGTTAGGAACAATATTTGTTCTATCAACAAAATCAAATAGCTTTTCAAAATCTCTTCCTTTAATCCCCAAGCTATACCAGACGTGCTTAACTGGGCAAACGAGTTCTTCTGTCTCGGAATCCCATTGCATGTAAGCATCAATATATTCTTCTAAATTATAATGCTTATGTATACAGGTTACCATATGATGTTTAGCTAGAGCCATACCCATATCAAAAGTTCCTGTCGTGTCCATGTTGGCTGCCATAATGGGAACACCATCCCAAAGACGAGAGGAGTGATAAAATTGAAACTCTCTGTCAACTATAACGTTCTTGCGAGAAGCTGTTTTGGTACGATGAGGGACAAGCAGTATGTCGTCAAAGTCAAGTTTTGTATCTTGGGTTATTTTCATCTTCCTGTACTTCCGAAGCCGCCATCCCCTCGGTCTGTATCCTCTAATGAATTAACTTCGGTTAAAACGAAAGGGGGAAGTGCCTGAAATATAATTTGAGCTATACGCTCCCCTTTTTGTATAATGCAATACTTGTCAGCAGAATTCCACAGGCACACCTTAATCTCTCCACGATACCCGCTATCAATTACTCCAGCGAAACGATGCACACCTCTTTTAGCGGCCATTCCAGACCTATCCCAGATAAGACCTACATATCCATCAGGAATGGCTAGGGCTATGCTCGTTGATATTAGTTCAGAGCTACCCGGATCTATGATAGCATCTTCTGATGCGTAAAGATCCCATCCGGCATCTGACATATTAGCCCTCGTAGGCACCTCTCCGTTTTTACTTAGTCGCTGAACTTTGACTTCCATAAATTATCTCCTCAATTCGAGTAGCCGTATTCATCCATGAGAATTTTTTAGCAGTCTCAACTCCGTCCGTGTTGTATTGAACCGGTTCTTTTCTCCACGCCTCATAAAATGATCTCATATAGTCAACCGTCTGTTTGAAGGGACCTCCCGTTAAGCACGCCCATTCACCGGTAGACCCGTCAAAAAATAAATCGTCGCGAGCCTTTTCTAGAGTCTCTATATCTATGAGGTCGCAGTTGTCTTTTGTACAGAACTCCGTATGTGCAGAATAATCAGTGGCAATTACGTGCTTTCCCATTGACATCATTTCAAGTAGCTCTAGGTTCCAGCCCTCTGCCCTACTGGGGAATACTCCGCAGTCAGCAGAAGCCATAATCGAAGCAACGTCGCTGTGTGATTCAACCCTACTGATTAATTTTACCCTCGGATCGCTCTGGTAGTACCGATTCCACTCGTGTGCATGCTTAATGAGTCCATTGCTTTGTGCCAAGAATGGATTTTCAGACATCATCCATAGCTCAACATCTGTTTCATCTGGAAATGCCATGCGAAACATCTCTAATAAAAGATCGTGACCTTTACGCTTCTCCCACTTTCCACAATTTAGAAAGACGCACTTATCCGTTGTCTTGTGTGGGCCATGTGTAAATATTGATGCATCAACGCCTAGCGGTGCTACGCCCACCAATGGGGGTGTTTGAGTATGAGATTTAACAATGTCCTTGGCCCAGTTAGACGGAACAATAATTCCATCTACGGAGTTCAGATGATTAATTCTCCGTTGGTCTAGTTCGTTAATTTCAAAGAATGGCATTGCAAAACAGGGGCCGCTACCAATCCTTTCGGAGAGAGAAAACTCGTGCCAGATCTTAAAGCATGGAGCGTCCGAGAAATCCTCGAAGAGATCGCCCTTCTCAATAGCTTCTTTTACTAAGGCAGTGTCTGTTTCAGAACCTTCTAGCTGTCCTATTAAAAAAAATGCTATATCATGTCCTGACATAGACAACGCTTTGAATATGTTTGTGCCCGCAACCCCATAGCCTAAACTACTGAACGGGGAATACATATTTAATTTAGGATTATTCATAAGACTCCTTAATCTTTTGGTGGTAAAAACGGAGGAGGCAGTTGTTGAAAGGTGATATCATCGCTAAGGCTGAAGCCACCACTACCGTTGCCATCCTTGCCTTCCTGTGAACCATCTCCGCCCTCCTGTCCACTCCCATCGCCCTCGCCCTCACCCTCACCCTGCCCGTCTCCTTCTGATCCCTCGCCGTTTCCGTTTCTTGTACCCACAATAGACTCTCCGTTTTTGATTCTACCTATGATATCCTCTGCCTTTTCGTGGTCTTCGGTAGAGTATGGAAGCCTGTGAACTCTAGGCTGTGATGGGTCTGACGTTACCAAAGAAAACAGGTACTTATGCCAGCCCTCTTTTTGGGGTTGAATTTCTTCAGAGAGATTTGTGGCCCAAAGATAGATCGATCCTTCTTTTTTTGTTCTCTTATTTGGCTCCTCAACAACCATCCAGTGAACCAGAAACTCATCGGGAACTGGTGCCGTAGAGGGCCACCCAGCGAAGTCGGGCAGAGAGGAACTTATAGAAAGAGATAAGTGAAGACTCATCACCATAACTAAAGCTTTCAGCCACCACTTGCCCTTAGATCCTATGATGAACCACAGGACTAGTAAGACGAGTATTAGAAATGCAACTACAATAGGCATGTATTAACCCTCCTGACCTCTTGCTTGGACAGCTATTGGTTTCTCTAAATAATTTAGACTTATAACCTCACCGTCGCTATTTAACACGAATCGGAAGGCGGTTTTTTCCTCACCCTTTTCAATTAGAACTACTTCTCTGGCAGCTTCAATTTTAAAGGGCGTCATTTTCTCTAGTCGAATAGACACTGGTATTGGTTGGTGTGGCTCTTTACTACGCCTACCATAGAGGTGTACGTTAACAACATATTCTCCAGCCGAAGTTCCCCGCAGGGTAACCACTTCGCGGTTTTCTTTGAACTCTATAATCCCATTCGGAGTACTTACTGTATCGGAACGGAAGCCAACGTCGTCCCTGTCTAAGTGCATTAGTCCCTGTTCTCGTCTCATAAATGCAACTACATTTCCTTGGGGATCTTCAACATAGGTATCTACGTCGTCGTCTAGTTCTGCGGGCCAGTTGACTGTAATGATAAAGTCTGCTTTAGCTTCAATATTTTTATCATCCTTACTTGGGTTAATCAATACAAAGGCCAAGGCGAACAAGGCAGCAAAGCACAATAGGGTATTGAATAGCAAGTCCAAGAAGGCTAGGTTGGTGTGGTAGTTTCGTTTCATGTCCTCACTCGATCAATGGCTTGGCTTAGGTTAAAGTACTGGATCTTAAGAAGCGCGCTAGAGACTAGCCCCACCAGCGTGGTATACAGGGCCGTTGACATGCCTGATCCTAGACCCTTGATCATGTCTTGGACTGTTGTCATATCCGAAACATCTACTGAAGAAAATCCAGACAACATCATAATGAATCCGATAACCGTCCCCATCATTCCAATACTTAGGCAGAGATCACTAGCAAACCAGCCCACTTCCATAAGTCTTTCAATTTTTTCTACAGTATACTTCTCTGTTTTTTTAGAGTCTATAAATAAACTTAGCCTCCAAGTCTTATACCCACACCACACGGACATAAAGGAGAAGATAAACAGCAGCAAAAAGCTCAGCTTGGTGGTATCGGCATCCCATAGCATATGAAAGAATCCACCAAAATGCGCGTATGTAACACCGAGTGTTATGGTTGTGATGAAGAGCCACCACTTTAGAAAGAGAGTGTGCTTGATGATAGCCGCCATGAAATGAGTCCTTTACTATCTGGTTTTCAAAAAAACCCCTTACCTAGCGGATGAGGCCAAATAAGGGGTTCGGGTTTCCTAGAATAACCTAGGTTTTAAAAGGGAACTTCTTCGGCTGCGCCAGCCCCCACCTTTTCTGCCGCAGGTTTACTGGAGCCGTTTTTGCTCCCACCTCCGGGTGTAAGGTTGACTTTCTCGGCAACCATAGTGAGCTTACTACGCTTGTCCCCATTCTCGGTTTCCCACTTGTTGAGCTTAAGTCTCCCAACAACCATAACATGGCGTCCTTTAACCAAGTATTCTTGGAGGGACTCTGCCTGTTTGCCCCAGATGGTAACGTCTACAAAAGTGGTTTCCTCTTGTCTGTCAGAATCTTTAGACCAGATTCTATTGGATGCGACGATAATATCTGTGACAGCGGTGCCATTGGGTGTGTGCCTAAGTTCACAGTCTCGTGTGAGACGACCACTGACGATTACTTCATTCAAATCACTCATTCGTTTAATTCTCCTACTTCAAAAGACCTCGGTAACGCAGGGCCTTGCGAGCGAGCCTGCGAGCGTAAGTTGTGCCATGATTTCTAACCAGCTTGCGAAATTCGCTAGCCTTTTCCGTGTTGGCAAAGCACGAAGTTACTGCTTTCGTTGTCTCATCACCCTTGGCGAATTGATTCAGTGTTTTAACAGAACACTTATTAGAAAGAAGCAAGTTCCAATCGGTCGATGTTGAGTTCTTCATTATTTATCTCCTTGTAAAAAGTCCAATGAAACCCTTGTGACCACGAGATATTATACCCCGGTTTTTCTGGCGGGGAAAATTGATTTCCAAAAAACCCTAAGTAGTTTCCAAGTTTATATTGTCGAATGGGCCAATGTTGCCGGTTCCCACGACAATGGCCGTTTCTAGCTGGCTTGTGTTCTGCCCGACATTGGTATAAGGGAAATATATAGGATCATATGCCCCTTCTTCGGATCTGTCGGCAAAGAGCATGAACTCATCTTTGGTTCTATTTCTCAGAGTTACTGCCGCCATTCTGCCAGAGTCGGCACCAAACACGGTTTGCCTGCCCATTGAGATAATGAAAGATGGGTCGTTACTACCATTCATAATGCTAGTGCCCCATGTGCCGCTCGTTCCGTAGTTAGTCCAGCTAGTCTTTTGGGTCTTTTGATAGTCGTAGGCGGCTGTGGAGTCGTAAGGGGCGGGAGTTCCGAGCTTTAGGCAGAACACGTATGAATATATACATGTCGCGCCATTGACATCCTTGTTCATTAGTCGTATGGTGTCGCCGGAAGCTAGGTTTTGTGCAACTGAGAACGTAATTGTTTTCATGTCCGCTGCATTTTGTGTAAATCTAGATCCGCTGGAAACTACGGTGCCTTCTACGTCCAGACCAACCAGCACGGTGTCAACTGAATCATAAACTTTTGCAGCAGCCAGTATGAGATAGTCGCCGCTATGGGAAACAATTTGTGTATGCCATGTTCCACCGGGACTTCTCGTTCTCTCGGTAACGTCTGTGCTTTTTACATAATCAACCGCATTCTCCAACCCTCCAGAGGTTCCACTGTAGGATAAGTCTATAACAAATGCCTGCCCATAATGAGTCCCCTCGTTATTGCTTCCAGTAATCCTTTTTCTATAGACGCCTATGTTTTGCGGTGGATCGGCGGCTGTGAATTCACCTATATGACTGATGTGCATTCCAGAGGAATTCGTATCATGTCTTTGTTGGTTAGAGCCAAGAAGGTCTCCTCCGCCATCTTCCATAGCAAACTTAGTGGCCCCAGCATTGCTTCCGGGGCTGATGGCATTAACCCAGCAGATCGTTAAGTAATCATTTCCGGCTGTTTGCTTGGAAGCATCCAGCATTGTCCCTTGAAAAACCCAATCCGAGCTATTGGTGAGGCCGACAGTTGTTTTTTCCTGAGTTTCAAACTTTACCTTGTTGGTAATTGGCATAATTTATTCTCCATAAAGAGTCTGAATCGCTCTTATATCTTCTTCCTGTGGGGTTTTAATTAAATCTGTATGTTGATAAGGATACATGATAGAAGACATGTGGCTGGAGTGACCCAATCCAAGCAGGTGTCCTATCTCATGAACAGCTACGCACTGTAAAATAGTATCGTCGCTATCTTCTCTTTCGACAACCCAGTCTTCTGCTTTGTCAAATTGTGTCCACAACTGACCATCCCAGTCTGAGGTTGGTGGCAACTCTGCCCATGCTAGTATGTCTCCCTTTTTTCCAAAGCCTTCTGCTTTTTTATTGACATCTACAACAATGTCTGCTTCTCTCCAGTGGTCTATACGGGCGAAGTTCAGGGGTGTGATATCGCTCCAGCAGTTAAACGACATCTCCCAAGTCTTATCCCACTCCTGACTACTCATGTCTTGAGTGTCTCTATCTAGTATGTGATAAGTGAGATCCGTCTTTCCCCACTTACTATTACTATTATATCTATTTCTCCCCCATCTTCGCGCACATATTGTCTTTTTCTTTTGAGGTTCTGGCGTACTGCAACCCTGTAAATATACTAGGGCCGCAGCACCACATAGGAATTCTCTTCGTTTCATAGCAGGATACCTTTCTATAGTTCATAGTATTTTGTACCATCTTCGAATGTTCCTGATTTACCAGTGTTATCGAAAAGTCCTGCTTGATTAAGGTCATTATGTGCTACTTCTTTACCAGTATCTTTGATAGCGCTAATTACTTTACCGCCAATTAAAAAATATTTCCACCACCCTAGCTTCTTTTTAACAATGCGTCTCAGCATATCTTCATCGCTAGTGCTGGGATCGCGAACGATACTCTCTCTATCTTCGGCAGATTCTTTGCAGTGCTTAATTGCACGGATCACAGCAAGGGATATCTTGGCAATCAGCATGATAGTAGCTGGATCAAGAAAGACCTCCTGCTCTTTGCTGTTGCCAGCGTTCATTTTGCGGTAAATCTTATGGCTTAAGTCGTTTTGTATGTAGTCGTTCATCGTTTACCTTCCGTAGGGTGAGAAAAAAAGGGGGTAGAGGAACGACCCTCCACCCCCCAATCGACTTTGGTAGCAATCTTACCTAGTGAACTGTGCCGCCGAAGGTCGTACCTTCGTCTGATGGCATAGTTCCCGTTGGGATATCGCTTCTATTGCCTTCGCCACCCTTTCTCTGGGTCAGCGTGTAGAGTACGTTCAACAGTGATCGCATCATTACTGACTCATATTTGGTAATGGAGTAGGGCTGGTGTCTACTGTCGAGTCTGGTCATTTCCACAAAGAAATTATCAAGAGCCGAGCAGAAGGTTCTTGCCGCATCGTTGGGGCAGTTACCGGGGTGCAGTTGAGGAATATCCACATCTGCTCCAGTAAGATCCCAAATAACGCGACGATTAACACCCACAGGCATTAAAACGTTGTCTTGCGTGAGAGCAAGGTCGTTATAGTCATCCGCAACGCTTCTGGTAGAGTCACCGGCTTGGCCTTCTAACTCTTCAAGAGTCAGGTTGTCTGGATTATAAGTAATATTCTCCAGAGTGTCTCCAAGCTTTTCGATTTCTGTGACCATGTAACGATTTAAAGCATCGTTCCATCCAGATTGCGAGCGAAATTCTTGCCGCACTGTAAGTTGCTTACGAATTTTAATTACTTCAGCAAGTATAAAGTGGATGCCCAAATTGGGGAACTCCACGTTAGACCCTCTAAAAGTGTTCTGATGTTCAGGCATATTAACCTCCCAAAATTAAAAACTGAAACCCATTCTAGTTAGAAACTCCGTCTTCACCCATTTTTCAATTACTTTAGCAATCTCTTTATACCCCAAAACGTTGAACTCTCCTCGTTTTAGCTTAGTAACAGCTTGACGGTAGAGGAATCCAATCATAGCTTCGTGGTATAAGATGTGTTTATTGATAGTAGCTGAAGATACGGTACGTAAAAACTGAGTTTGCACATGTGACTCTATAGCATCTGCTGCCTTTGCTTGGTTGTTTACCTTAAAGGGCTTACCGTGTTTTGTGCTAATTAGTCTATTATCTCTCAATAATCCAACGGCTTCTTTGTATAAGTGAGCGTAAAACGCCAACTCTTCAACTCTTTCACCGTCAGACCTCTTTAAATCAATGAACTCCCTGATTCTATCGCTGGCTGGTGGGAAATTCTGCCCCCTTATGAGGTCTAGAAGTTCGTCACACAAGCCCGACTCTTCCTCTGTGGATTGGTTATTTAACGCCTCCTTTGCAGACGGAGATTTCATCACAGGAACGTCGTCCCTTCCTACTTCGATGGTATCTTTGTCGTCGATTTGATTGTAAACCCTAACGTCTACATCTCTTGACGCCTTCACCTCGATGTCGTCTATCTTACGATTAATAGACTCGGTCAGTCCATTTATTTTATTTTCTATAATGC
>Ga0110931_1000106_pt1 | contig 34496 bp, 36 predicted proteins | sample 4_EtaG_FD_79333 | JGI IMG/M metagenome (GOLD analysis project Ga0110931, IMG submission 79333) | Marine viral communities from the Subarctic Pacific Ocean - 4_ETSP_OMZ_AT15127 metaG (version 2) (version 2) | ecosystem: Environmental > Aquatic > Marine > Oceanic | place: Pacific Ocean | collected... | reverse complement strand
GTCGCTGGTAGTGCGTGCAAGTGCTCGCCCGTGACTAGGTCGCGGCTGTTGATTGTGTCGAACGGTATTGCGACGTTTCGACCGTGCGCTAATTCATCTGCTACCTGTTCATCTGTTGTGGTTTCTTTTCTGCTAAAGGTTAGCGAGTAGTTAGCAGGTAGTGATTCCGTCGGACGTTTCGCGTACGGGTACGCCGTGTAATCGTAAGCTTCTACTGTTGGGAATAATTCGAAGATGTTCGCGGATCGGATCTCAACAGCGCCCATGTGGAACCGAACAGGTACGCGTTCCCATGGGATATCTGACGTCCCATTTAGGCGAATACATGGAATCAATCCGTTTCGTTCTGCGTCCTTGATTAGCTGTTGAATATCACCAGCGAGTCGCGCCCAAAACTCTTCGCGATGATCAGCGAATACCAGCGTTCGTTTGATACGCGCATTTTTCACGGTATCCATACCGCCCTTGCCACTAGTGAATAGGCAAGCCGCTCGGCATCCGTTGGAAGCGTAGGCGCATAGGTTAAGGCGTCCGCTAACGTCCGAGGGTGCCAAGTACAGGATCCCAGTCAACAGGCCTATCTCTTCGCCGTGTACGGTCTTTGAATCGCTACCCGGTCTGGACATAATCGAATAGGTTCCAAGCTTTAACTTAGTTGTAACCATTTCTAGTAACCCTCGGATTCTAGGATTTCTATTTCTATTTCCACAGCTTCAACCGTGGTGCCGTATTCATCTTTCCACTCTTGGTAACTCATATGCTCTCAACTCCTATGGCATCTAGTTTTATAGTGCGGCGACCAACCGCGGATGCCTATTTGGGATATGTTTTACCACTGATCAAATCACAATGCAATACCTTATGGATCAATTCGTTGTGCTATCTGGTCTGGTATCCGGTTCGGTATCCGGTTTGCTAGTGGGATTTCCTGCTAGGTTTGTAGCTTGGGGAGTGTGGGAACCACAACCGTTCTCGTTGCCTAATGTCTAGTCGCTCCTAGTGTCTAGATTTTCCAGGAAATCGTGTGGCCTAGTGGTGCCAGTGGCTAGGGTAGGCTGTGACGGTTGCAAGGTCCAGTGCAGGTCCGGGCAGGCACCGAAAACCGGACGACATGTTTAAAGGCGGTGCGCGCGAGGGCCGGTTGGCCGGCGACCCCCATGTGTGTATTAGTACCCCACGCTCGCGATTTAACATCGCAGGAGATTTTGGCTAGAACGCTACCTACAGGCAAAGCCACCCTACTGGTTCAACTGGCTCGATCCGGTTGTCGTCGGGAATAAAAAGAAAAATAAAAAAACCAGATCTAGATATCTAGTCTGGTCTAGTCTGGTTCTAGTGTTTTTTATTTATTTAGTCAGGGTAAGTACTTGACTAGTACTGATAGATAGTGGGGAATGCCCCCCTTACCCCCCATTGGTGTGGGGGTTCGTCCTACTTGCCCGCTCTACTTGGCTTTGGCGACTAGGATGTGTAACTAGTCTTGTAGATTCATCAGCCTGTTTTAGGGATCGGTCGCTGATTTACGCTGTAGGATGCGCCCCTACCGATATGTTTGTAACCCCATGGTGCTTGCACCGTAGGGTTCTACCCCAGGAGATGTTTTACAGCCTTCCCCTAAACGCTGGTGGTATGATATTTCTAGTGTTGAGCAAATTTCAATAGCAAAGTGATGGAGTTTTTATGGGTCGCAGTCAATTCAAGCATCCGGCATTGGCACAACAGCAGTTACAGAAAGATCTGGCACTGAAAGATGAAGAAGATCTAGATTTGATCCCTGGGTGGGAGCGATTTTCTCCAGTAAAGAAACAGTTGCTAACGGTTATGCCCTGGTTTGCTGATGCAACAACTGCATATCGTTACATAACAGATAATCCCGATGCAAAAAGCAGTGCAGTTCAAGATCTTCGCAGGAATGATCGTGAGTTTGCCCATGCTTTAGATTATCGTCGTGGTAGTTCTAATCGCATGGTCCGTAACTTGGGTGCGGATATGTTGGGTAAGGCAATGTTGCGATTGAACTATTACATCGATGCGGATCTGAAAGATGTTCCTGCTCGTGAGCAGCTCAAGGCGATCGAAATGGTTATGAATATGAACCATATTGATTCCAGTGCGGCTTCACCATCGTTCAATAGTTATGCTGATGTTATTAACTTCAACATGCCGGCTCCGGCTCAACCTGAGCCACGGAGTATTGACAATGTAATTGTTGTTGAAGAAGATGTATCCGTGACGTAATTACGAAATTGGCTGGGCCAGTCAAGTTACGTCAGCGGTGCATCGTGGGGGGTGGATGTTTTAGTTCTCTTGAGGGAAGAGCTATTCCACAGCAGTGGTGCCTTTACTTCGCAAAGTTCTGGTATTGCTGTTTTGATTGGACGGCTAAAGTACCATCTTTGGCTTCGGCTATTGTGAGAGCTTCCACCCCACACACCGCATATCAAAATACGGTGCCGAATACCGGGAGACTTAGAGGCTGGCAGTAACTCTGGTTATGCATCCCCGGTGTTTTTTTAGAAAACCCTCATTCAATTGCGTTGATGGGGGTTTTCTTTTTTATGTATTATGTGGTACGAACGAACATAACTGGAGATAATTATGGCGACTCAAGTCCAGATGCTAACTATCATTCTTGCAGATAATGATGCCCACGGGTTTAGTTCGATCAGCAATACCACGCACCAAGCAATCCTGAGATGTGAAGATCAATCGATCCGATGGAGAGCCGATGGTACATCTCCTACAAATTCTGGTAGCAATCGTGGGACACTGATGGCTGCTGGTGATGAACTTAAACTTATGGGTGGTGATTACCAAGATTTTCTTCGTAATTTCATGATAATCAATGCTGCCGATGGTTCTAATGGAACGATACGAGGGGCTGGATTCAGTGGGCTGGATAGTGCGTAAGACCTATGGCTAATGCTGTACAGGTAGATCTAAGCAAACTTTATGAGCCACATCCTTTTCAGGTTCGTGTCCATGAGTCCACTGCAAAAAATAAAGTTATCGAGGCTGCACGGCGTCTAGGTAAGAGTCGTGTTGCACTATGGGAACTTATCAAGACATGGGTTGAAGTAGTACAAACTCCAGCCGAATCATCTCTTCAGCCACCTTTCCACGCCTGGATCGTGGCACCCAGTTATCCCCAATCAGAACAGGTATGGAATGAGTTGATGGCATTCATCCCCGAGCAATGGATGCGCCGTCCTCCCAACCAAGAATACAAACGTATCGAACTAAATGGTCAGCCCGGTGGACGATCATGGGGTTTGATCGAAGTCAAATCTGCCCATGACCCAGATTCACTGCAGACTGCTGGGTTGGATTTCTTGTGGGTAACAGAAGCACAAGAACTTCATAACCGTGCATTTGAAAAGATGCGGCCTATGGTCAATTCACCAAATCGGATGGGACGTGCAGTCTGGGAAGGTATCCCTGCCCTATGGAGAGATCACTGGTTCTGGCGATTGTGTGATTACGCAGCTGCCGGCCATGATAATTACGATTACTTTCATGGAACGGTATATGACAACCCGCTTCTCAGTGAACAGCAATACAATGAGGTGCAGGAAGAGCGACATCTTCTTACCGATGCCTCTTGGCGTCGGATGTACCTGGCTGAACGGTCTGAAACTGCAGGGTTCTTCAAGAATATAGAAAACTGTACTGCCGGAGATATGTTTGCTGGCCCTATGCCGGGAGCGCGGTATGTAGCCGGTATCGACTTGGGACGTAAACATGACGCTTCCGTTCTATGGATCATGGATGCTTCTGAACGTAGAGGTGTTTACCACCAAACGTGGGACTCTGGCGAAGACTGGACTCAACAGCGAGAAGGTATGGTGTATGCCTGTAACCTGTTTGATGTAGATCGAGTATCCGTAGATGCAACTGGTATGGGTGGAGATATATTCTCTCAAGCATTGTCTGAAGCCGGATTACCAGTCGAAGATTATATCTTTACGGAATCAACTCGTATGCACATGCTCAACAGCTTGGCTGTGGCAATGGAACGTAATAATGTTTCATTTCCGAATGAACAGAATCTGATACGCCAGCTTCGGGCATTCCAGTTTTTGAAAAAAGGAAACGGTAAACCACGACCAGATCACCCAGATGGTGAGCATGATGATGAAATATTCGCCCTAGGTATGGCACTATTACTGTGTGACGAAGGTGTCCCCGAAACTTTTCGTGTCCGCGGATCTGGCCCCATGAGTTATATGCCGGCACCTGGGCGTGCTATGGGCGTGGGCGCTCGAATGATGCGAGAAGCAAAACTTCAACGTATCGAGGAACGATGGGAACGTAGCGGAGTAACTTACTAAACGTAACTAGGGGCGCATATGGTAGAAGCAATATCAGGACGTATTCCAGCATTAGATGTTTTGGATGAAACCTCCCCACCAGACTTGGATACGATCCTAAGTCTTCATGCAGATACGGAAAGTTATTTCAGGGGATTCCATTCAGAGTGCGAGAAAGTAGATGACTACTATTTCGGACGTAACGATATCGCTACACCAGATGGTTTCGATGCGATCCACACGTCACAGGCAGCATCAATCGTCAATGTAGCAACCGATCACGTCGATGTGAACAATGCTGCTATCGATGTACCTCTCAGTTCACCCAGAGGCAAAGCAAGAGCAGAGAAACTCAAGAAGTTTTACCACGGTGTATGGCTAAACATCCGCGCACCAGTGAAACAAACCGCAGCGAAACATGCATTTGCCTACGGTATCGGGTGGTTTAAGACTACATGGGATGCAGATCGCTGGCCTGACTCACCAAAGATGGATGATTATAAAGATCTTCAAGACTACAAAGATGCACTTGAAGACTTTATGGATCGTCGCAATATCAATTTTCCTATCATTGCTGAAAATATAAATCCTCGACGAATGGTCTGGGATACCTCTCGTATTGGACCTCGATGGGCTATCGAGTCCTATGACATGACTTCTACGGATGTAAAGCACATGTATCCCGAATGGACAGGAGCAACAAATGCTTCTGACTTAGCAACATGGACTGAGTATTGGGATGAGAAATGGTTTGTATTTATCGCCAATAACGAAGTGGTAGCTAGTGGAGAACATGGTTATGGATTCTTTCCTTATGTTCCTGTTCAACCTGCACGGTCACTGGACTGGGACGATCGTCCTCCTCACGAGCGTTATCGTGGCCTATATGCAGGTATCTATGACTTATTAGATGAACATGCTCGTCTTACTACGGCTTACTCAGCCATCATTCGTAATACAGCATGGAGAACACTGGACTTTATCGGACCTGAACATCTTGCAGAGAAGGCTCGTGACAATTACGAGATCTTCAGTGGAATGAACGTGGTTCCTGCGGGCGTAGAGATACGACCAAGCCCGATGGTTCAAGTACCACCGGATCTTTTGCAAGAACTTAGCATCGTTGAGACACAGATCGAGCAGGCTACATTCCCGAATGTCATTCGTGGTGCCAGGCCCAGAGGTGTTTCTTCTGGTTTTGGTATTTCCGTGCTGGCAGGAATGGGAAGACTGGTGTTCCAGGGTGTAGCTGATGGAATGGCTCATGCTATTGAGATCTGTAATGGGAATTTTGCCAAACTTATCGAGAATAAAGCTAAAGGAAAGCTGACCGTTCATGCTCGATCAGAGATCCATAGCTTTGATCAAACAGTTGGGCCAGATGATGTACGTGGCTACTACGAAAACATCGTAACGCTCAAGGCTGAAGCCCCTGAAGAACGAGAACGAGAGGCATTACTGTCTGTTCGTTTACTTCAGGCAGGCATAATTAGCCTATATGAGGCTCAAAGACGAGCCGGTGTAACTAATCCCCTAGAAATGCAAGTAGACCAGGCTGCTGAGGCTCTTATGAAGTCTCCAGCAGTACAAGAAGTTATGCAGCGACTAGCGGCTGAACGAGTTGACCTGTTGGGACAGGTTGCAGCAGCGGTGGGCGGTGATGCTGGAGCGGCTATGGGTATGAATACGGGGAACCAATTCATGCCAGGGCAAGGTCAACTTCAAGAACCTGGTCAAGCAGGTATCCAGCAACAACGCATGGCTAGTACAGATGCAATAGATACACAAGCATTCCCTCAAGGTATGGGTGGAATGGACTTGATGGCAGGCATGATTGGTGGTGCTCCTGGGGCAGAACGAGATTTACCTAGTGGAGATAGTGTGTAATGGCTAGAGAAGATCGAGATATCGCAAACGAAGCTATCGTTCGTGCAGCAGAGATGGCATTCCGTGCCAATGAGGGATTGAAGAGACTTCTTCCGAAAGCTATCGGTGAATCAGATAATGAATCACCGATGACTGAGAATGATATCAAGAGACTTATGGGGCGATAGCCTTGGTACAACTAAAACCAGACCAACTCCGCAAGCGGATCTCCATCAACTCGCAGAAGTTTGTACTTGCTAATGAAGTACAGGTATATCCAGTTGACTCTGAATCGCAATCGATCCGTACTATTGGATTACAGCAACGCCAGAATAACCGCAAGGTAAACAAACTGGTACGTGACTGGTCCGATGGACTGGGTTATGCACGTTTGAGAAGAGACACAAATCGTGGCATCAATGGATTACGAGATGCAGATGCAGAAACACGATTCAGTTCACAACTGACGCTGCCGCTCAATCCACAGACACAGACCCATGCTAGTCCATCTGACCATTTGGTTTCCTATGAACATTTCAAAGGTGATCTCTTTGGTATCTTTGAAGAAGACTATGCATCAGATGTGATCACTGAAGTAAACAGTCGTAAGTTCAATGCTTCTACCGATGCATGGGATTCCACTGCTACGGCCAATGACCCTACGTGGAATGCAGTCAGTGAGGGTGAAGCTTCAGCGGCAACATCAGTAACTAGATCACATACGGTCAGTTCAAATGATGGACGACTAGTAGTGGTGTGGTGTGCTTCACGAAATAATACAGGTGGAGCGTCGGCTGCATTTCCTAGTGGGGTTACATTTGGGGGTACTGCTTGCACCCTACTTACACAAACAGGCGGGGGAAACTTTAATCGTTTGGCTGTATATTTCCTTCCTAATGCTCCAGCAGGAGCGGGAGATGCCGTTGTTACGTATGGTGCATCACAAGCACTTATCCAAATAGTGGTTACTGATTACTACAACACTAATACGGTCAATCCGATTAGATCGCATGATGCAATCCATGCAAATACTGGAGATAGTGGAGTGCTTACTACCAATGTCTCTGTTCTAGATGATGAACTAGTTATTGGTGCAATGGCTTCAAATGGTGAAGATGGCGATACGATCACACCTGGAACAGGTCAGACTGAACGTATCGATATCCAGCATTCAAATTCAGGATCAGGAACTCCACGTATCTCTGTTTCTGATGAGCGTCCAGATGGAAATAATGCTTCTTTTGAGCATAAATACACGGCTACAGATCGAGGCTCTGGTGTTGACTTTTTGTCAGGTATGATTGTTGCAGTGCTGGCTGCACCAAATGGAATCTTTGGTGCGGGAACATCCAATGCAGTAGGCCTAAGAGCATTTGACACTACCGTTTATAAGGGTAGTTTGTATGTGATTGGCACTAGTCAGGATACCGAGGGCGCTTATCTCTGGAGAAATTCCACGTCGGGTGGCGACTGGTCGGGCGCTACTAATGGCGGCAATGGTTGGCCTACAGATGTATATGTTCACACTACAGAAACTCGTAAAAATGATTGGGCGAATAAATATGCAGGGATACTAGGTTTCGGAACAAACCTTATTGCTGCTATCTATGAAGATCCTGATTCAAATGCGGGATCTATATCTCAGATACGTGTTGGATACTCAGCAGATTCCGGTGCAAGTTGGACATTCAATGCAGGTCTAATCATCCCTTCAGGTACTGCACCAAACATCACTCTTATTTCTGCACGAGATATTTTTTCTTCTAACAGCGAAACGATTCCTGCACTGGTTACATCTGAAAATGTGTATCTATTAGATATTGCAAACAATACTTTTCAGCCTCTGTTACCTACAGGAATATTAGCGGGGACAGCGAATGAAGCCTTAGCTGCGACACATGCTTCTGATGGAGCGGTGTATATATCGAAAGCCAGTGGCGACATTCTTCGTATTGCAATCCCATCCCCAGGTGTGATCGATATAAAAAATATCGGGCCACACAGTAAAGCAAAAGTAGCTGATAGTGATGGCCTGGTTTCCGACCGGCAGGGTCATGCCAACTTTATGTGGGGTGGTGACCCTCGCTGGTTATTTGTTTCTTATGGTGGGCATGAATCTGGTAAGTATGCATCTGTCTTTTGCTTTGATTACCAGACTGGTGCATGGCATTCGTTCTACAAAGATGGAACAGCAAATAGAGATACGAATCGTCTTATTGGATCGGATGAAAGTGATGGGATATCTCGTATCCACATATCAACGGAGCATGCAGACGCTTCTATCTTGCAGCACTTTGAAGAGCCTTATGTGCCGGCAATCACTGGCGCAACCCAGCAGTATCGATCAACAGGATATGTTGAGTGGGCCGAAGATGATCTGGGTGACCCCCATGTAGACTCAGCAATACTCACCGTACGGGTAGATGCCGATGGATTAGACAATGTATCTACTATCGAGGGTGGTAGTGGAACGTCTACAGATGTGGAGATCGAGTACGGATTGAATGGTGCAGCCTGGGACAATGTCTCTACATTAGGATTTGTAGGGTCCGATGACTTAGTTCTGTTTTTTGGTAAAACAAACCAGAACACACCGGGTGCATCAGAAGCAGGAACACCAATAGGTGTATCAGCTAAGACGTTTCGTATGAGAGCGGAGTTGAAGCGTGATGGAACAAATACAAACACGCCAAAGATAAAAGAGATTCAGACAGAGCATGTGAATAAAGGTGAAGACCTCAATGGGTTTGTTATTGCTATCGATGTGGGAGCAACGGCTCTTGATCAGCAGATAAACCCAGAAGTGGTACTCGATCGTATCGATACTATAAAAGCTTCAGTTACTTCAGTTGCTCTTGAGTTTGGACAAGAGACAGATGGTACGGTCACAACGTATTATGTGGAGCATGTCCGACGAGGGCAGTTCGATTCTGAGGGAGTTCTTCCTCAAGGTGTCGGTTACGGAGCCGTTACTGAACGTACGGTAAATATCGGTACGGTGACGATGTACCTTGAAGAAAGGATCGATGTGTAATGGTAAATGGGTCAAATCCAGGTAAATTTCTAAAGGGATCTACTCAGGTAAGGACAATTGAAGACCTTATTCAGATGCAGACCGGAGAGTCGAGCGACCCGGATGTGACTATTAGTCCGAATGTTGCTAATACAAAAGCAGAAAGAGATTACATAAAAAATCTGCAAACCAGTGCAGACACTGGGTTTACTGGAACATATCAAAGTTCTGCTGGTAAATCGCAAGCAGTACTGGATGCAGAAAAAAAGTATCGTCCTTCAGCGGCACAACAGGCTGCTACTAAAGCAGCAGAACGGGATAAGAAATTTGCAGCAGAGCGAGCGCAAAACGAAGCTGATATTGCTGGGTACGACCCCGACTTTCTTGATGCAGTAGCCAGCCAGTTGGGAATGAGTTCAGTTGGTGCAGTTGGGTTTTTGAAAAAGATGGGCAGAATGCCAACCGATCTTCAGGTCCCTAGAGTAGCAGGCAGTGCTGGACTTCAAGGTTCTGAGGATGTAAATCGATGGCGAACTGCCGTAAACCCGCTTGATCCTACTGCCTTTAGAGAAGATGTAGCTCCTGGTTCATCTGTAGTTCCTGGTAGCCCGGTAGCCGCCATATCGGATGCGTAGGGTCAAGTCCTGAATGGAATGAAAAATATAATTTCTACTTAGATCAATACATGGATGATGTAGCTTCTGAAGAAATTACTGAAGATGAAGCAATAGTAGCTGCTCGTCGAGCGGCAAATAAAGAAATAGAAAATGCTAATTTATCTTCTACTGATATTTCTAATATATTTAATTCAACAAGTGGAACTCCGGCTGGTGGAACTCCGGCTGGTGGAACTCCGGCTGGTGGAACTCCGGCTGGTGGAACTATGGCTGGTGATAACGTATCTACTGGGGCAAATGAATTTGTTCAAAATATGTTATCTAATATGTTTGGGCCTGGGGGGCGTGTATACGATAAAGAGGTGGATGAAGAAGGAAAAATCATTCACAGTGGTAAATCATTCTTTGAAACTGAGGCAGGCAAACAGTTTGCCGGAGAACGACCACAGGGCCTTGCTGGACTAGGGGTCGGAGCGCCAGATCCTATGTTAGAAACTTTTACGAAACTATTTGAAAACGCTCCTACCGCAGAGAGACGCAAAGAACTTGAAGATATCTTCGCTATTATTCAAGGATTTACGGGAACGCAACAGCCACGTATTGGCCCACAGACGTTGGCCTATCAGTTGGGAATGCAACAGCCACGTATTGGCCCACAGGCATTGGCCTATCAGTTTGGTGGAGGATAGTAATGGCAAATGGGGATAAAGAAACTAAATCTACTGACACGACCTGGCCCACTATTCCATGGGAGCGCCTATTCTATGGAATCCCCGCAGGGCCAGGAGGTCGCCGAGGTATTGATTATTCCTCTCCAACAACACCTCCGCCGCTTCCAGCTGGCCCAATGGTCGGTGGTCCTTTAGGCTCAGTAACTCCAGTAACTCCAGGAACTTCAGTAACTTCAGTTACAGAAGGGGTTGTTCCCTCCACAATTGCTAGGCTTTTTGGAGGAATAGATCCAAACGTAGAAATAGACCCTACTGGGGCAGGGATACTCCCTACACCACCAGTTTCCCCATCACTTGAAGGTATATCTATGGGGGCTATTCTTAATGAGATAGCTGCACTAGAAAATCCTGAGGAAGAACTCGATGAAGAGCAAAAAACCAGACTAAACAATCTATATAAACAGAAAGAGGCTATGGAGGCAAAAGGTGCCAAGGGACAGTTTAGTAATGATCTCTTGCTACAAATGCTCCCCCAATTATTTAGCCAACCTTTTGAGCAATCAGAAGCTGATCGACAGTACGCGATGGAAATGCGCCAGTACCAAGATCAGCAACAGCGTAGGGCAGCAGCATTAGAGCAAGAAAAGTTAGGTCGCCAGCAGGCGTTTGCGCTGATTCCTAAGTTGTTCCCCGATCTCGGGTTGGATCTATCTTCGTTCGGTGGCGAACTTGACCCTTCATTGATCCCTGCATTGATACAGATGGCTCAACTTAGAGCAAGTAAGCAGAGTCAAAGGATGGCCCAACCAGTCGTAAGGTTTGCATAAATGGCTAACTTCTACAGTCCGACATATGGAGCTGATAGTTCTTCTGGAAGAACAGGAACAAATAGTGACCTTCAACGCCTAATCAAACAGGCTAAGGAACGAAGGGAAGCTAAGGAGCTTAGTCAGCTTGCTACTCAGCAACTTGCTGATATCCCAGGAAAAGAAATTGAGAGTGTTCAGCGTAAACGTGCTGCCGCTCAGGTTTTGGAAGCAGCGAATGTAGATGAGGTTGCTTCTAAGTCATTGATGGATAGGATCACTTCGATCCTAGATGCTCCAGCTAAACATGTAGCACGACCTCTTATGGCCGGCACCTTGGCAAATGTGTTCAGGGTATTACCGGGTGAACAAGCGGGTGAAGCTGAGTTGCGTAAGGCCGCTGGAATCAACCCGCTAGGATTCTTCAGTTCAGAACGCCGTGAACGGTTACGTGGTGCATTAGAAGAAACGGAACTGCCATTCGGTGTCTACACCGCAATGGAGCTGGCACTAGACCCACTGAACTACGTTCCTCTTGGGTATCTTGGCAAAGGTGCTCGTGCTCTTACTAAGGTTGATGAAACACTAAGAACAGGTAAAGAACTAACTGGTGCCCAAAAAGTTGTAGGCAAGATAACTAAGGGTAGTACTGTCTTTCCTGAAGTAGGACCTGCTGCTGGCAAGGGGGAGATACCAACTCCAAAAACCAAGATCGGTGTTCTTCCATCGATGAAAAACATCTTGGCTCAAGATTTAACAGAAAGCAAAGTTCGTCAAGTAGCTATTAAATTATCAAAGATACCTGTAGCTAAACAGGTTATTGGTGCAATGAGTCCAGAAGTACTTGCTCAAAATGCTCAAGGCCGTGCAGTTATTGCTCATGCTCAAGCACGGGTATACGGCGATAACTTTGCCTCCGCAGTCGGTGCACAACTTATGGATAAAGCAAATCCATTCCAAATAAATAAACACATGGTAAGACTGCAAGATAATACTGAAATGGCTTGGGCCGACTTATTCTCTGAAGGCCCAAATGCAATACTAAAACGATCTAAAGGGGAAAATGCAACGCTAACTTCCGATCAGGCTGAATATATTAAGAAGTACATAGATATATTAGATGAAGTAAACATACTTCTAAAAGAGGAAGGACTTGATGGTCTTATCGATGCCGAAGACTTAACTCAATATATTCCACGCATTGTTCGTAGCCGTAAAGATGTAGAGGACTTTGTTAGAAATGGTAAAGGTAACTCCGGTTTTTTTTCTAAAAAACCGTGGAACTACAAGCGGTATTACGACACGATGCAAGAGGGGCTTGATAATGGGGTAGATTATTTTAGCCCCGAAGCAGTTATGCTTCAGCACCTTAGAGGTGTTTATTACACGGTTGCGGATAAACGTCTTCTAAATCACGTTGTAGATGATCTTGGATTAGGTATAAAAAAAACAAAACTCGTTACTACCAAAGGTAGTGTCTCACTAAAGGCGGCTAGAAGAACTGCGGAAAGAGCTAGCAGGTATAGAGTGTCTACTAGCAAGGCTGTTGTTGCGCTAGCAAAGAAATTGCAATCGGGTGAAAAAGTTTTACCTAAAGAAATAGCAGAGATTCGTGGCGCAATTAATACCCGTATAGATGACGTTGATTTAAAAAACGAGCTTCTTCGTCATGTAGACGAGATTCAAGGTCAAATAGGGAAAACAACTAATAAGGTTTTGCCTAAAAGTGCAAAAGTTGTGAACGATCTTGTTACAAGACTTACCGTCAATACTGCTAAAAAGAAAAATGCTAAGGCCACACACTTAGAAGGGCGTGCCAGTGCCTCTGTTGCAAAAAGCAAAAACGCTTTTGAAAAAGAATTTAAGGATCTTTTAAATGATGAAGATCTTGGACCTCTTCTTAGAAATGAGAAAAACCTTATACCAGGGTTTTTCTTTGATGCTAAAACGCGCAAAGATCTTGGTAAGTCTTTAGACCCACAAAAGGCAAATGCCTTTATCCGTGGCATGTCTCAAGCCAACTTAGTTGCTCGTCTTGGTCTTACTGGTTTTGACTTTGGCGCTGGAATGATTCAAGGGCTACCTCTTCTTGTGAAAAACCCTAGAGGCTGGGTTCGATCTCAAAAACAAGCACTTGAAACACTTCTAAATCCAGAGGCTTATTCTCAATATATCCGTAAGCATTACGACACGATCAGGGAAATGGCAGACAATGGCGGTTCCCTCAATGTGGATGAGTTTGTAGAGGCATATGCACAAAATGACAACTTGGCAACTAAAACGCTAAGTAAGTTTGGGAAGCCGGGTGAGATTATTGATTCGGGTAGCCGAAGAGCAGCCAAGGCGTTTAGTGCTTTCAGTTTGGCAGCTCGCATAGAGTTGTATGAATCAATGCGCCCGATGGTTTTACGTGCCGCATCAAAGAAGGCTGGAGTTCCTATTGATAGGCTCCGCATGGTTCAAAAGAAAATAACAGATCCTAATAACCCAAAAAACATGATCGATAGTTCTATTACTTTGTATGATGCAGCTCTTCAAGATTTAGTTGAGCATGTAAGTAAGATGACTGGTGTTTCTAACCAGGCACGATTAGGCATCAACTCAGCACGATCTGAATGGGAACGAGCGTTTCTTTTTGCACCTAGGTATCTACGAGCGACTACCGGGTTAGTTGGCGATGTTTTCCAAGGTGGAATGCGTGGAACATTAGCCCGTGATTCAATGGCTAAGATGCTTGCTGGCGGTACATTGATGTACTACGGCATGGCTTTAGCTGTTGGGCAAGAGCCAAAGCTTGACCCTACTAAGGGCGATTTCCTGACAATAAATGTCAATGGTACAAATGTTGGCTTTGGTTCGACATGGGTAGCTATGGCTCGTCAAACCGGCAAGGTGCTTACGCAAGTACAAGAAGACATCGAGGGCGTAGGAGATCCTAATGAAAAACTCATATCCCTCGATCCTCAAGATGGAATACTTGCTCGATACCTTAGAACAAAATCATCCCCGGTTATAGGTCTTGGATGGGATACTTTGAAGGGCCGTGACATGATGGGGCAGCCTGTTCCAGGGCCATTAGATCAGCCAGTTGATTTCTTATTGGATGCAGGGTCATCCACTATGTTGCCCATCTGGTTGCAATCATTAATTCCTGATGAATTGTTTGGAGGGGTAGAAATGAACCCGGATTCTACCTTCGGTGGCAAAGCTGCCTTACTAGGATCTGAGTTCGGTGGTCTACGTGCATTCCCATCAAGCTTTTTTGCTCAAAGAAAAACACGAAGAGATGCCTTAGCTCAGGTTGTGTATGACAAGTCGTGGGACCAGTTGAATAACACACAACGAAAAGCCTTGAATGATCAAGATGAGCAATTGAAGATTATGGATCAGCAAGTAAGAACTTACCAGCTAGATAGCACTGATGATATGCGTAAGTTACAAGCTGAATATGACGAAAAATCAGATGGTATACGTGAGGAGTATCAAGGTGACGTTAGCCTTGCCAGTAAAAAATGGGAAAACGGAGAAATTGGCGGGAAGCAATGGCGTGACATTATCAAGGGTATTGGTCGTGATCGCCGTACTTTGATGAGAGATCTCAATGATCCTGGTTCTAAGTATGCTCCAGCACTTAGTGAACGCCGTGAGTATTTTGAACGTAATGGGTCAGGAGACATAGCCGACATTGCCTACCAAGATTACATCCAAAACATCATTATTGGTGCTGCGATGGATGGTGACCCAGAAGAGCTTATGGATGACTTTGGTAATGTGGATTACGACCGTAGGCGTCAGCGGGAACAGGCATTTAATGAACGATGGGGAGAGCAAGTCGTCAATGCGGTAAACGTAAGACTTTCTATGAACCAAGGACTAGACCCTATTCTTTCTGAGTGGCAGCAAGGGTTGGATCTCTTTAGTAATTACTGGCAGGTAGGCGATAACTTAGCAAATCAGCAAGGACTTTCTTCTCAATGGAAAGAGTTCAAAGAAAATGAAAATCGTGCTAAAGGAGATGAGATAAAAGCCGCCAACCCAGCAGTAGGTAGGTTGGTTTCTCTTGTAGGGAATATACGTAAAGAAATGCGAAGACAATCCCCGGCATTAGAAGCTTGGTTGCTAAAGTTTGGTTATATCTCTTCATTGCAAAATACAACGACACAAGAGTATGGCGAAGCAATGATTGAAAAAACATCATTCGATCCTTTTACATTGCCCGTAAGCTAGCAAACTTGACACTATCTGTATCAATGTATGAAACTTTCATCTAAACCCGGCAGGGAGGCAGAACCGGAATGGTTATGCAAGAAGGCGAAAGCCAAGAAGTAGTTGGACAGGATATTCTGGATCTCGACCAGCAGGTCTTAGATCAGGGAATAGTGGAAGAAGCGCCAGAGCAACAGTATGTAACGCGCGATCAGTTCGATCAGATGATGAGTAATCACCAGCAGGTGGCTACCGAAAACCAAAGGCTGAGAAATCACCTTAGTGGTTTAGAAAGTCGTATCGACAAGCAAGCCAATGCGTTCCGCACAGAGATGCAGAACCAATCAGAGGCTGCAGCACGCAGACAGGCTCAGGACCTTCAGAACCGCATCCTGGAAAACTTTGACGATCCCGACCAGCGTGTTCTTTGGCAGCAGTATTTTGAAACTCAAAACTCAGCACCTGTAGCACAGCAGTCTTTTACTCAAGAGGAGCCGGCATATCAGCCAGCCCCACAACAGCAGGTAGACCAATGGGCAGAGGTGCAGAATTTCGTTAGTCAGATGGGGGTAGACCCTGCTGATAAACGGATCGACTACACGATACTGGTAAATGAGAGCATTACGGCTGCGGAACGCCAGAAACAATTCCTAGCTAATCTAGGCAGCGTTGCATCTTCTGGTACTCCTGCCCCTGCTGCGGTACAACCTGCGGCTCAGGCTCAAACACCTCAGAGGTCGGCAGGCCCGGTAGGTAATGGATTCCGTAATTCAGAAGATCTGATGTCTGCTTTTATTAGTGGAACAGTAGACGCTAATAAATACAGGGAGTTGGCTCCCAAGTTTGGGATACCTCTCTAGAAAGCAGAAATCATGGCAACTGGACTATCTATTTCCAGCACAAGTAATCTTTCGAGCGGTCAAAAGATCCTCGTTGCTAGCGCAAAAATGGCTTACGAGCCATCAGCGCCGGACCCGGATCTGGTTGAAAGCGTTCGTATTCCTGATGGACACAAACAGTGGGACATCCTCACGTATGCACGACTCAGCGACGCTGCGTCACTCACTGAAGGTGTTGACCTGACTTCGTCCCAGCAGCTTGTTGCTGCTTCTTTGTCCGTAACTCCTGCGGAGAATGGCATCATTGCTACTCTCAGCAAGAGGCTCATGCGCCGCCAGGGAGATGCAAACGTCATTGGTTCAGCGGGAACAATGATTGCAAACTCACTCCGACGCAAGCAGGCAAAGGATGTTATATCGCTCTATGACGGCTTCTCGAAGTCCACTCCTGGTGCGACTAACGCCCTAGACATCACGCACTTCCGTGGTGCCACGTCCTACCTCATGACGGACAATGACTCTGGCTACGGCCCGGCTCAACCTCCGTTCCACGCTGCTTTGCACATCGAGCAGATCAGCGACATCATCTTGGACATCACTGACACGGCTCCTCGGGGTACGACCACTGGTATCACGGATGACATGATTTCCCGCTGGTGGAAGACCTCCGACCGTCTCTACGGTGTTCAGGTTTACCACTCGGGTAACATCGCTCTTGACAGCGGTAATGATGCCAAGGGTGCGATCTTTGCAAAGGAAGCCCTCGTTGTGGTGATGGCGAACAACGCCGAATCTACAGAAGAGGACGACAACTCACTGCGTGCAGTTGAGTACGGTATCTTCCAAGAGTGGGCTACCGGTGAGCGTGCTGACGTTCACGGTGTTGAGATCTTCTCTGACGCAGAGGCAACCATCTAATCATGCTGAAGAGTAGGCGCAATATCTCGATGGTGCAGTCTGGTACTCAGGCTGATTCAGAACGAGAAGTCACTCAAGATCAGTACGCTCTCCAAGTAGAGAACGCTGGTCGTGCCTTTAGGACCGAGAGTGACACCTCTAATATGATGACGCTGTACGACCAGGTTGATGGAACATCGCTATCTGTTGAACGCAGTATGGCTATGCAACTACACCTCAAGAAGGTTGTGTCTATGTGTTCAGTATGTAGGCATCCATCGCCTTTGGATTCAGATATCAAGAATCACATCCGGGCAACGAAAGAAAATGCTATACGGCATCAAACGGCTGAAGTAATTGAGTTAGTTACTGCCAATGGTGTTGGGAATCGTTGTTCGGCATGTGATGCTATCTTTATCTCAAGGCCGCACAATGTGTACGACCACATCTCTAAGGTAAAAGAATCTGAAGTCTCCCATCGAGATGCCAGGGTTCTTGTTATACGTAGATTTTCACTAGATCCTCTGGTGATCGATCCATCTCCGATTGTAAAGATTGCAACCTTTACTGAAGAGAAGGATCTATCTTCCTCAGGATCAGGGAATGACCGGAATGCACCTAGACGACGTCGACGTCGTCATAGGCATCATAAAGGTGGTAGTGCATGACTACAGTCATAGAGCAGGATAAAGACCTGCGTCTCCCATGGGATTACTTTCTCAATAAGGAAAGTAATCTCTCAACTACAGCAGTCGAAATGATTGCGGTATGGCGCTCCAATGAATGGGGCGAGATAGTGCGTCATCTGCTCAAAGAATATAAGTGGGTTATTCCTGATGGTCTTGAGCCACACTGGCTTAGTCCTGGGAAAGCTGCTTATTGGCAGGAGCAGATCGTGTTAGACAAAAGATTTGTAGACAATATCTCCGGCAAAGAGATAGTCCACTCCTCTTCTAACATCGACCAAGGCCACTGGGAGAGGACTGATCGTTCTACTGGATGGAAACCCACCAGTGCTTTGCCAGCAGATAATGCTAGCCAAGTTGCACATTACCTGAACAAGGGATTTCGATTACGCCCACCTCAAGATGGGGTTGAGAGCGAATACATTCGTGAGTCCGCCGATCTGCTAGAGGTTTCTAGTGAAAATCCTCCAACAGGTAATAAGTTCTTTTGCTTTAGACATTTTGAGAAGGGGCGTATAGGATTTGAAACGTGGGAAGCATATCTAAGACACTGTGATAAGTATGCTGAAAAGCCCACTGAGGCTCCACCTCATGAGATACTTGAGCATGCTGCTCAATTCACATGGTATTGTCCTGTTCACAACATTGGATTTATGAAATCTAGTTTAGTGAGAAGGCACTACCGTGGGGAAAGCAGGAAGCCGGGTGGACAGTACCACCCGACGATCGATGACATGTTGGTAAAAAAGTCGGGAAGCTGAGTATTGTTTAGATACTTTACTCAAAAGGATTTGTAAGATGGCTTTTAACTATGGTTCTATATTCGGTAATTACGGTGACGAAAAGGTTTCGGGTACGACAAAGCTACACCCGTACGGCACACGATTGATCTTGCCTGATGGCCGGATCTTCAAGTACGGTGCAATGTCCTCTGCCGCTGCTATTGGTGCCGGCCAGGTTTGCCAGACCGCAGCAACTGAAGCTAACCACGACATGGACTTGGTAATCACCGCTGCTGCTGCTGTAGGTGCTAAGGCAATCAGCCTCACACTTGGTGCTACCGCTGCCGCTGAAGACTTGTACGCTGAGGGTTACGTTGGTATCAACGATGGTGCTGGTGAAGGTCACGTCTACAAGATTCGTCAACACGACGCAATCGGTAGCGGTGGTTCAGGAACCATCAACCTGGAAGACGGTGACACGATTTCAGAGGCCATCACGACCGCTAGCCTTGCGGCTCTTCACCTAAACCCTTACAAGGATGTCATCATCTACCCAACCACGTCCACTGGTTTCTGTGTAGGTGTTGCAGCTTCTGAGATTGCAGCCAGTTCTTACGGCTGGTTCCAGACTTGGGGACTTGCAAAGGTTCTTTGTGACGTAGCCTTTGTTGTTGGACAGCACGTCCGTGTTTCAGACGGCACAGCAGGGTCTGCGGAGCCACTGGACCGTGACGGGACTCACGAGAACGAGGAAGAGATCGGTGTTTCGGCGCTTATTGCTCCTGTTAGCACTGACTACGGATTCGTTCAGCTGAGGATTTCCCCCTAGTTTTAGATGGGGGCGGGGTAACTCCCGCCCCTATCCAAGGGTTATAGATGATAGATATCTTTATGGTGGTTTGGCTTGTGCTACTTACGGGTGGCCTTGTGTTTTCTTTCTATACAGATAAAACAATACCGATAGAGCCACCGAAGAAGCATCGTAACCGTCGATCCTCACGCCCTCGATAGTGGAGTTTTACTTTGGCTGATGCAAAACAGTTGATCCAGATGCAGCAATGGCTGGACTCTACACCTGAAGTACCTCCCTTTCGTATGGCACAGTTCTGGCACAAAGAGTGGACCCATGGTCACAACTTCTTTGCTGCTACTGACGAGAGTCTAGAGTCTGTTGCTGAGGGGCTTGCCTACGCTATCCACGATTGCAATGAAGATCGTCACAATGGCCGTGGTCGTAAGCACTCAGAAGCATCTGCTAATGAGGCGTACTTCGATGCTATTGGTCAGATGCTAGGCAATGACGATATCAAGGCATATCAAGAGTTGCGTCGGAATATGCGCCACTACATCAAGTGGGGTGGACATGCACCGGATGTGGTATTTACCCCTAGCCAGAGTGATCCAGATAAGTGGGATGCAATCGTAAAGAATCCTGAAACGGGTTCTGCTTCTATCTACCCAGCACTCCAGAATCTGGATATGCCTAGCCCCAGAGATGTCGGGGCTACTCCTAACCCATTAGGGCCAGGGTTCCTCACTAACCGGTAGCAGAGTTAGCGTCCCTCGTAGACGTGACTGAACATATCGATCCATCTGCTGCCGCAACCATGCGCTGAATGACAACTCATCCAGCACCAGTGCTACCTTCAGCTTCTGGTATTCCTGTTCCTCAACATATGCCACTACACGTTGCACATGTGCACTATACCACGCCAGCAGGAGTGGTATCTTCCTGTTAGGAGGCTGCAACATGGCTAATTCAACCGCATCTAAGGGTGTTTTTCTTTCTGGATCGCAGACAGTACCTAGCAACGGTACTGCTGTTGCATTGGGAACAGGCATCTACGGAGCAATAACAATCATTGCAAAAACGGGCAACACCGGTAAGGTCTTTGTTGGTGGATCTGATGTTGCTAGTAGCACAAACGAAGGGTTAGCTGCTGGGGCTGCGATTGAGATCAGTCCAAGCAGAGGCCATGTAATAGACCTAGGAGACATCTACATCGATGTCGGTACTAATGATGACGGCGTGGATTTTTACGCAACATACTAAGGAATAAATATGGGTATCAAATACACTCCCGCTGCATCTAGTGGAGATATAACCTCTGTTACCGCAGGCGTTGGCCTGTCAGGTGGTAACACTAGTGGCGACGTAACCGTAACATTCGATATTTCTGAGCTGAGTACGGTTACCCCTGCCAACGGCGATTTCTTTGCCACATTGGATTCGGATGGTTCTACCGAGCAAAAGACTACTACTACTGCGTTGGCTACATTGCTAGCTGGTACAGGTCTTACTGCTTCTGCTTCTGTGATCGGCGTCGATGCAGCACAGACACAGATCACGTCTGTAGGGACCATTGCTACAGGAGAGTGGCAAGGCACGGCTATCGCTACTGCTTACATAGCGGACAACGCAATTACGCTAGATAAACTAGCAGGTATTGCTTCAGGGAAAATTATCTATGGGGATGCAAGTGGTAACCCCGCAGTTCTTACTAAGGCTACTGACGGCGATGTACTTACACTCGCGTCTGGCCTTCCTTCGTGGGCCACGCCAAGCAGTAGTGGTGACATAACCTCGGTTGTAGCAGGGACTGGAATGACGGGTGGAGCTACGACAGGGGCGGCTACTGTCAATGTAATTGGCGGGGACGGCATCACGGCAAACGCTAATGACGTGGCAATAACTCCTGCTCAGACAACTATAACTTCTATCTATGCAACGGACATTGTTATCGGTGAGGATGCACAGACTCAGATCGACTTTGAGACTGCCAACGAAATTCACTTTGATGCTGACAACGCTGAGATAGCCAAGGTCACCGCCTCTGGCATGGATATATCTGATAGTAAATTTATTGGGTTTGCTTCAGCAGCAGGAACCCCCACAACAGATAATAAGGTGCAAGGAATCGTTATCGAGTTTTTGGCCTCGGAAGCAATCACTGCCTTTGATGCAGTGTATGTAAGCACCACGACTGGACGAGTGGGTCGAGCCAATGCTACGGCAGCAGGAACGATGCCTGCTATTGGGATCGCTATCGAAGCACAAGGCAGTGCTGGTAGTTCAGTCAGGGTCCTGACGCACGGGGTATATCGTGATGACGGTGGCTTTGGTGGGAACCTTACGATTGGTAACGAGGTGTATGCACCGGAGTCAGATGGAACTCTAACGGGAACCAGACCCAGTGACTCTGGTGACTTTATCCAGGTTATGGGTGTCGCCATAGGGGCACGTAGTGTCTTCCTGAATCCCAGCCTTACGCTTATTGAGCATGCGTAATGGCTAACGAAGTTACATCAGTAAACGGCGTAGCTGTCGCAAATATCTTCAAGGTGAATGGTATACCTGATGCGCTTTTGAAAGACTTGAGTGATGTTGAATTAGCTGCTCATGAGGAAGAACACACTCTAATAGCGACCGTTACTGCTTCTTCATCAGCCACTCTAGCGTTTGAAAGTAATATTGATTCTACTTATAGTGTCTATGAGTTTCGTTACTACAATCTGCACCCAGCAACTGATAACGCAAAGATACAATTTCAGGTTAATACAAATTACAACTCGTCAATACATAACGGGGTAGCCACGTTAGAACACACAGAAGCCGACAGTACTCCAGCACATGCATTTAATTCTTGGGCTGGTGAGGGTTCGGATATTGCTGGCCTTTCCCAAGAGGAAGGCGGCTCTGCATATGTGAATCTATCAGGAGAATCTAGCAACGCTGCTGATGCTTCTGTGTCTGGAATACTACGGATATGGAATCCTTCCAGTACCACATTTTATAAGCTATTTACGGGGTGGTCACAGCAACATGGTGATGCAGAGCATCGCTTCACAGAGGCCGGTGGTTACGTACACATTACCGCTGCTGTGGATAAGGTAGGGTTCAGATTCTCAAGTGGAAATATCGACAGTGGCGTTATCAAAATGTATGGGATCAAGACAAGCTAATGGCTATTAGATTATTAGACAGAGCAATCGCATCTGCTGACTCAACTATTAGCTTTACTAGTGGTATCACTAGCGTGCATAAAGAGTACGTTTTTGAGTTCTTCAACATGCACCCGTCCAACAGCAATGTGGATTTTATGTTTCAGGTAAATGCTGCTGGAGAATCCGGTTATAACGAAACCATTACCTCCTCAGTACTGAATCTTTACAACACTGAAGCCGCTGGCGCAGCTACTAAGACCGCAGATGCTGACCTTGACCAAGCACAAGGCACAGCTTTTCAAATTTTAGCTGAAGATACTGGAAACGGTGCTACTGATTCCTGCTCTGGCAGTCTTCGTCTATTCGACCCAAGTGATGGAACGCACGCTACGCTATTTGAAGCCGTGGTAGTAAATTGCTTTCAGGGTAATTCGGTATCAACTCTGACCGTTGGCGGATATATAAATACTGCAACTGCTATTGACGAGATACAGTTCAAGTTTAGTGCGGGAAATATTGATAGCGGTACTATCAAAATGTACGGGGTGTTGTAATGGGGCTTGTATATATCAGCACCACGCCAATAAGTAGTTCAGTTGCTTCAGTCACCATTGAAGCTAACATAGATGCAACCTACGACCTTTATGAGTTCCACATTGAAAACATACACTTTAGTGCAACTAACTACAGTTCAGTGACGTGTACTTTTAGAACGGCTGCTGATGATGGATATGACCAGCTAGTCACAAGTGCTAATTACTACATAGGCGGTTATGAAAATGGGGTTTGGGCTGCTGTAAATATTCAGGATAGCAATAGCCAGAACAGTGGTGAAGGTGCTGCTCAACAGGTTATTGGTGAGGCTTCTGGTGCTGAGAATTATGCTTCGCAGAGTGGAATCCTGAGGCTATATACGCCTGCTGATACCACATTCCACAAGAAATACCATTCCCATATAGAAACATATAACTACAACCATGGAATGCTTGCTATCAACTCGTCAGGAATAATTGAAACAACGGCAGCTATTACAGGTGTTAAGTTTGCAGCACGAGCGGGCGGCAGTACCACTATGGATTCTGGAAATATATATTTATATGGAGTGGTGTGATGGCAACATTACAAGAGTGGAAGAAAAATCTAAAAGCGGCTAACTCATCAATATCCAAGATAGTTGATGGCGTCCGCATCACACTGACAACTAATGAGTACAATGCCCAGATAGACGAATGGGCGAAAAACTCACGTGCCAGTGAAATTGAAGATGGTATTCGCAAGAACGGGGGATCTTCAGCAAGCTATGCTAAATTCAGGCAGGAGGCGTACCCCAGTATCGGTGACCAGTTGGACATGCAGTACTGGGATGCAGTAAATGGCACTACTACATGGAAAGATGCTATTGCTGCTGTCAAGGCTAAGTTTCAGAAGCTGTAGAAGGGGTAAGAATGCCAACAACTACATGGTCCACTGCACGAGTAGATATCTTGCGCCCACTGGGTGTGATCGAGGCTGCAACCACAACCAACATTACAACCAATACAAGCGTGATATCTACCAATCTTGCTGATGACTATCCGGTAGATGACACATTCATCGGTTGGTACGCTATGTTGCTCAACGACGTGGATGGGTCAACAGCAACCAACAATGGTAAGGTTCGTAGAGTAACGGATTACACCGCTAGCACAGGCACGATTACCGTGGCCGGTGCAAACCTTACTGCTGAAGATGAGTCATCTAACTTTATCTTGACCAGATGGAACCCAGATCATGTGAAGTCATGGTTCAATCGGGTCCGACAGAACCTGTTTCCACAGATAGCGATCATGCGTGATCACCAGCCACTGGTAACTGGTCAGATACAGCGTAGGTTTGAACTACCTACAACCTTACGATCAAAGCCACTTCAGGTGCTGATGGGTGAATGGCCCAGTGCCAGTTCATTAGCAGAAAACGAGATACTCAATCCTGGGTTTGAAACATGGGGTAGTACAACTAGTGCGACTTCATGGACTCTTGCTGGTTCTGGCAGCACGGTGAACCAGGAACAACAGACCACTGGGCCTGCCAACTACGGTGTGTTCAGGGACGATAACTCAGCACGGGTGCTGAACAATGCATCCGATGAGACTACCCTGCTCCAGACGGTTACACCCAAGGTAGCAACACAACGCATGAAGGCACACTTGGGAGTAGCGGTGTATAACACCTCTTCTACCAGTGTTACAGCTCGCATCGCTTCAACGAACAGCGCAGTGCATGGTGGTACTGGGTGGGAGATTCTTACCGTAGACGCCACACTGGGAGAGGTAACCACTGCTGACGTGGGGGTTGCTATTGGTACGGCAACCGCTTTCTCTACGTTCATTGATGAGGCAATCTTTATAGTGGGCCAGACACAGGGCATCGTGCCTTACTGGGAGCCTCTATCTAATTACGATTGGATTCCTCCTGTTGGTGGGGGATCGAACAATGGGTTTATCGAGTTTCCCTACGATCTACCTAGCCATCAGGTGCTACGTGTGCTGGCAAGGGACATGCTTTCCAGTGTGTCCGCAGACACCGACACCTTTGAAGTAGACGGCGAGCTGCTGGAGCCGGTGTATGACGCAGTTCGATCAGAGTTATGCCACGAGGCAGCAAACGTAGGGATCTATTCAGGTAAGGAGCAGGACTTCTGGCTTGGACAAGCAGGGTTCTACCGTAACCGGTCTGAAGCAACGATAACTCGACGACGTATCTCCTTCCCGAACCCACGAGTAAAGGTTCCAGACATGGGATCGAGTCGGTACACCCGTCCGATAGCGAGGTAGTATGATAGGCAAGCTAAAGTAATAGGAGATTCCGATGACAATGAAGAACACCCCTCCAAGTCGTAAAAATCCTAATCAATTATTTGATGAACAGTTTCCAAGGCCTAAACCAGGACGTACAAGAGCAGCACCTATGCCGATAAGACCTGGGGGCAAAAGTCCCTTTGCTGCTATGCCTGGACGACGGGGTACACCGCCAATCCCAGGACGTAAAAGACCTGCCACGCCCCGACCGGGTGCCGCTGGCGAGAGACGTGCTGTTCCTATGCCATCAAAGCCTAAACCAAGAAATGTGCCACGACCGGGTGCGGCTGGAGAGCGACGTGCTGCTCCAATGCCTAAGAAAAATCTTCCCGCCGCAGCCTTTAAACGCAGGATGGGTGTTGCTCGGAAGCGCAGAGCCTAATACAAATGGCTAAGAGTCCTGCATGGCAACGCAAAGAGGGCAAGAACCCTAAAGGCGGTCTGAACGCAAAGGGTCGAGCGTCCTACAAGGGCGGCACGCTAAAGGCACCAGTCAAGTCTGGTGATAACCCCAGGCGTGCTAGTTTCCTTGCTCGTATGGGCGGATCCAAAGGACCAGATCGTGATGCAAAAGGCAAGCCAACCAGGAAGCTGCTATCACTTCAGGCATGGGGGGCTAGTTCTTCAGCTGATGCGAAGAAGAAGGCAGCCGCGATAAGTCAACGGAACAAAGGGAAGAAGGCGTAACGATGCCAGGGAAAGGTTTGTACTCCAACATCCAAGCAAAGCGTAAGCGGATCAAGGGTGGGTCTGGTGAGAAGATGCGTAAGCCTGGGGCCAAAGGCTCTCCATCTGCTAAGGCATTCAAAGAATCTAAGAAGACGGCAAAAAGGTATTAGTCATGCCTCCTATGAAACTATCTAAGCGTCAATCAGCTACGATGGACAAGCATAAGCAGCACCATTCAGCAAAGCATATGGCTGACATGCGTAAGTCCATGCGTGCGGGGGACTCGTTTAGTAAAGCTCACAAGAAGGCTCTGAGGAAAGTAGGTAGGTAAAATGTACGCAGGCAAGGAACGTGATAAAGTGTGTGCCTTATGAGTGACGACCCACAGGAAGACCAAGTGTCTGACGAGGAAGGAACGCCCGTAGAGGAGGCTGTTTCTGAAGAGGAGTCCGAGGACAAGCCACTCTCGGCTGAAAACCTGCGAGCGGAGATTGACGAGATAGGCACCCGCGCCAAGAGTGCTGGGTTGAAGCCGTTACGCAATATGGTGCAGTCGTACGTAAACCAAACGCTTGACGCGGTAGACGGTCTACTGAGCGCACTTGAGGGTAAGGGTAACAAGCGGAAGAAGGGCGACTGATGGGCTGGCTAGTTAGTTATACACTTGGAAGCATGGCGGCTGCATTGGTGGTCGTTCGCGTCTTTGAAACAGTGACAGACCCTTTCTTCAGGGCACCGTCCAGGATCTGGCGAAAGCTGCGGTCTTCATCGGAACGTGGACAGCGGTAACGACACGGGCAGGGATGCGTGACGCAGGAAAGATGGCACAGCGGTTACGGTCGAAAGGTACTGCTGTGAAGAAACGGATAGATATGCTCACAGAAGTGAGTAGTATCACGAAAGGCAAGTGAACTGATGAATGAGTGGATCCTGGTAGGGGCCATTGCTGCAGGCACGATTGTTCTGCTTGGTGGTGGTGGGGCAATCGCCTCACTAATGCGGCGAGGCCGACGGCGAGACGACTAACCCTCCATGGCTATGCGTCGCGCAAACCGTGACGCTTTCCAGCGGTTTGGCAAACGCCTCCGCCTGCGTCTCGCTTGGCCGTTCATTGCGTTTGGGATAGGTGCTGCGTCAACGTGGTATTACCGTGAGAGCATATTCATGTTCTTGCTCGTCCCCGCTGAGGGAAGCCTTTCCCCTTTTGGTGGTGCTCCGGTCTTCACTGGTCCCACGTCCATGATGAGTGCGACCATCAGCCTTGCCCTGCGCGGCGGGGCACTTGCCGCTTTGCCCATCATGGTGGTCGGCGTCTATACGCTTGTCCGGCCAGCCGTGCCTGACGCACGACACCGTTACATCATCCTGTTCTTCGTCGCGACCCAGGTGTGTTTCCTGGCAGGCGGCGGGTTCGCCTATTTCGTGATGCTGCCCACGGGCCTCGGGTTCCTGCTGAACTTCGGCGGCGACGTAGCCATCCCCCTCATCACGATAAATGAATATCTCGACCTGATGATGGCGATGATGTTCTGGCTGGGCGTTGTGTTTGAGATACCCGTGGTGATGTACCTGCTTGCGAAGGCCGAGATTGTTTCGTACAGACGGATGAAGAACCTGCGGAAGTTTGTCCCGGTGTCGGCATTTATCCTGAGCGCTATAATCACCCCTACGTTCGATGTCTTCAACCAAACGCTGGTGGCAGTACCGATCATCCTGCTTTACGAAGTGGGCCTGTTCAGCGCCTGGGCCGCACACCCCGATCGTGGGAATTATCTGTGGTTTGGATCGATAGCCCGTGGTATACGCTGGGTGTGGCATGTTGTAGTCTTGGGGGCAAGAGTGGTGCGTGCGGTGGTGCTGGCTCCCTACACGGTGCCGCGCTGGATGTACCGAAGGGTTGCGAGAGCGACCGGAAAGGTAATCAAAAAGGTACGCAGGTGAACTTCAGATCATTACAGCTAAAAAAGATAATTGTCTTCTCCGCCGCGGTCGCTCGGGTCAACCAGCCTGCGGGGGTCATTGTTCTCCAGCACATCCTACAGAACCTCTCGTCGCAACAGGAGATGAAGCATGAAGAAGAAGTTCGCGCTCGTAGTGTTGGCACTCGTAGCCTTAACCGGCATCCTAGTTGGGACAAGCGGTCTAGCACGGCGCTACTGATGAGGCTGCTCCTCGTGTTGAGTCCTGAGTGGGTGCGCCTGGTACTGTGGCGCGCGCTCCGTGAACGCTACGCACTCCCAGACGACACCACGGATCAATACTCTGCGTGGCCGGTACTGCCGTCACAATGAAACGTCCAGCTAATATGAGCTTGATTTGTGTCCACGCTGAGACAGATGACGCTCACGGCGACTGCCTACTAAAGGAGGACTGTGGCTGTGAATGTCATGAACCGACTGATGAGGAAGCCAGTGCTACCGCCTGATCGAAGATCACGTAAGGCCAATGCGGGTGACACTATCGTGTTCATCAAGGACTCGCACGGGACCGCACAGTACTGGCCTCATGTAGACCATACCGGTATTGTTAAAAATGTTAGGCTCCAATACCAAGCCCACCGCCCAAGCCCACGGGCCACGTATGAAATTGACTGTGAATGTGGAGTAACCCTGAACCCTCGATCAGTGGCATTCAAGGTAGTAGATTGAAGAAACACTATAAGAGATGTGCTTACAGACATGTAGATGGTGGACGGTGCCGAACGGTGCCCATGAAACCAACGATGTATTGCAAGCAACACCAGCCAGTACGGAAAAATTGAGTTTCAGCGTTCAATAACACTAGTACCGCACCCCTGATTGCCGCAGTACACACAGTAAAGTAGTGGTTGGACGTGAGTAGCAGTTAGCATCCTTGATGCAGCACAGGCAGCACACCGTTGGCAGCACCACCTGCTGGGCTGACCTTTTGTGGGCCAGCGCATGGTTTTCTCTTCACCACAACCAGGGCAGTATCGATGCTTACCACTAAGGGTATGGTCATTGATCGATCGGTTGCGTCTAATCCCAAAACTAAACGGCATCATTATTCTCCAGTTCATCCAGAACTAAAATTAGTTCAATCTCTTCCTGTACCCGTTGGCGTAAGATCGCATGATCTTTGAGATCTTTGAACGGGCTAACTGAGCCGGGATGACATCGATTGCATACCCGATGTTCTCGCCATACATGGGCATATACGTAACCCTTATCGAGTTTCTTCCTGCCCTTTTTAGGCCAAGGGCACGCCATAACGGAATACCTAACCGTGACCATCCTGGAGTCAGTCGTAAAGCAAAACCTACACCGATCAGGATCAGGATTCGCTTTCCTAAATGCCTTGTTTACTTTGGCCTGTTCCAACAGTTCCTTGTAATTGGGGTACTTGCGCGGGACCGACGCCCTGTTGTCCACGCTTTTCTGTTTGTGAATAAACCAATGTAAGTGTTCGGGTTCCTGGTTACTCATAAAAATACCTGTGGCACTTCCGTGGTGATTACATCCCATAGCGCAATCTCTTCTGATCGACCTTCGCGCACTCCATCGACTTGAGATTTCAATACAGCCGCAGCGGTTGCTGGAGTGGGCCAGTTTTCGAGTAGCCACATGCCGTCTTCTGGTTCAGACCCTCTACCATATGGAGTGCAATAAGGCTTGATGGCTTCAAGTAGTTCTTCCCTAGTCATGCTTTCCTTTCGTGGTAGAAGTGTGGCGAGTTTCTTAGACAGGCGATCAAAACTCTTCGTACTCTCAAAATGAAAGCTGCTGACACCACTGATGTCGAACCTGTGTTTAGTGAATACAGCATCAAGGTCTCGATCGCGGTAATCACGACCTGCCTCCTGTAAGAACCCTCCGTTGTGCATCACGGCATACGCACAAATGTCTAGCCGCCCATTTGGGTAGTTTCCCCGCAGTTCCTCATCCCTCCAGTCCTCTTCCAAGGACACAGACGCTCCTAGTTCCATTGGCTTAAACTGTATGCTGCGAAATACGTGCCCATTAGAATCTGTCCAAATGAAATGGAAATGTCCACGGTTGGCATAGTAGTGTGTATTGATAAGATCACGCTCGTCGAAGTCACAGCCCTTCCAATGGAAGTTCACCCAGGCACGGATACTCCCAGGTTCACTTGTGAATTTCTCCTCTAGCTGCATAAAGAGAGCCTTGGTCAAACGTCTACCGCCAACCTTCGCCCCATGTATAACTAACCGCTCTTCAAAAATGTCCAAATCACCTAAATCAGGTGCCATTACTTCTCCTCCTGTAGAGACTGTATGCATATAACCGTGTAACTATCCTGTGACCACCATCGGCCACCGGAGATTCGGGCAACCTGTGTGTCGTCATGCCATGCGATCCCATTCAGGGCATCCATCACAGACTTGAACACGTTGTCGATATCAGGCTTGGCAGAACACCAAGTCATATCAATCTGTGCCCTGCGTTTCTTGCTGGCAGATTTTGGAATGGCACGGTGGATGTAAACCGCCAGTGCTACCGGGCCTTCGATCTTCTCGATGTGTTCGGCCCGTGCGGTGGCCTGGATCTTGTCGGTGAATCCATGTGTATCTTTAGGACTGAACACACGACCCTTGAAGAATCGAGGCCTGCCCTTTCCATCCGCTGGACCATCAATGCGTAGTTCGTAAGTCATGCATTCCTCCCTAGATATTCATCCGCATACTCGACTAATTGCTTTTTAGTCAGCATGTCAAGGACATACCGGTTAAATTCACTTTCAGGGAGGCCGGTCTTAGCCATCAAGTTATACCTAGTGTCAGGTCCAGCCTCTAAAGCCCGCCAAATCGCTTCCTGTGGACTGCCAGAGGTAGATTCATTGGAGTTTTGCATGATTCTCTCGAAGGTAACGGCATCACCACTGGTGTAGTGGCGGTTGTTGGCGATATCAAACTGGACTCGCCATTTTATTTCTTGTCCACGAGAAGCGTTGTTGGCCTTCTCTGCTTTTGCGGAGAGATCGATCGTCTTGCCATTGGAATGTGGTACGGCCTTGAGGTTCCATTTGAGTCGGACGTAGTTATGGAGATACACACCACCGTATGCCGTACCCTCTGCGTTGACGTGATGGATGATGAGTGTCGGTATTCCGAATGACCGTAGTGTTTCAAAGAACATAGCGGCTGGGCCTGATTCGACGAGCTGACCTTGTAGTGCCCCCATCAGCGAGTCCACGATCAGTAGGTCAGCATTGCAATTTGCTATCAACTCATGCACCACATCACCGGAGTCAGCCAGTGAGGATGCTTGCGTGCGGTAGGTGATGTTTCGTGGGATCGAGTCGAACCCAAGGCCTGAACAGATATGGTGTAACCGCATCGCCCATTCCTGGTCGTATGTTTCCCAGTCCAACACAAGCACGTTGAGGTTCTTCTCAGTCGCGGCTTTCACTGCGGTGTATGCAGCAAGGTAGGACTTCAACGACCCGCCGTGGGCAAAGACCATGGTCCCTTGTGACCCGGCCAGCACCAGTGGGTAGAGAAGATAGGTATCTTTATCACTGATCTCTACGTCAGCTAGCGTGACGGGTGGTGACCCGGTGTAGGCGTACTTGTCAACATCAAGACACACTTCTTCGATGATCAAGTCCCATACATCTTTGGTGATATCGGGGTGCCGTTCATCGCAAGCCTGCACAGCCTGACGCTTATCTCTCTGGTCGTTCAGTCGCACGGTGCTACTGAAAGCGAACTTATCTCCGACTCTTATCGTTATATGTCCGCTGATGTTGTTGCGTGTTGAGTTAATGCGATCAACACGTACGTGTACGTCCTGATCGGGGTACGTAAACAGGTGTACCCCTCCCTTGACCTGATGCTCCATGACCCTCTCCTATTTATGTGGGAAATAATCCCATGACCCCATCGTGAATGTTGACCTAGGCTGGTGATACCGTTCGACCGAATTGATAACGGCTTGGAGTTCGGCATCTTCCAGCGGTGGTTGATTGATATTGTTCCAGTTCTCCATCAGCGCACTGACGATATCCACTGGATGTTTTGTTTTCAGGTAGCCGGCCAGTCGTGCTGCTTGGTCATTGCGTGTGCCGTTCGGCGCACCGTTACGGAGCAGATCGACGATCCAATTGTCTGACGCCTCGTGAGTGCTAGAGTGGTTACGTCGTGGTTGTATGCCATCGAATACATCACCTAGTTCAGCGATATCTCTGTTGTCCAGAACGGTATAAACACCGTCTGGAGTGATAGAAGGTGGAGCGCAGACACATCCGCCGTTACTCCGCACATCAACGTGATCAAGTAGTCCGGCGATGGTTGAGGGCTTCTCTTGATAGTGATAGTAAAAATGGAATCCATGCGGAGTTTTCACTGTGTATGTTGGTGGTAGCACGATGTCGCCATGCTGGTTATTAGCACCAAGTGACAGTAAACCTTCATTACCATCAACGTCTATGACTAAAAGGTTACTTATCTCACCGGTTACGATCGATATGTTCCCGTTAGGAACGACGGCGTACCATTTGTGAATCTCTTCAGCGGTAGCACGTTTCTCTTGGTATTCTTTCCATGCAAATCGAGGGACCTTCTCACCCTGCTTTGCGGGGATGGGTGACCATCCTCGATCCAGGTAAGCTAACGCGGCTTCTTCCATAGCGTTCATGGCATCTCCTCCCAGAGAGTTATTGGTGTGCGTTATCCAGTCGCACCCCTGGAGTTGGCAATATACCGCCGCCAACCACGGGCGGGGAGGAGAGCGTCAGACGAGGTCAAGGCCTGACAGTCCCCATCTTACCCTATAAGTCCCCTGCTTCCCGCTGAAGTTCGTTGAGGACCGGTGGGCTATCGATGATGTCAGCCAGTGGTGCCGCCGGAGCATCCGTAACTTCAACCAGTTGACCTCCGGCTTCGATCGCGGCCTTGACCAGTGGAGCGTTGCCGCCGTGCCGGAAGTACTGGACGTAATTCCAAGTGAACACCGCCATCTCTGCCGCACCCTCTGGTGTGTGGCCCTGCTTCTGTAGATCGATCGCGCCCTTGAAGATCACTTGATCCACGATGAGCGTGTCTTTGTCAGTCAATGCACTGCGTGGAGCGGGTGACTGTCCAGTCGTAGCGGGTGCAGGCGCACTGTTTTCTACAAGGATCGCAGCGGTGATGTTAATGTATTGACCATTGACTATAGTCGTATAGTCCACCACGTTGCCCTCCTGCAGAATCGGGTACAACTCACGCTTATTGGTGGAGTAGGTCTTATCTTTATCGTTATCGAACGTAACGCGGATATTCTTTTCGTTGTCGAACCGTTTCGTGACCGTGCCGATAGGCATACTAATTCTCCTCTGCCCATAACTGGGACTTATTCTTCATCGCTTGGTATAGCTTTAGTGCTGGCAGGAACGCATCCAAGAACACGTTTACCGGATTGCTAATCTTGCGAGCCTCGAACCCTTGGCCGTCTTTCGGGAGACGTAGCACCCACGCCTCATCGACTAGATCACCTCCACTCATCTCATGTTCGGCCATTGCGTACGCTGCGAGCTGTAATGCAGTCTCATCGTAGATACCGTTGCTGGTTTTATAATCGAGCAGCACTCTCGTACCGTCAGACCTGACTCCCAGGGCATCCAGCGTACCCGCGAACCCGTAGGTGTGGCTGTACACCACCTGTTCAGCGGACATGATGGTGATACCGGCCTGTGCTTTCCATGCACGGTATGCATCAAGGCTGGGTTCCATATCTTCAGTCACGTCCGGCAGTGGGCGGTCGGTATTTTCACACTCGATCCAGTGATGAACCCTTGACCCTATGTCCCCGGCATCCTTGAGGGCTGACCGGCCAGCACCTTTTGCAAGCATCTCTATCTCTGCCAGCTTGTCGATCTCGATAGCTAGATGGCTCCGGGGATAGAGAAGCCCTCCATCGACGTTGCGATCAATCTTGTTCGCTAGCAGCAGCGCAGTGTATCCCTCGGCTGTCGTCTTGGCATACCACCCGTACAGTGCGGGCTTGCTGATGATCGAGAGTATGCTCGTGACTGATGGATACTCTCGCTCCCCGCCATCATCAGTGACCTTGTAGGTACGTGGGCCGTTGTCTCGATTGATCTGTTTCGTAGTCACTAAGTAATCCTCCAAACATATATGTAACCTTCATGGCATCTAACCGTCATTGTTTTTTTGTGCCGACGGGCATTTACCTGCACCAACATAACGCCACTGCATCTAATCGTTGGCGTTTGCTTCGATCTCTTGTCCACGGTGTGTTTCCAGCGGCACTTGAACTTGATGCCACTTTTGGCAGCCATGCTTCGGACATTGTTGAATTCCACCGCAGTTCTTGGTGCATTGTGTCCACGGGCAGGAGGCATCTCGTCGATACTTATCGGTGTAATGATCACCTCATTATTTTCCATAAAAAAATACCTTTACTAAGCCCTACTAGATAAGTCTAGTAT
>Ga0110931_1000085_pt1 | contig 39481 bp, 42 predicted proteins | sample 4_EtaG_FD_79333 | JGI IMG/M metagenome (GOLD analysis project Ga0110931, IMG submission 79333) | Marine viral communities from the Subarctic Pacific Ocean - 4_ETSP_OMZ_AT15127 metaG (version 2) (version 2) | ecosystem: Environmental > Aquatic > Marine > Oceanic | place: Pacific Ocean | collected... | reverse complement strand
GAGATGATAGGGCCGCGTTAGCAAACGGGTCTAGCGAGAGAGACACACACGCAGGTTTCCGCTGATGCGGAATAATAGATGCGAAGCATTCCGTAGATTATCCGCTTGATGCGGATTAAAATAATAATATATGCGAAGCATTCCGCAGGTGCCAAGCCGCAAGGCGCGGAGCGATTAGCGGAGGCCAAGCGCAGCGCGGAGCGTTTAGCGGAGAGCGAGCGATTAGCGAGCTTTGAAAGGAAAAAAGTGACTACCAATTGAGAGAGAGAGACAGGGGGCAAGGGGGGTAACAAAAATCAGAGGGAAAGATCTCTGTACTCACAGATTTGTGGGTCATTTTTAGCCTTTCACCCCAACATCATCTCTCGGTTCCACCCCAGACCTTGTACTCGTGCTATTCCTAGGACTATTACTAGGTAGTTATTTATAGATAGTACTAGGAAGGTACTAGGACACTTTCCCTCTATAGTGTCGCATACTATTTACTAAATAAATCACAGTTTTTTCGTCGTTTAGGTCGTGCTCACCACATAATAGTGAAGTAGATGGAAAATACGCAGGAACAAATATCTCTGTATCATTACCTAGGTATGTCCCCTAGGGAAATATCAGTTACTTTGGGAGTCCCCCTTAAACGTGTATATCGTAACATTAATTACACAGATCTTGGTCGGCGTACTTTCCACTACTTCCCCGACATGGACACATCGCGTCCCCAGCTTATTTCAGCCGAGCGTAACCGAGCCGTTAACGCTGAACTACACCACACACGAACACAATAGCCCTACATTGAAAGACGGAACATATCACGCCAGAGACTTTCTCCGGGCTCTCCGACTAAAAGAGTCGCAGGGGGAGCGTAGGGAGGACGGTGTAGATGTAGCTGGTTTAGGTGCATTAGGTGACTTCCGGACAGTCGGCGGAAAGCGTAAAGCGATGGCTCTTGGTCCGTATCAGATCTGGGAGGTATTCTTTAAGGACGCAAAAGAATACGACAGGACGCTCGGGCATAACTACCGGAAGGTGCTAACTAGCCACAAGTATTCTGAGGAAGTTATTAACGCATACTATAGCCGATGGGAGCCCGCAGCGTGGAAGCGTATGAAGGCCGGAAAGGGAACGGATGATGATATCAACACACTAACCCGACTCCATAACGGCGGACCTAGTTGGGCCATTAAAACAGGCGAGAAGTTAGACAATCTAAACGAGTATCACTCGGAGTTCCGGAAAATATGGGATTCAACTGACCGTACCCCGTACACTCCCGATGATCCGTACTATACACAAGTGGGGGCCCGGAAGAGGCAAACGGGACTCCCTGACTCTATTACTAAAGGGGGTGATCCTAACGCCAATTTTTATACGGTGCAGAAAGATGATTCGTTATGGAAAATATCAAAAAAACTGTGGGGTAAGGGTAGTCGCCATACCGAGATTAGCAATGCTAACGGACTAACATCCGACAGGATTGTCCCCGGACAACGACTATTTATTCCCGCTGATGGTGTCCCCGGCAAGGTTGACTTAGAGAACGTAGACCGTACAGACCTTGTGCGGAGCAGTACGTACACAATGGACATCGGAACAAAAGCCAGCGCCAGTAGTCCCCAACCAATGGATGTTAGTGATGGCGTGAAGCAAGAAAAGTAAACCCCGTGGGGGCAAGAAGAAAAAGAAATGAACGACGAGTGGCCGTACCTTCCGGCAGTACTAATCCAGAAACTTAATGAGGTTTGTCCAGAGCGCTGCGCCAAACCGGACGAAACCCTAGAACAGATACACAACTACGCGGGAAAACGAGAAATGGTTCGTTTTCTTATTAAACTTTACGAAGAACAAAACCACAAAGAAGCATAACTATGGCCGACAAAAGCTACTATAACGCAACACAGGAGGATGGAACCGCAGCGGAGGCAGCAAAGCATACCACCACTATTACCGTAACGGTTCCTGATGGTCATGCGTCTAATCCCCCTGCAAACGTAGCGGCGTGTGCTGGTCCTTACTACCCCGGTAATGCTAAGGCTGTACTTTTGCTTGCAACGGGTGACAGTGTACAGTTTTGGATGAACGGCAGCGGCGGATCAGGTGGGGCAGCGGTTACCGTAATGCGTCAGCTAACAATGCCCGGAGAATATCAAGAGGCAACTAACGCAAATGTCGGCGTTATTAACGAAGAGACTATGCCCCATGAGTTTTATTTATATGACACGGCTGTCGGTGGATCTGGCAACGTTTGCACAATGTACTTTATTTACTAGATACTACTATGGCTGATCGTAATTTTATTAATCAAGTTCAGGGTGACTCAACTTCTGCTGACGCAGCAAAGCACGTTAAAACTATTGACGTAAATGTTCCTGCAAGTAACCGTTCTGGTCCGTACTACCCCGGAAACGCTAAGTGTATCCTTTTAATTGCGACAGCAACCGCTGTTAAATTTGAAATGAAAATGAGCGGATCCTCTACGTACCGATCTCTTATCATGAGTGCCGAGTTTCAGAACGCTAACTCAACAAAAGTTGGCGTTGTTAACAAAGGCGCAATCCCCCACGAATTCTACCTACTAGATACGTCTGGTAGTGATAACGCGTGTACAATGCACTTTATCTACTAATATGCCTACAGTCGGTGGTAAATCATTCCCTTATACTAAAGCAGGTATCCGTGCGGCCAAATTGCATGCAGCCAGAACAGGCGCAAGCATGTCAATGAACTCCAGAAGCGTACGAAGCCGTAAACCCGTTCCCCGTAAACCGCGCACACCCCGCGCAAAAGGATACTAATATGTGCATTATGACTCCGAAAGCTCCGGAACCCCCGAAGCCTCCGATGGTACAGAAACCCGCCGAACTTGAAGAATCTTCCGGTGTGTCGGAGGCTAAAGCTAGACGCAGCCAAATGCTAGTCAAACGCCGCGCTTCTATGTCGGGAATCGCACCGACCACAAGCGCACAAGTTTAAGTTTAAGTAAGTATATACAATGGACGGAAGTAACTTATATAACGCAGGTGCATCACGGCGCAGTATTGAAAAAACTAGCCAAGAAACCCCTGCGGAGCTTAGCCCGAAAGCTGTATATGAAAAACTAACTCAATATCGTTCGTCGTTTGTTAACCGAGCAGAGGACTCGGCAAAGCTAACTATTCCGGCGCTTATGCCCCCGGCGCATACAATGAACACAGGGGGATATAACGAACTATATCAACCATATCAGTCGCTTGGGGCGCGTGGTGTCAACACTATGGCAGCAAACTTGCTGATGTCTTTGCTGCCGCCCAACCAAAGCTTTTTTAGGCTTGTTGTTGACGAGAAGGCTAAGGCGGAGCTAGGTGACCCCAACATTGTCGGTGAGATTGAACGCAACCTTAGTAATATCGAACAAGTAGTCCAAAAAGAACTAGAGGTAGAGGCATATCGCCCCGCTGTACACGAAGCGTTACGTCTTCTTGTTGTTACAGGGAATGCTCTGGTGCAAATTACGAAAGATGGAGACATGCGAACGTTCCGTCTTGACAGCTACGTAGTTCAACGGCATCCGTCTGGCAGGGTTGATAAAATTGTTATTAAAGAAAAAGTACATTTGGACACTCTTGACCCAAGCATACAAGAAAGTGTGCTACAGAGCGAGTCAAGTGATCGTTTGGCTGATCTCTATACTTGTGTCAAGTATAATCATGCTAAGTCTGTTTATGACGTATTTCAGACCGTCGAGGATGTTGAACTCCCAAAAACACGGACTTCATTTAAGCCTGACGAACTTCCATACATGGCGCTTCGCTTTACCCGCGTTACTGGTGAAGATTACGGTCGATCTTTTGTGGAAGAGCATATTGGTGATATTCGGAGCCTTGAGGGGCTTAGCCAAGCAATCTTGGAGGGCGCTGCGGCAAGTGCCAAAGTGCTGTTCTTGGTTAGCCCAAACGGCACGACAAAAGCTAAGACCCTAGCTGAGAGTGAAAACGGTGCTATTGTGTCGGGCTCTGCGGCTGACGTAAGTGTGTTGCAAGTGGGTAAGCAAGCTGATCTGTCGGTTGCGCTTAACACGATTAACATGATTAAGGATCGGCTAAGTAAAGCATTTATGATTACAACCGACCTGTTCCGTGACGCTGAGCGAGTTACTGCTATGGAGATTCAAGCAGTAATCCGGCAGGTTGAGAAAACGCTTGGTGGTTTGTTCTCTTTACTTAGTACAGAGTTTCAGCTACCGCTTATTAAGATCATCCTTAAGACGCTAGAGAAACAAAAGAAAATACCCGCTCTTCCCGATCAAGTCCGCCCAACCATTGTTGTAGGCGTTGACGCAATTGGACGCGCTGCGGAACTAGAAAAACTCGACACAATGCTGGCTGGAATGGGGCAAATGTTTGGCCCCGAAGCTCTGGGTAGCATGATTAATGTGGACGAGTATTTGCGGAGGAGGGCGACAGCACTTGGTGTTCAGACAGATGGTCTTGTAAAGACCGCTGAGCAAAAACAACAAGAGCAACAACAAGCGATGATGCAGCAAGCTATGCAGCAAGCTGCAATGTCGGGCGGTAAGACTGGTGGCGAAGAAGCTGCTAGAGCCGCTGTACAAAGCCAAATTCCCCAACAAGAACCCTAGGAGTTCATAATAAATGGCCGAAGAATTTACACCGAGCGTAGCGAACGAAGCAAATCCGGGTCCGACCTTGCAAGAGCAAGCGGACGCTATGGGTATTACGTACGAAGGTTCGCCCGAACAACCAGCACAAGAACAACCGGATACAAGCAACTTAATTTTAGGTAAGTTTACATCGCAGACGGATCTTGAGCAAGCATATCAAAACTTAGAGCAACGACTGGGCCAAGGTGCGCCCGGATTAACAGACTCGTTAACACAAGCTTCTGAATATTACGGAGAGAACGGCGAACTTAGTGATGAACATTATGAAGCACTTAGCAGCGTTGGTATTGATCGTTCCATTGTTGATTCATATATTTCAGGACAGAACGCTCAAACGGCTCAAGAAACACTTAGCTACTACAACACCGTAGGTGGCGAAGAAAACTACACACAAATGACGGAGTGGATGCAGGACTCATTACAGGACACCGAAATTGACGCGTACAACCGCGTAATTGGTAGTGGTTCTGACGATGAAGTTCGCGTTCTTATGTCGGGCATGTATGCGCGATACCAAGCTGCGTCAGGTACAAACTACAATCAAGTCCAAGGCAAGACAACTCCCGAAGCGCCTCCCGGATTTGAAAGTAGGGGACAGGTCATGGAAATGCTAAACGACCCTCGTTACGAATATGATGCTGCTTACCGAGCAGAATTTGAGCGTAAACTTGCGTTAACCAGCGAAACCATATTTTAGATACTTTTTTATTGGTACGAAGGCCGGATGCGTCCGACAACCTCCTGTGGTCAATAAATTTGTTAGTTGTTATTTTTACTATATTAAACCCAAATCCATAGGAGGATATCATGGGTAGTCTTGCTTCTTTTGTGTCACATGGAGGTGGAGCGGCGTCTGATAGCGCCGTAAACCAACGTGGACTTTTTCTTAAGGTATTTAGCGGAGAAGTTCTTCGCGCCTTTGAGCGTCAGATTAAAGTTTCACCGCTAATTACTGGAAGAACTATTACTTCCGGTAAGTCAGCACAGTTCCCCACTACTGGTGTGGCGGCTGCGCGTTACTTTACTCCGGGCGAAAACTTGTTTGAGCCGGGGGCTGTCGCAGGGCAGTCCGAAGGTGACGGCAGTACCCCCCAAAATTATCTTTCTAAGCTTAGCCAGTCAGAGCGCGTCATTCACATTGACGAACTTTTGACCGCGTCATGCTTTATTGATGATCTTGACGAGGCGATGAGCCACTACGACTATCGGTCAATCTTTGCCCGTGAACTTGGTAATGCACTTGCGCGTCACCAAGATCAGTACGCTCTTTACACTCTTATTGCTTCAGCATACAACGTTGGTCAGGTTAGCGGTGAGTCTACACCGACTACCCACATTGAGCCTGTTGTTGATGCTGATTTCCTTACTAGCGCTTCATCTGCTGTAGATACAATCTACGATGCAGCTAAAGCACTTGACGAAAAGGACGTTCCCAAAGAAGATCGCTGTGTTCTTCTTAACCCGGATGGCTACTACAACTTGCTGAAAGCTGGTGTACTTAGTGCTAACGGTGCTGGAATGCCTTCGGATCCGCGCCCCCGTGGTTTTGATACGTTTAGTACTGCGGCTGACGGTGCCATTACTTCTACGCATGGTCCCCGTGCTGAAGGCAACATGTCTGTTGCGGGTATGCCTGTTGTAGTTACCAACGCTGCGGGTCTTCAGAGTCACGCAATGATTGACTCCAAAGGCGGCGACACGGTTAGCGAGCGTCACGGCTCTCGCAACATTGCCGACGAAGACGGCGTTCCCAACGGACAGGTCGGTGGAACAATGGCTGGCGGAAACACCGCCGCTGCTCTTGTCTTCCACAAGTCTGCTGCTGGTATGGTTAAGCTTAAGGACGTTACAATGGAGTCTGAGTACATCATTGAGCGCCAAGGAACCTTGATGGTTGCTAAGCTTGCTACTGGTATGGGCGCACTTCGTAACGACGCTGTTGCTCTGATTAGGACGGCTTAATTAAACAGGGGGCTTCTGGAAACAGGGGCCCCCTACAATACTATGGCAATGCAAACCCCGATTACACGTTTTACCGAAGTCGAAGCAGTCAACAGGATTCTGTCCACAGTTGGTGGTGAGAAAGTAGCTGCACTTAGTAGTCTTTCGTTCACGGCAGACGCAGCGTATAACGCATTGCGTGACGCCATGAGAGATCTCATGAGTCATAGATGGGGTTTTAATACAGAGGCAGATGTTGAGTTTACACCAAATGGTAGTAATGAAATTGATCTCAGTACATCTGGCTATACTGGTACATATATATCTTGTATAGATCTAGAGCCCGTTAATGCGGGTTCTCTTGATGTTATTATTAAAGGCACTAAGCTGTACGACCGCACGACGCACTCGTACACAGCGTTTACAGGATCGTTGTACAAAGCTACCGTATCGTACTACCTGCAATGGGAGGATATTCCTGAGCCTGTAAAGTCCTACGTAACCGCTATGGCGGCTAAGGACTTTCAGGCTCAGATGGTGGGTAACCCGCAAATGGATGCAATCCTTACGCAAAAGTTTATGCATGCGCGATCCGGTTTTTACGCGTTTGAGTCTGAGCAACTTGACTACGCTATATGGGATAACTTCGATACATGGAAAATTGTGTCGAGTCGCGCACGGCCTTCTAGCGTGTCGTGGGGAGTACGTCTTTAATAATGTGTGTACCCAGTACTACTAAATCAGATATTAAAGCTGTACGCCCTACGCCCAGCCCTAATGACCTAAAGGCGTGGCAGGTACGTGACCCGATGTATGCGGGACGGCGCGAACCTATTGGTGATAATCGGTATTTGCCGGGAACAGGCAAAGTAAACTTAGAGTGGTGGAAGAGCGCGTCGGACGAAGATCGTCAACAGTTCTACAAAGACCAAACTAAGCGGCGCACGGAAGCCGAAGCAAAAGCGCGATTAGTAATTAAAAATAGGCAGTCAACTAAATAATAATGGCTAACGTTTCCTACTCAGCATCTAGCATTCTTGGCGGCATCTCCAACATGGAGTATGCTGTCCGTCTAGATTCACAGGCTACGGACCAAGAGAACTGCTTACTGTCAGATAAATATGGATTGGCTAAACGCCCTAATACAAATTTTCTAGCTAAAGTTAAATCACACGCAGGGTTTATATCTTTTTCAGATACTGACTGCGTAATGCATCCAATATCGTATGGCGACGACACGCGCATACTTGTGGGTTTTAGGGGCGACACAGGAAACTCGGCGGGGGCGTTTGCGGACTCTACAACAGCAAAGTGGGCACTCTTTAGTGAAGACGGTTCGTACAATGTAATTACGCACTTCCCTGCCTCAGCAGCAGCTATCCAACCTGCAATCTCTAAGTACCCGCTGCTTACTGAAGATCCGTACACGGGAGTTATGCTCTCGCCGTCAGACATTTCGTTTGCGACTATTGGTGATAATACGTTTATTAACCATGCCCACGTACGGCCTAAGATGAGTACAACTACGTGGACTGGTTATAACGAGGCGTATACTGGCACAAGCGATGCTACAACACGTACATGTACTAATGACGAAGTTTTTGCGTTATGGCTAAAGAGTCATGTAGCAGGTAAACAAACGTTTGGTGTTAACGTTACGTATGAGCAACCAGACGGAACACTAGTAGAAACTAAAGAAACTGTCCAAACTTCTCAGGATGACTCTAGTGTTAATAAAGCTTTTACAAGCACAACAGACCTAATGAACGACACCAAAGTTTTGGCAGGTATCCTAGCCTACCAATTATCTGAGGTTGACTACCTAGAAGCCACAAACCGTGCTGATTTTGGGGACGAACCTAAAGATGGTGACTCTGTTATTACGGGCCGACTCTTTGACAATACTGATCCTGAATCACAGATTGGTAAACTTGTGTCGGTTAAAGCAACTGCTGCCCGTGATGCTACGGGTATATACAACGCGTTTAAGACTGTGCCTAGTATTTCTGCTTTGCCGCCGCGTTCATGGGAAGACCATACGCTAGAGGTTCGCGACACAGACAACGACACTAACGACGTTTTTTATATGCGGTACGTTAGTGATGAAGTTTCTTCAACTACGTTTGAAAACACCGCTGACCATCCACACGCAGCAGGTACTGGTGAAGGCAGAGCTTTTGGTACTAAAACAGCGTTTGGCGCAGGAACCACAACACTAAACTCTAAAACTACAAAGCTTCCCGCTGAAGGTCATTGGGAAGAGCATTGCGGTGTGGGGGTTCAGACTACGGTAGACGCGGCAACCATGCCTCACGTTTTGCACAGGCGTCCCGATGGTTCGTTTATTATGATGGAAGCGCGGGGCGACTTCCAAATTAACACAGCCAACGACCAAGTAGTGTTTACTGGGGGATCAGACGATACTGTATTGATCCAGCTTGATACTGGGTTCTCCGACGATGGTGGTACAGGCGTAGTCGCTGGTACTAACCCGATGGCTATTATTGTTGGCGACACTTTGTCGTTCTCACAAAATGGCGGAACTGGTACGTTTCCTATTGAGCTTGAGCAAAACAAAGAGTATTTTGTTATTAGTGTTACAAAGAACGCTAGAGCGTATACAGTTAAACTATCAGAAACCGAAGGCGGTTCTGCCATTGAGTTTAGTGCTTCAACGGCAACACTACAAAACTGCCCCACAAAAATTCACACGTACAGCTTGGAATCGTGGGCTGATCGTCAGGCAGGTGATAACGCAACAAACCCGCTGCCCGATATGTTTTCCCGTAAGATCAACAAGATATTTACGCACAACAATCGACTTGGCTTTGTTTCCGATAAAGAGGTTTACTTTAGTGCTACAGGTGACCCTTACTCAATTTTCCGGACTACGGTACGCGATCTAATTGATGATGACCCATTTGGAGTGTCGCCATCTGATTCCCGTGGCGATGCAATTAAAGCTGCGGCAGGTTTTGGGCAGAACCTTGTTGTGTTTACAAACGAAGCGCAGCACATTGTGCGGTCGCTTGATGGCAAGTTTGCAGCTAAGTCGGTTGAGATTGTGGCTGCTTCGCATTCAACTTGTGATTTTGATCCGTTACCGTTTCCTATGAAGGGCGATCTGTACTATACATATAGTACGTCTAGCTTCGGTGGCGCGTGGCAATTTGCTCCTAGTAACGTACGCAACAACACGTTTGATACTACAGATATCTCAGATCAAATCCCCGGCTTTCTTCCTAAAGGTGCGCGTGTACTAACCGGAAGCTCAAAGCATCGGATGTTGTTTTACATCAATGATCGACCATCAACCTACGACGGTAGCTCCAACGCCGATATTACCTCCCACGCAGACTATGGAAAAGATCAAAACATCTATGTCTACAAGTTTACGGATGGCCCAAATGGGCGTGTTCAGTCCGCGTGGACTAAATGGCGACTTAACGCGGACAAAGAAACAGGACACACTAGCGACGCTAATTCTGCTACAGGGTATCGCATTCTTAATGCTGCCGTTGTTTCTGATCGGCTGTACCTTGTTACTGGCACTCGCGCTATAAGAACTGGAGGATCCGGCGACTACTGTTACGATATATGCCTTGAGTATATTGATCTTGACATGAAGACACCGGACACACTTGTTGCAAGTAGTATTGTTACCGATTTTGAAGCTACTAACTCAACTACTAATCCTGTAGTTCTGCTTGACCGTAAAACATCTAACTCTGCCACAGGACTCACAGAGAGCTATAACTCGGGCACAAACGTCACCACTATTACACCGCCGTGGGCGTTTGACTCACAGATGATGTCATCTATTGAGGTTGTCACTTCTGCTGGGGTGCGTTACACCGCTTCATCAGGATTAACAATGACCGCCCCGACAACAAGCGGCTTGGGTACAATTGCAGTAGCCGGAGTTGATCTACGCTCAGTTGATTATTACGTTGGTTTTGGTTATACTATGTCTTCAACATTTGGTTCGTTTGCTCCCCGTATTGGTGATAAAGCTGTACGAGGGCGCAACATCTATGTAAGAGGGGCGCGGCTTACATATACAATGGCTACTGAGTTTACTACTAAAGTTACACATGCTGGCACAGTTTACAGCGACACAGTTACCGCAGACTCTGCTGCTAAAACAACAAGCGGTGAGATGTATTTTGGGCTACGCAAGTACATGCCGGAGTTCTCGTACACAATCGAAAACTCTAACCCCTTTAACGCAATGTTTCAGGGCATCTCGTACGATATGAACATCCAAGAGGTAATGTCCCGTGGTTAAAGCTCTGGTTCGTAAGTCAATAAAGAGTGACTGCGGGAAGCTTTCACCGATCTTACGTTTGGCTGACAGACGAGAAGTTATTGCCCATTCAGGCCAAAGCGCTAAGGCTGGCCTTGAGACTGCGTTAAACGCCTCTGACGAGTGCTGGTCAGTAGATTACGATGACGAGCCTATCGCTATGTTTGGTTATCTTGTGGACTCCGGTGGGAGCGCTAACGTGTGGATGCTGGGCTCTGATAAAATTAAAGACATTCGTTGGCAGTTTTTACGCGAGTCAAAACGCTGGCTTAACAACATTGCAAAAGACTTTGATCGTGTGTGGGCTGTTGCCGATGTCCGTAACAAAAAACATACTGACTGGTATACGTGGTTAGGCTTTAGTATTACGGCAACAATACATGCTGGTCCGTTTGGCCTACCATTTTATTATATTGAGTACACAAAGGGGGATAACTAATGTGCCATATAGCCATAGTAATGTCGGTTGCCAAACACGCGATGGCGGAGTCGGACAAACGTGCTAATCGTGAAAATGCAACAGCAGCGCTTAGGATTTCGCGTGTTGGCGAAGCTCAGCGGCAAACTGAAGAAATGATTGGTGCAGAGCTTGAGCGCGATAAAATCCGCCGTAAATCACTTATGGCGCAGGGTAGCGTTCGTGCGTTAGGTGCGGCACGGGGCACAGCTAAATCTGCATCGTTGGATCAGCTATTGGACGAGTTTGCACAAAGAGAAGGTCAGTACCAATCAGCAATTTCTGCGAAGCGAGATCAGCAAGCTCTTGCTGGTGGCATGCGGAATGCCGCAAGAGTAAGCCAATGGCAAGGACGAATGATGCAAAACAGGAGTTCCGGTCTAGCGGGATACGCGCTCGCTGCTGGTCAAGGCTATTTACAAAGTCAAATGATTGCCGGAAAAAACCCGCTAGACGGCGCAGATGTGTTTGGTGATACTAGTTCTGTAACAAATATTCCCGGCATGGGGACAGCACCAACAGGATCTTTGGGCGTTAACAATCAATTTTTATACGAAAGCGGTGCAAAGGTTTACCCTGATGGTATGTTTCCTTAACGGACTTTATTAATTATGGCAAAAGGCGATCCCTCACTCCCCGATATTCCCGGATACGATGTTCGCGTAAGCGGCGGTTCATCTATTCCGAGCATTGATACGTATACCCCAGTTGCGTCTCCAGTTCAGCAACAGTTTGCTGAGTTTAGTAATACACTAATGAAATATACTAGTGTAAAGACTGCTGAACAAAACGAAACGGCTCTTGAAGAAGGCCGTGCGTGGCGGAGACAAAGTCAAAAAACATTTAAGCAAGCCGTTGCGGCTGGAGAAATAGATGCTACACAAAACCCGTGGTTTACTGTCGGAGCAATGGAAATTGATGGTAGCTTGGCCGCTACAGATCTTACGAGCAAGATTAATGCTGGTTGGAATCAGATTACTAATGACAGCAATGACACACGGGGACGCGATCCTGAAGCGTTTACAAAATATTACGAAGACGAAGTTAGCAAGTTCGTCGATACCGCAGAAGTAGATAGTCACTACTGGAAAAACGCTTTCTTTAAGGGCGTTACTTCGTGGCATACGCAAAAAGCGGGTAGAGAGCTTACGGCGGCACAAGGGCGGTTATACACGTATGAGTCTAATCGCGCCGTAGACCTTATAGGTGCGCATCTTATTGCACATACTAACGGTACTGAAGGATCAATAGAGGCTGCCCAAGAAGTTATTGAAAGTCTGAATGACCGTGGGATGTGGGGGCAAGATCTTAAGGCAAATGTAGCTGACCGACTAAACACGATAAGGCAAAGCACAGAAAACCCGACACTTGCCGACGAGTTTTATAACGGACTAAAAACTGGCCCAAACGGCAGTAAGTTGGCTGACGATCCGTATTACATAAATAGTGCAGAGTTAAAGGGTAAGTCGATTGAGTCGAACCGCCAGACGCGTAATCGTACAGCGGCTAGAGAACAACGCGCTAATCTAATGGCGCGTGTTCGGTCGCTTAGTGACGTTACGTTTGTAGCACGTCAGTTAGATAAAGACCCAAATTGGTTTAATAATGAACTTAGCGCAGTTACCAAGCATTTAGATGATGGGTTACTTACTGATGCTGAATGGGAAGGCATTAAAGTTGCACTACAACTGTCGGAACGTAACACGCCGTATGAAGCCGGGGAACTTGCAACCGAAAGCAAAAAGTCTGCCCGAGAGCTAGAGGAAGCCGAAGCATTGGGTACGTTTTACTCACGCGTACATATGCTTGATGATGAAGACTACTGGACAAAGCAAGCAAAAGATGCTGGGGCAACTGGCGCAAACCTTGCCGCAAAAATTAAAGAGCTTCAGGAAAAAGAAAAGAAAGCCCTAACCGAGCAAATTGATGATTTTGTTGCGTTCCAAGATGCAGGAAACTTAACCGACGTTATTAGTCAAATACGTACTCGTAACGAAAACTTTAAGGTTGAATGGGAACAAATGCAGCAGGCTCTTGTTATGCGTCATGCGGCTCAAACAACATATAATACAGCCATTAATACTTTGGTGTCTTCTGTGTTTGATGTATCGACTGGGGCTGTTACAGGATCTATAGCTGGAATGGGCGAGCGGGTTGACGAACTGTATGGGCAACCTGAGTTTGCGGAGCAAATGGACATGTTAGGCATTAGCCCATCAGACATTAAGAAAAGAGTTGACCGCATGCAGCGCGATGCTCTTCTAGCGGCGTGGGGGAACGAAGAAGCGTTAAAACAATACGCAACACAAACTGAGTTAGATGAAGGCCTTAGTCCAGACGATGTCTGGTATAATGTAGCTAACCGTGTAGTTGATATGCGCGGCGAAGACATGCCAGCACTTCGTCGGGCTATGTATCAACAAATGGTGCAGTTTTTTAACGGATACGATGCTGTTAAAAAAGATGAAGATGGCGTAGCAGATTCGGAAAGCTTAGCTGCACTTTTTAATGGCGAAGTTGGAAGACTTGCGGTGCGGAATTTAGAGCTGGCATATTCCTTAAGCGATAAATTTCCCGGTCGAAAAATAGGCACACAGCAGCATGTATTTGGTGATGGTAACTCGTTTATTAACCAGTACATTACAGATCGTGACAATAACTCTGCTGCTGCGCCTGAAGATATTGTTGCTGGACTTTTGACCCGTACCGCAGAAACATTGCCAAAGAAATACCTGTCCCCAACACAGGGTGCGGCACTACAGGCGGCAATAGCTGAAAAAACGGACCCGTTTGGGTTTGATGGTGGACCGCTTGATCGGGAATTACCTCAATATGCTTATATCTACAGATATTTAAGTCATCAAATAGAAGGTAGAATAAGCAATAAAAAGGGTACATCGGCTGGGTATGATCCGGTAACACAAGAAAGTATCATAATTAATGATGCGTTAGGCCCTGCTATTATATCTGATTCAGGTAACTTGTTTATGCCTGACGGGGGCAAAGGCGGATTTGAGGCCTACGATCTAGGTTCGGTATATAGCGAACATCAGCTTGATCAGCTAGGTAACATGATAATTGATAATCACTTTGTGTACGATGTAACCTCAGCAGAGTATTTAGAGCAGATGGGAATGCTGCGGCAGCAAGCCAGAGCTAAGGGGCCCAAAGAACTAGATATGTTTGACCAAACGTATAATACGTTAAAAAGAGTATATGGAGAAAACATGGATTCTTTAGCGGCGCTTGGTATTGACAAAGCAAACTTAGTTATTACTCCGCTTAAGGACGACGATGGTCAGATTTTTGAAATGCTGGTTGTTGATCCAACAAGGCCCGGATTACGGTTGCCGTCAATTCCAATGACTAAAGATGTTATTGATGACGTTATGGCAGAGTTTAGGGAAGCAAACCGCAGACCAGATGTTCTCCCAAGCTCCTTCGATCTTCTTTCCGGGGGACGTTAATTTTGGCACAAGATCCCTCTGAGTGGTCAGAATTAGTTACCACTAGCCCTGCGATTCGTCGGGCAAAGCCCACGCTATCTGATGAGAATTTAGATGCGCTTCGGGCTAATATGTATGATCGGTACGCCCGTAAAGCAGAAATACTAACTCAGCAGCCTACGTGGCGTACGGATGTAAACCCGTTTGTACAAATTTTTGGTGACAACATGGAGACTACCCGTAACTTAGCTACGGGTAATTTTGAGACTAAGCCCACAGACTCCGGCAGTACCTTTGGGCGGTACATGCAGCATAAGTGGTCGTACACAACCGGAATGGTTGGCGGGTTCTTTACGGAAACAACACCGGATCCTGACTTTGCGTGGGACGGTAAAAACTGGGGAAGATTAAGTAGAGGCATTCCTGCACGTTTTCACGATGAGTTATTTGAACAACCATCATTAAGAGACGCTGAGCGTTTTGTGTCGCGCATTCAGTCAGACGAAGAGTTTATGTCTGCTATGGAAGGTATGATTCACGCAGAGCGCGACGGCGGCAGCGACGAGTTGTGGCGGTTTGCTGACCAATGGCTTCTGCCTATGACGGACCCAATCCCGCTTGTTGGTAGTGTGTTAGTAGACCGTGGAGCATCGCTTGTAGCACGGATAGGATTGGCCTCACGGGCGGCTAAACTAGCAACGACTAAAGGATCATTTGTACGGGGGATGGGCATACACGCAGCCGCAGAGGGCCTCTGGGGAGCTACGTTTACAGCAATGGCTGACGCTGGTAGTCCGTACGTTGAAGACGAAGACTACGCCTTTAACATTGCGTTGGCAGGACTGCTAGGCGGGACGTTTGGGGGGATCGAGCATCGTGGGTTTATGCGTAATGCTCTTGAGCGCGTAGCCGTAAAAGAGGGCATTGAAATGGCCCGACAGGAAGCTATGACAGCCAGCTTCCAAGAGCTACGTCTGGCGCTTAAAGCTGCTACTGATCCCGCACAAACAGATCCAAGATACACGCAGGAAGTAATGAACATCCTGTCGCGTCACGATCAAATGCTAGATGAGTTAATTGGTCCTGAACTTGAACTATTTGGACCACCTGATCCCCGCCGACGAGGTAACTTAAATAAGCAGCTTAGAGACTTAGCTGACGAGCTTGATGCGGCTTCGCCTGAAGAAGCTACAAAAATTACACGGGAAATAGAGCTACTACGTTCACGTATTGATTCTTTACGTCAACTACCACGAATGGATCAATTACTATCTCGCCAAGAAGATCTGTGGCGTAGGATGGAGGACGAGATCCGCAGCAGCATTGACCTTGATTCGGCCAGAACCGGAAAACCTTCTGAGCGTCTTCAAAAAGAAATAGCCGCACTTGAAGCAGAAATTGAGCAAACTGTTAAAGCTAACGCTGAAAAGATTAAAGAGCTAGAAGACGCTGCTCTTGCTGCCCCAAGTAAAAAATCTACAACAGGGCCGGAAGCGGGTAGACGTACATCCGGATCGTTTAGACAAGAAGCCGATAAACTACGTGGAGAAGAAGCCACACTTAGAGAACGTCTAGAGAGGCTAAAAACCACTAGCGTAGAAGACTCGCGTATAGATGAACTGTTAAGCGCTGTGGGGCGTGGCGACACAGAAGCCGTTGAAATGCTTAATGCTGAGCGCGTTGACTGGCTTCTACGTCATCCTGAAGGACGCGAGATGCTTCAAAGTTTGTACGATGAAGTCGAAGCAGCTTACGAAGCTATTCTTATGGCTGACCCAACCTACCGTGGTACGCCTGACATGGCTGGTCCTATGGAATGGATTCGTCAGGGTGATGAGTATGAGCTACCGTTTATGCGTAAGCTCGACTTTGACAACCAAGAAACACTTGACGCTATGTTCGAGGGTGCTGGTAATGTCGGTACTCTTAGTACTGATGAAGTACTTAATGTAATACCCAGCACAGCAACAAAGTCTATTGATGATATTACGGAAGAAATTAGGGTAACCCAAAAGAAGTTTGACGAAGCTATTGCAAACTCTGTTGAGAAAAGCCGACTTGGAGCCAGACTTGCTGACTACAATGCCACCCTACGGTATCGCCAGAATCTTGAGAAGTCTGAAGAGCTACAAAAAAATATTGATAAAGAAACAGCACAGTACTCCAGTAAAGCTAGACAGCTACAGCGGCGAATTGATAACCTTAAAGAGTCAGGCGCTACAGCTAAACAAATACGTAAAGCCGAAAATCAATTACTTGACTTAACTCGTAAGCATAACGCTAACGTATCTGGATTACGTTCTGAAATTGACGAGCTAGCAAAAGAAGCTCTTGATCCTGCTGGCGTACAGGCGCAAACTTTACGCCTAATAAGTGACATTACGCAAGGACACGCAGGATTTATTGGCATAAACGACTTAGAGTTTTTGTCGCGTCAAAGTCCAGCAACTGTCCGTAATCTACGTCTGCGTGATCTTGTTAACATAACCGCAGAGCAACGTCTACGTGCAAGGGCCGCAATTAACGTAGCACAAGAGCTTGATGATAAGTCAATACGATTAGGGCGTAGGTTAAAGAAGAAGGCTGGTGACCTTGTTGTTGGTCCTGACGGTAGGTTAGGTCTTGTACGTGCGCAACGAGATGACCTACTTATTATTGATTATGATGATTTAACACCCCGCACCGTAACAAAGAAAACAGGCGAAGTGGAAACTGCTGAGTATCTTACGGATACTGATGTTGACGATCTTTTGTTTGGAGGCGGAGTCCTCGACGATTCTCCAATGCAGCCTGAGTTCCGTTCCGACGATGCAATGCGGGAACGTGTTGTACGGACTAAGCAGGGAGAGGTACACGTAGCACGGACAGAAGACTTAGTTAAGTTTGCTGCGGCTAGTGATTCGTTGTTCCCTACAACGTCACTCAAAACAATTGAGCATACGTGGCAAGGAAACAAGCGACTGGGCATTAAGTTTAGCCAAAGCATTATGGGCTTTGACGTTGAAGTAAGCCGACTAAAGGTTGGGGGCAAGCGTAGGACGTGGGCGGTACGTATTAAGGATAGCGCCGAGGGAGCCCAAACTCAGCGCTTTATGCTTGACGATATGAATAAAGCCGAGGCAATGGCTGAGATTAACAGGCGTGTTAGGGAACAGCGTGTTGCTCAGTTAGCCGATCCTGAGTTTACAATGGCTCTTCGCGCTAAGATGGGACTGCTGCGGGGCGAAGAGGGCTTTGAGTTCCTACATTCTATTGAGTATCCCGAAGATCCTCTTATTAGATTGTCGCAATACGGAGACTTACCTGCTGACTGGTACACGTTAACTGAGTTTGGTGATGCAAACATTAATGTAAATACTAGTCCTCGGCAACGCTTTGAGCGAGCATCTGAGCTAGAGCGCTACAGGGCCGCAGGAGAGCTTAAACGAGAAGCCGAGGCTGCGCGTCAAGCACGCGCTGAAGAACTGGGAGAGGGGATTACAGGGGCGTCTGAGACTGTTGAGGTTAGTAGGGACAACATACTTGACGATGCTCCGAGACTACATAAGTTTTGGAACTTTGTATCTCTTGGTGGCTACAGATCTAAAATGCTTTCGCACCACCTTGGTATTGTACGAGCTATGGCTTCTGATGTACTCGGCAGCCAAGCGGCTTTGCACAATAAAGCGGGTCAATACTTTCCTGCCGGACAAGCTCAGGGATTATTTAAGAACTACAACATCTTGTCTGATGGTGCTAAGGCAGCACGTAGGACATTTGTTACCACGCAGCTTAACGATTTTAGGCGCATATACCTTCCAACAGTTGATGAGTTTGTTAAACACCGAAATACAATTAACGAGTCAGGCTTAGGTAAAAGAGCAAGGCAAGCTATTTCCGGTAACCTTGCTACTGAATTTGACCACATGGTTGCCCGTTACATTAAAAGTGACGGCAGAGTTCTTCCGACTGATCCCGCTGAGCAAGCCCTCGTTAAGAAAGCCGCCGCTCCTATACAGAAGAAGTTCAAAGAACTAATGGAGATGGCGCAGGATGCCGAGATCCGTGGGTTCGAGAACATTGATCCCGATCCGTCTTACTTTACCCAGATTATGCAGACGGGCAAGCTGGACAGCTTTGTTAATAAAGTTGTTATTACTAGTGGACGCTCTGGCAAGGAACAAATGGAAGACTTCCTTACTGATGCTATTATGAAAGGTGAAGAATGGTCTGAAGAATCATCACGTATTATGGCACAAAAGCTATACACGTATTACACCGTGGGAGCATCGCACCAGAACACAGCGCAGCAAGTTGCCAGCATGGCTAAAGGCAATGCAGAAGAAACACTAGAAGGCGTTGAGAAGTGGTTGCGTGAGGGTATGGGGGAAGATAGTACATTTGCCTTTACTTCGGAAGAACGTGCGGCGTTGCTTAAAGACATTGGCATTACAATTAAGAAGTCTAAGAGGACTATGTACCGTGTTAAGCTTGATCCTACAATTACTAAAAAGTTTAAGCTTACTGATGGTAGTACTAAAGAAATTTACATTACGGATCTTTTCGAGGAAAACCCACAAGCTGTTCTTGATAGATACGCAAGCGATATATTTATTGAAATTCAAACTAAGTACATTCTTGATAAGTACAGAGGCCCCGGCGGTAAGCGATACGATACGATCTCTGAGCTAATGACTGGCGTAGTGGAGACTGCACAAGCACGTAACGCTGTTACTAATATTCAAGGACTTAAACAAGAACTAAAAATCCTAGAGAATGATATTCTAGGAAAGCCGCAGTTTCACCGATCTACTCTTGGCTCAGCTTTATCAGTTCTACGTTCGGCTACAGGTAACTTAAGGGTTCCGGGTTTCGTTAAGACGCAGCTTCCTGAGACTACAGCAGCAGCAGTATCCGGTGGGTTTTCAACTGTGTTAGATGCAATGCCCGTCTTTACAAAGATCCGCACAGCCGCAATGGCTGGTGGAAAAATTGAGGACGAAACGCTTCGTGATTTCTTGTCCTTCTTCTTAGGAATGGGTGATGCTGAGGCTGAAATGGCTTTGGCATACAACAAGTTCGAGCTAATGAGCGAAGGTCAGCCCATGTTTGGTGACGGTAAACTGGGCCGTGCATATGAAGTATCCTCACGTATGCAGCCCAGAGTGGGATACAAGTCAGGGTACTCGAACCTAAACATCTACGGAGACATGTGGGCGTTTAGTTCGTTTATGAATCGTATGTCTGCAATGGTGCGAACTGGGGATGTGGCTGACTTTGTTGGCCGCAAGAACGTACGCATTGCTACGCTAGGTCAAACACGGGAAGGCTTTGATGAGCTAATGGATGCATTGAGTAATCCCGGAGTAATTGTGTCTGAAACAATGAACGGTATTACGCTTGACCGCATTAACGTCAACGCACTATCTCCTGAAATGCAAGCTCGCTTTAGGTCAATGTCTACTAAGTGGGTTAAACAAGTTATGCAGCGCTCAGACGTTTTGGACCGTCCCCAATGGCTAGTTAGTAGTGAAATGGGTGACTTCTTTACTCAGTTTAAAGCCTTTGCTATTACATCACAAACTAACCACTTTGCTCGCAACGTCCAGCTAAGGGATTCGTTAGCAGCCCAAACATTAATGGCACAGATGGTGGGGGCTATTGGCGTGTCGATTGCGCTGGCTTACCTGTACTACTGGGATGAGCCTGAAAAATTAGAAGAAGCACTGTCAACTGAAGGGTTACTTAAAGCTGCAACACGTAAGACGGCGCTGTGGGGAATGATGCCTGACCTAACTGACTCAGTTCTTTGGGGGCTTGGTCGGATTGGGCTGCCTGTTGAGCCTGTCTTTACAAACATGCACGAGCCCACGCTCGTTAACTTCCCATCAATGTCTACGCTTGCTGATGCAGGAAAAGTTCCCGGCACAATATTCGATGCCTTTAAGCAAGGGCACTTAGATCAGAAACAATACCGTAGCTTAATGCGTATGGTCCCGATGGCTAACGCATGGTACTCCAGTATTATTAGTAATGTTTTAATTGAGCCTCTCTTACCCAAACCCCCACAATAAAATGAATCGACTATATGTTCTTATGATGCCCGTCCTTCTTCCTGCCTGTGCAACCGTTGGCAAACTAATGCCCGGAGGCGAAGAGCAAGCTGAAGCTATGGGAGCAACTATTATGGATAGCGCACCTATGCTTGCTGAGCAAGCGGGGACGTTAACAACAATGATGACTGGTAACCCCGCTATGGGCGGTGCTGTTGCTACTATGCTCGGCGGCGCTGCTGCTTTGTTTGCTGCTAAGAAGCACAAGGCAAAGAAAGAAGCCGAAGAGTGGGAAGTTCTTGAAGAAGAAGACGAGGAAGAGGAGACGCAAGCGTGAAGCGCCCCGGCCTTTACAGTAACATCCACGCAAAGCGTAAGCGTATTAAAGCGGGAAGCGGCGAAACAATGCGTAAACCCGGAACTAAGGGAGCGCCTACCAAAAAAGCGTTTACACAGTCTAAAAAAACGACTAAAAAACGCACGAAGAAGTCATGAGCAAAAAAGCTTTAGCAGTCATTGGGCTTCTTTTAGCCTCCTGCGCGTCCACATCTGTAGCTGATGTATTAATGCCTGACGAGTTAACGCTTGGTCATGCAGAAGGTACATCAGCTACAGTAGGCGGTTACTCAGGACATAACGATATGTTTGAGTATGAAGGCGAAAGCTCATCAACTGCTGCCGCTCTTACATGGCACATACCCAGCATTGATGCCCACCCTGTGGTGGATAGAAATGAAGTTTTAGGTACTTCAGTTATTATTGAAGAAGAGCCCGTAGATGAAGAGTTCTCTGAGAGCCTTGCTACAGGAGCTACCTTCAAAGCTGACTGGCGACACGCCTCTGTTTTTGGCGGCGTGATTGCTATTCTTCTTATTGGTCTTCTTGTTAAACTACAAAGGTCTAACGGATGGCACTAAAAATATTACTATTACTACTGGTGGCATCATGCGTCTCTTTAAAACCTCCTTGCGAAAGCGATTGCAAAATCTGCTTCGTAAACTTCTTGGATTAAACATGTCAGAATCAGATCAGCGCCAACGCGCACAAGTTATAGATACTAGGGCCGAGGTTCTACTGCGCGAAGTAGAAGCTAAAGCTAAACTTGCTGAGATTAAAGCAAGCCAAAGTGCTAGTGAACTTGCCTCTATACATTTGTCTCAGTTTGCAGGATTATATTTGCTAATCCTTGTTCTCGCTTTTGTGGGAAGTTGTTTGTTTATCCCCGCCGACTCAATTGCAGTCGTGGCTGGATTAATTACTCTCGTGGTCACATCGCTATCGTCAATTCTTAAAACGATTGTTGATGGATCTGCCGACACATTAACAAAAGATAAGGAGAAGAAAGATGCCTAGACGTAGTGGCCCTGCTAAGGGCAAAGCGCGTGTCAAACGCACAGCTTCCGGTAAGAAAGTAAGTTACGGACAAGCTGGTAAAGCTAAGGGCGGTGGTCCGAGAGTTAGACCGGGAACATCTAAAGGGGACTCGTACTGTGCGAGATCACTTGGGATTAAGAAACGTTTGTCGGTAGCTAAACGAAATGACCCAAACACCCCCAACAACTTATCACGTAAGCGTTGGAAGTGTTCGGGCGCTAAAAGTAGGCGGAGTTAGCGTGGGTATACAGCGCAGTAACAACGAGCGTAGCATACGCCCCACATTGGTCCGTGTTTATGAAACTCTTCGGGCATCCCTGCGAGCATTGCGTGAGCCCATTCGTGGATTAGTGCGTCAAGTTGTGCTACTAGCGGGAGTGACCTTGCTACCATGATGTTGATGCGTTTCTTGTTAAGGTCTAAATGGCACTCCCCATACACATCTTCGTCTAACTTAGATGTAAGCTGTACATCGACTTCGCAGATTAACGGCTCTTGGTGCAGTAAAAGTACAACAGCTTCCCTAAACTTCATAAGATAATATGGCTACTAAACGAGACAAACGAGGGCGTAAGCGCGACTACAAGAAAGAGTACAAACGCGATCAGGGTAATGCAAAAGATATTAAAGACCGCGCCTCCCGTAACCGAGCGCGGCGTAAGTTAAAGTGCGGGGACCGGGAGGTTGAACATATTGACGGGAACCCTCGCAACAATAAGCGCTCGAATCTAAAGTGTATCTCTAAGAAAAAGAACACAACAAAATCGAACAAGAAACGTGCCCGTAAACGTTAGTCGAGCCAGACTAGACTATCTGACACAGGCCCATGCTCTTTATTAAAAAACACTACACGTTGACAGGGGCGACCAGCATCTCCGATAACTTCTAATGCCCAATCGTTGCTACTTTCCGTAGTCCCATTACCAAAGAACATCTTGTCTTGGATGACTCCAGACATGGGACGATGGAAGTGCCCTAGGAAAATGTTAGACCAGTTGTCGGGGATGCTGCCGCTCCAACCTGCAATCTTTCGTGCAAGTCCGGTTAACGGGTAACCACCCAAGCCGCCACCACCAGAGATCTGATCTCCGTGGATAAGCAAAAGCTTGTGCCCTAGTACGTCTGCGATGCGGTAGAACGTATCGTGGTCAATGTCCCACTCTACGCGGTTATCTTTAATTGACTTGGCTACGAGCAGCCGTGTAATCTGCGTAGCAATCATGTCAAAGTTTGTGCGCGGAGAAGCTCCGGCATTCTTTGGTTGTGATCTGCCGTGGTTTCCCGGCACAGATAGCACACGCAGCTTGCGGAATGAACTGCTTAACTTAACGATAAAGTCGGCAAGCATCGTTGGTGCATGTTGGATAGCCTGACCCCATAGGTCATTGTCAACTACCCACGGTTGGTGTGGGAAGATTGTTTCCCCTTCAACAATGTCGCCACCAATCAATACAACAGCTTCTTCTACTTTTGAGCTAGTGCGTCGGTTGTCGGTTAGTCTGTCTACTTTGTCAGCAAACTGTTCAATACGTTTTGCAGCAATCTTAGTGTTATACGTACTGGTCTTTTTACCAATCTGTGTATCACTAATATGGATAACACATACTTCTTCACCACGCTTGCGCGTGTCTTTCTTACGTATGGCTGGGGCTTCCCACTTAAATGTTTTAAGTGCGTCATCCACCCTACGCATAACCAACGCTTCAATATCGTCGCGTTCCTGTAATTGGCGCGTTAGTCTTCGGACTTCTTTCTCTAGTTTGTTACTCATCTTCGTCTTCTCCCATTTTCCATAGGTTAGTCTCAATAGGTTGGTCAAGTATACAGAGTAAAGCGGCATACACTCCGTAATTCTTGTCGGTTGTCGGGGTTTCTTTCACAGTTGCATTGATAAGCTTGCGGACAGAAAACAATCTATCACCTAGCTCTTCAATTAGTTGTTCCATTATCTTATTAGTTAGTAGGATCTGAGCAAACGTTACAGGTCCATTCACATCATCATTATCACTCGGAGTTAATCTCATGCAAGATCCCAAGCAAGCCATGTTAGAGCGTCTATGGTCACTAACCGTAAACACATTGTTAAGTAAAATTGAGTCAGGGGATTATACATCTCAGGATCTAAATATTGCTCGTCAAATGTTGAAGGATCATAGTATAACTGTGTCGGATGTAGAGGAGTCACCGCTTGGTGACATTAAAGACATCCTACCTTTCTCTACTAAACATCAAACCAACGGGGACGATTACCTTTCGTCACTCCCCTCCTCTCTCTAGGGGACGGTGTCCCGTTTATAATAGCGTCTAGTTCTTCGTCAAGTAGTTCTTCACGGCGTTCGGCAATTGCATCGTCGGCGCTGCGTGACATAGCTTCTGACCAGTACTCGACGGCCATAGTTACAGCATCTAATCTATCGTCGTGGACTAAGCATCCGCGCTCTCTGGCTACATGTGACATCTGATGCATAAGGCTATATTGTGCAGCAACTTCTGGCGATAGCTTGAGGGTACTTTCGTAGTCTCGGCGGATAGCAGACGCGTCGATGCATAGCTTATGTTGGTTAAGCACAGGTTCTAGTGTATCAGCTATCCGACGTTCTTTCATAGTACGTGCGGTAATTTCTTCAATAGCTACGGGGTAGATTTCCCGTAAGTGGGGCTTAAGGAGTTCGCTAAACATCCCACCGCCGTAGTTTGCCTCAGTAACTATTACGTTAACTTGGTGCTGTTTGGCTTTGGTAGCGAGGCTTCGCATAACCTCTTCAGTAAACCCGTCGCTAAATCCTCCCCAGTCAACTAAGTACAAATAACCGTTCAGGTATTTAACAACACTCCACGCTGTTTCATCTTTACCACGGCCACTCGGGTCAACCGACATGCATGACCCGTCATACGGGACCATTTCCCCTACAAGTTTCGCAGGTCGATAGTACTTGTCACGCGAAAACCCTAGGTTTGGTAGCCCCTCAAACTCAATTGATGTGCCCCATACAACTTTTTCTGGCCCTACCTCCGTATCAATATCCATGACAACCAGATCAGACAGACGTAAAGGATAACGGTCAAGGTCTGAAAGACGAACATCTAATTGGAACTGTAGTTGGAATCCAGTTCGCCCGTACGCAGCCTCTCTATCAAAGAGTTCTTCGTCGGAGAATCTTTCTGGGTCGGTTGCTGATCCAGCATCTCTAGGGAGGCTGAGAATATAAGGAGCAAGTGCCCCCTCGTAGATTCCGGGATCTTCGGGAATTCGCGCCGGATAAATCGCGACATTATATTGGCGAGCGTTAAGCTCTGTGTAGATGGACTCTTGTGATTGTGGGGTTCCAAGGAAAACAACCTCTCCGACTTCGGGTTTAATAATAGCTTCAAATTCACGTACCGCTTCAGACAGCTTGAGACGCGCTGTAACGGTAGAACTGTTGCCGGGGACTTCTACGTCATCGGCAATAATAAGGTCAGCACGGGAGCCCGTAAGCTGCCCTGTAATACCTACTGACTTACATGAGGGGGAATGCGATGCACGGGCTGGGCCAACATCCCATGAAATCTTACTTGTTCGTTGATCGTCAGTCGGCGCTAAATGTTTTAGGCACGGCATCTCTACCACAAGCCTGTGGCAGAATGTAGAGAAATCATCGGCGCGTGTTTTACTGGCCGATACAACTAAGATTTTCTTATCTGGGTTGTTAAGTAGATTCCATAGCACAAAAGCAGAAGTAATCCAAGACTTTCCAACCCCACGAAAAGCTTGTACCATCCGCCTACGGGGTCCGTTCTGAAGATACTCAGCAATGTCATATTGAATTGGTGTTGGGTCCGGTAGTCCTAGGTGCTTCCAAGTAACAAACAGAAAGTTACGGAAGTCTTTAAGCTCTTCAGGTACTTTGTGCATTCATCCTCCGTTTAATCTGTTTCCTAACCTTGCAGTCTTTCATATGACAGACTTTACAGTACTGTGATAGTAACCCATTATAATCATAACGGATATAAAAATCTGTAAAAGGTTTTACGGTGTCGCACATTTGGCACCATTTCTCAGAGTCGGGATGTATCTCCCCGGCCTTATGCGCTGCGCGTCTTTCCTCTGCTCTCCGCTGTCCTGTTGTTGTTCTAGGCATCGTCTACGCTCCCATCAGTATTGCTGCCGTAAAGAAATACAAGATAGTTAATGAGATCAAGCACACTATCGTGAAAACTTTCTTCGCCAACCAAACCACCTTTCGTATTGGTGTGCGTGATAAGTCGGCCAAATTTATCCGCCATTCTTGCGAGGATTCCCGTAGTGGTCGAGCATATTTGGAGGGTTTCCACTCGGCTAAAGTTCGTAAATACATCTCCGGTTCCAGAGTAGTTCGTGATTTTTTCATCGAGAATTTCATAAGCCTCATCGCATAAAGTTTCGTGTAATTTTAGGAATTGTTCTCTGTTCATTAAGGATGCCATAGTTTGGGTTCGTTTGTGTTGTAGTCCCACTCTCCGGGATGTAAGATACGCGCAAGCTGTGCTGTTTGGATAGCATCTTCTTCAGTTAGGTCAGCCCACTCGTACGCGTCAACTACAGTTTTCCATGTAGCGCCGTTGTCAGCCATAATTTTATCAGACTTTTTCTCCCCAACTCCGGGAATACCATTGTAGCCGTCAACACGGTCACCCATTAGTATCTGTTTGTACCAGTTATATTTGGCATCTTCTTCAGATACGTACAGTAAACCATCATCAGGTCGTCTAGGTTTATAGCTGTATCCGGGTATGGTCAGCATGTCCTTATCATCCGATGCAATAACAACAAAAGCACCGGACATAAGGCCCATAACATCGTCTGCTTCCAGTCGGTTAATCTGCACACTTGGGTAACGTCTCTTTATATGCTCCTTAAAGCTTGGGTCAAGGGCGGGCCTACGTGCGCTAACTCGGTTGGCTTTATACGTGTCGGTGATAGATGTACGAAAGTTTTCGTGGCTACTCCAGCACATAAAGTAACGCGATGAGTCTAGCTTGTGCAGTATCCCCATCGTTAACCGATGAAATAGATCCGCCACATTAGCGGGGTCTGATACGTGTACATCATCCCCCTCAAATGAGAAAGCTGTCTCGCAGCTAAACGCCGCTCTGTTGTATAAAATGTCAGCATCGATAAGTACTAACATGTTGGGTTGTAGTTTATTATTCTTAGTGTACTTCATACCAGTTATCCCCGATTGATCCTTCCCCATCCATAGGGCAGCGTAAGTTAAATTGCTCAGTTGTTTCTCGGAAAGCCTTAATCGCTTTATCCAGCATAGGCTGAGCCAAGGACGATACACACTCGATCAAAACTTCGTCGTGTATGAATCCCACAATCTTGACACCAAGACAGTTCATCTTGTCGGCCATGATTGCCTTGCGTAAGTTAATCGTCGCTTGCTTAGAGACACACGCTCCCGCTGCTTGGACAAGTAGATTAACACTACTGTGTTCCGAGCGTGGGAAAAGCTTGCGCCCGTCAAGTCCACGTAGATACCCACGGGTAGAAGCCATTGATTTAATACCATCAACTACATATCCCATAGCAGGTCGCCTACGGAACAGGTTATCCAATAACTCTTGAGCATCGAACGTAGTAATGTCCAGCATCTTGGCGATCTTCTTAGGTGATGCACCGTAGATCAAAGCAAAGAATGTGTTCTTTGCTGTCTGTCTATCGCAATGCATCATGTCAGCATTCGCTTGGTGTACATCACCGCTGATAACTTCCCGTGCAAACTCACCGCTGTCGTACTTAGCCATGTAGTGTGCAAAGCATCTAACCTCTAGTGACTTAGCATCACAACCAACAAGCGAGTAACCACGGGCTGCCGTAAATAACTGTCGGCATTCTTTACCGTAAGTTAAACGCGCACTAGGTACTTGCTGTAGGTTAGGGCGTACACACGATGTCCGGCCAGACACCGCGCCAATAGTATTAAGGTGCGGGTGAATACGATTACCAACAGCCAACTTAAGCCATGCTTCCTTACCTTCTGCAAGCATCGCCGCAATCTTCTGGATGCGGTAGAGCTTAGCAAGAAGATGTGCTTCGGGGATATCTTCGATTGCCATCAAAGTACCCTCGTCTACTTTAGGTTTGCCTGTGGGCGTTGTGTTAGTCGGTTTCCATCCCTTACTAATTAAGTAGTCGGCTACCTGTGGACGAGACATCGGATTAAAGGGTGTGACTCTAGTTTTGTTAGGGCCACGCTCTAGATCTTTACGACTAGACGGAGGAGCTTCCGACTTAGTCTTGTACATACATCCTGTAAGTGGGTCCGTCCAATACTCTGGAGTCTTTAGCTCTTCAACTTTAGGCTTAACAAGATCATTAACCTGCTCAAGTATCTCTGATCGGTCATCTTGTATTCTGCCGTACAGTTCAAGCCCTGCCTCCATGTCAAACTCAATACCTGCATGTTCCATGTCCTGTGCGGCTTCAGCAAACTCAAGCTCAAGCTTAAACGCTTTGTGCCACCACTCAGGTCCACGATCTAGGTGTCCCCAAATCTGCTGAAACAACGTGTGCGTTATGCGTACATCTTGGTTACAGTACTCAGCCATAGCTTCGTCGTACTTGTCAAAGGATTCAACATCACCTTTGTTCATACCTAGTCGGTAACCAAATGAACGCAAGCTGTACCTGCCCCAGTACTTTTTAGGTACGTCCAGCTTCTTATCTTTCTCGATAATGTCCGGCCATACTATTTTCGCTAGGGGAAAAGTGTCGTAAATTTTTTGCGTACTTTTAGGGGTCCAGCCGCATAACTTATTTAGCAGCGGTAAGTCATAGTTAATAATGTTATGACCAATAAGTGCCGTACCCCAGTCTAGTACCTTAAGCGCTTTCGTTATATCCGTATAGCACTCAGGTTCCTGATCGTCATATGCAATAGATATGCAATGGACTTTAGTAGCTTCATCAAGTAGTCCGTCAGCCTCAATGTCAAATGTTAAGTGTGCCATGATTACATCTCCGAGAAATCGTCGTTACGGTCGGGTTCATCTTCGTGATTATGTAATCTCCCTGTTGGAGGATCATAACGAAGAATACCGCTCGGCCCTGTTTCACCGCTATACCGATTCTTAAGAATCCGTACGTGTGTCAAGTTAGAGATATCGCCTTCTTCCTGCTGTGAACGTTCAAGTCCTACAACCATATCGGAAAGCTGTGCAATACTATGTGAACCGCGCAATTGTGCTAGTGATACCTGACCACCTTCCTCGTGTGCGCGTCCATCCGAGCGCCTAAGATGTGATACAAGAACCATCGAACATCCTGTTTCCTCAACTAACGAGCGGAGCTTCGTCATTGTCATATCAATCGCTGTTCTTTCCTGTGAGTCAGCAAACTCACTAACAACAATTGACAAGTGATCTAGGAAGATGATTTTACAATCCAATGCCTTGATCGCGTAACGAATCTTAGTAACAAGTCTGTCCGATTGGAGGCTACCAAAGTGGTCGAACAGAATTAAGTTACCGTTACCAACAGCCGAGTCAAACGCAGCCTTAATCGTATCCTTGGAGAACTCACTATAGTTCTCTTCCAGATTAAACAGCGGTGTACCTAAGTACAGGGACATAAAGGATAGCGCTGTCTTTCTAACACTTTCCTCTAGCGCAAAATAACCAACCTTCCAGCCTTGTTGTGAAAACTGGTACGCAAGTTCCCGGCATACTTGTGACTTACCGATACCAGTCCCGGCTGTGATAGTCGTTAGTTCTCCCATACGTAATCCCCGCGTCTTACTTTGGAGACTAAGCCACGGATATTCGACGCACGTAACTTCGGGTACGGTGGATACAAGATCCCACAAGTCTTCACCTTTAACCAAACCACCGGGAATGTATTCACGGGCTTGGTATACAGCTTTAGTTAACTCGTCGGGGTTCCCCGCCGTAAGAACTTCGTTGGCATCTTTCTTCGATAGTGTTGCGATATGTGCTTTACCCGGAGGCAACAACAACGCACATTCTTCCGCTGCTTTTCTGCCCGGATCATCCTGATCGAACATCAACACAACTTTGTCAAAGTTACTCAACCATTCCATGTGTCTCTTAAAGACACTCGCAGCACCTTGGGCTCCGTTAGGTAATGATACAGTTGGCCAACGACACTTATGTGTTTCAGCATAGCTAAGCGCGTCGATCTCGCCTTCAGTTACAACAAGCATCTTACCGCCGTTAAACTTATGCTGCATGTAAAACGTTCCCGGCTGTGTGCCTACCCAAACAAAACGCTTGTCGGGCAGCCTTACTTTAACTCCAGACACTTCACCTGAGTCGGTGTAGTACTGTGAAAAGTGTGCGGGTTTGTTTCCGTAAGTTCCAACCTGATAGTTATAGAACTCGCATGTAGGTAGTGAGATTTTACGCTTAGGTAATGCGGCATACTCACCATTAAGTGATACCGCTGCGGGTTTGGGTTCTGTCATCTTCTCCTCAGAAGTGTCGTTGTCTTCGGTATACGCGCTGCAAGAAAAGCAGTACGTATGACCATCATCGTATAAAGAATTCGCGTCGCTCGATCCGCACTTCTCACATGGAAGATGCCGGACGAATGTTGATTGTGTATCCCTGTTCATTTCTGTGCTTAACCTTCTCTTGCTTTACTATGAACTCGGGGATTATCTCAGGGTTGTCATCAGGAAGCACACCTAATTGAACAAGCCCGTCTCCGAGTAGTTTGAATGATCCGGCTGCGTTATCCCAGTCCATATACTTTATAGACTTTCGTGTGTACTCGACACACACAGGCTCGGTGTAGACGTAATCCAGAACGTGGGGATTGTTGTCTGTAATATCGGATATAAATTTTTTCTGCTCTTTTTTACGGACTGCCCAATGCAGTCGGAGCAAACGATTAATGCCGATAGGTAGTAGTGTTCCGTTAATTTCCATCGTAGATAACGGTAGGGTGCCCAGCGTTAATAGCTGAACACCCTACCTGCGAGGAGGAGGAGATACTAAAAGTCTGCGTCTATCGTTGTAGAAGTTGTGGTTTCTTCACCACCACCAAAGCCAAAGGAATCTTTATTCCCTTCTTGGTACTTCTCTAACTTAAAGACTTTAACAGCGGCGAGTCGAAGTGTGACACCAAGGCCACCTGCTGCTGCGACATAGTAAGGGCGAATAAACGCTCCTACTTTTACTGTACTACCGTTACCAACTGACCAGTTAACTTCGTTCCAATCAACCTTACTACCATCTTCAAGATAGGTAGGCACGGGACCAGACTCGGGATACTTGTCATTGGCTTCAAAGTGTGGACGCTTAAAACGGAATTCAATCTTACCGTCTTCGGTTTCTTTCCACGGATTGTGCGGACCCATCTTAACATTGCCACCATTCTGTGTCAATTCGTTTAAGAGATCCTCTCGAACTTTGTTGCAAGTGTCAATAACACTTTGCGCCTCTTCCTTTGTGACAACGAGTGAGATCTGATAATTACCAGTATCACCATCGTTCCACTTCTTAGGTTTATCAAGCGAGGCCCACAGAGCTTCCCCTGTAGGAGATTCAAGCTTTACTTGATAGTCATTAGCATTAAACTTAGCCATAATATTGTAGTTGTTTATTGTTGTTTAGGAAAATAAGTAAGGCGACAGGACAACCTCGGCTGCCGTATCGGTAGAGGCCATTATAGGCCCCTGTACGCCCCGGTCAAGATAAACTTTGTTGAAAACTTTGACCTCATCGGAGCGTATAACGTTTAGGAATGCACTTCCTAGCACCTTAGACATTGTGCTTGCGTGTGCTGCATGTATACCAACGCAGTCATGGATTGCCATGAACGATTGTATATTGTAGTTTTTAGCTTGTACTATTGCCTTTGTTAGGATACTAGCATCAATAGAATGTACGAAGTTAGGGGGAAAAGCTCTGGCGCTTTTTGTAGGGTCATGTTTGTTAGTTTGTACTTTGTAACTATGAATACTATTTCCTACGACATCCTTAATTCGTACCCTTTTATCGACCATATAAACTTGACTAACATAAACTCCTGAAGGAGCCGACCAACTATAGTTATTAGCTCCGCTATGCCATGCGTGATGCTCTGAGACGGCCTGTGATAGCCCCTGCTGCAATTTAAGGGGTTGGTGGAGGATATCGTGGGCGGTGTCCCAAAGTGCGCTGGTGAGCCATACACGCGCTCTGAACGGGGGCCTCCAATCTAAGTTGTCTACGGCTTCCCTTACAGCGTGTCGTGTACCGCCGTAGGACAATAACATTAATACTGCCTTAGTCAGTTTTCGTGGTATTGGGTTGTTACGGAAGTAACTACAATCAGGATCAGGGCTGTCATGACAGATATCATTCATGGTGTCAGCAAACTCCATGTAAATATCTCTAGGCTCATTACCTAGCACGTTGGTGGCTTCCATGAGTTCTGTGTCGCTACATAGTGTTGATAATATTTGTATACCCTGCGATGAAGCATCAATCTGTACTGGTAAGTACGACAATGTGCCCCATCCATGAGTCAATACGTTGTCAATTTCTCTACATGCAGCAAGAAAACGGAAGGGATCCTCGGCTAATTCTAAAAACTCTATGTTATTCCACGGATCTTTAGCGGCTCGGCGCACTTGGTCGATCTTGTCATCTATAAAAGACACACGAAAGTCAAAGCTAGAGCGACTGTAACCGTAACAATTAGCAGCGTGAATATACAGCCAACGCAGGTGTTCGTCATTTTCTACGGGTACTCCCTCACTAAATTCCCATAAGCTACGTAGCCAATCTGGGCCTTGGTATGATACTAAATCCGACGTAGTATATAAACGTCCTCTAAAGTCTGCTTCTGTATCAAAGAAGCAAGGACGTTCACAATACTGCGGTAAAAACGATAGACAACTTAGTAGACGAGCGCGGCGTGTGCGGTTTTTGTTTCTTTCCGCATACATCCTAGCCCTTGCGCGGCGTATTTCTTTACGCTCTTCTTCCGTGTTATCTTCTGCGTACCTAGGAAACTCACCAATAAACGCATATGGTAAGCCCATAATGCTATAAGTAGCCTTGGCGCATTCTTTAATAAACTCTAGTTGTTGCTTGTTGACACGCCACCCTACCTTATTTAGCGACTCCGCCGCCTTAAAGATGTCGGTGTTCTTGTCTGCTATCCAGCTTAACGGATAGTTTGTACCTTTTTGTGCCCTAATTAAGGTAGACAGTTGTGGATTATTAGGGCTAAACACAGGCAATAAAACAGGATGGGCAGTAGCGTATTCATCAATGGATTCCTCTAAGTGTTGGATAACTTGGGGCGAAGCGAAGATAAGGCGTAAACCTTTTGTACCCTCGGTACATGTTTCAACTAACGGTGTGCGGCAAATAATGCCTAGGATTAAGCTGCCCATAGCAGCCCGAGTTTGCGTATCAATTTTCATCAACCCCCGTGTAGAAAGTTCACTCAATTGTTTTCGGAGGTATCCCAACCTACGGTTATTGCTGACGTTGCCGTAGCGATATTTATTAATCTGATCTACAAGAGTTTTGTCTTCTTGTGATAAGATCCATTCCGTAGCAAGTGAATTCCCAATCTTAACAGCTAGTGACTGAAACGATATAGATCTATGGAAGTTATTGACTGTGCATATCGTTGCAAGAGCCGCTACTTTCTTAGCACCTAAGTCGTTTAAGTATGGTGTTGCTATAGCATTATATCCGGGTTTTCCGGGTTGGTTAACATACTTGTTTAAGCTTTCTTCAATGGTTGGTGTTATTAGTTCTGTTGTCTGGGCGACAAGCTTTCTGTATACTGGAAGACATAACGCTGCGTGAAAGTTTTCTTGTGCTTTCTTTTGAACAGATTTAAGCCTTTCGTATTTGATTTGTTTACCTGAATGTTTCATGTTATGTGTCACCCCTTGTTCACCCCAGCGGCGGTGATAGGGCTGTAACGCGTAGCGTTTCCTTTATATGATAGGGCGAACCGAAGGTTTCCTTTTTTGTTTGGGGAAAGTGTATAAGAGAGAGTAAACATATAGTTAAAAGTTTGATGCCTAATGTATAGTTAAAAAAATGGGGGAAACAAGTCGGTGCAAACTTGTTTCCCCCTAGGTTAACACTTAGCTAAAGGGAAGGAGACAACCTTTAGTAAGTACTACCTACAAAATCTTCTGTGTACTGCCATAGTTGTTCATTCAATGACTGTACCTTTTCAACACTAGTTAACTCTCTAGCTAACCTAGGTTTCTTACCTTCTGTATGGGTAACGGTAAAGCCCCCATTCATAATGTATTCTTGTGTCCTATTAAACATAGTCCACATATCGTTTGACTCATCTTCTTTACGTTGCGGCATATCAAGATTCCACATCTCTGTTTCACTAGCATTAGGAAACCTAAGTTTAATGGCATCTGTATAGTACTGCTTACGAGTTGCGAAAGGCGCTAGTAAATCTTTCCATTTATCTACTGTGTATGTAGACTGGACTAAGTTCTGTGCCGTTTTTTTAATTGCGTAATTAATGTACGGTTCACCAGCTTTATAACCACGATGAGGAATCCTAAAGTTATCAAATTGTTCTGACATAATGACCATGCCATTAGAACACACAAGCCTAAACATTCCTGAAGTAATCTGTGCAGAAGATTTACCATCATGGCTGTTAAATACAACTATCTCAGGTGTTTCAGCATTTAGTTCACGGGCGTGTTTACTGAATCGTATACAATGCCTACCATAAAGTGGATCATACTTGCGTGAGTTTTTGTAAAACGCTTCGCGAGGAATCCACCCAGTTTCTCCTAAACGATCAACTAAATTCTGAGTTGAAATAAACTTGTAACGATCCGATGTATTAGGTGCGCCAGCTTGTGCTAACAATCCCGGTACATCAACGGTTGAATGTATCTCTGTACTATTCATTAAATAATCTCCAGTTTCTTAAGTGAGTAAAAGGTAACACGGGTTGACTGCGTAACGGTTAAGTTGAATTCTTTACGAACGTATTCAACACAAGCGTGGAAAGGATTAATACCATCCTCTTCAGCTAAGATGTATACATCGGATAACTGGCAGATTAAAACATCTCTACCACTATCCACTTGCTGCCCGACTAAACAATTACCGGGCTCGCCACGTTCAATCTCTTTGTTCTCGTTAATGTTCATCATTGTTTCCTCTAAAGGTGTTTACTTTAACTAAAGCCTGTCTCTTAAAATATTCTGTAAGCAAGTCATCGCTTACTTCATCTCCATACATTCTAACTTGTTCTGTAATATGAGCGATAAGATCAATCATAAACATTAGAACGCCACTATCGGTTGCATCTTCAACGCCAACCATTAATGTATGATTGTTAGCGTGAGTTTTAATACCATCTCCACCGTGACGAATGTTTATAGCTATTCGACCATGCGCGGAGGGTATAACTTCTATAGCGTTCATTAGCAGAAAAGTAGTAATAACATCGGTATCGTTGTACTCAATGTATTCTTCAAATAAGCTGTGTTCCATTTTATATCTCCTGTTTGTAAATGTAAAATGAGCAGTTTAGCAACATGCTCAGGTTATCGTGTCCCTAAAGGGAAGGTGAGCAGTTTTGTATCATGCTCAGGATATCTAAACCTAACAGCAACAGAAAACCTACGGCAAAATGTTTTGTTAAGTCAAAACACCGGATGAACTAGTTCACCTAATCTGAATCGAAAGGTTGAGCAGTTTTGTATCATGCTCAGGATAGATGATGTTACTCAGAAAACTTAGCGGCTTCATCACGCTTTTCTTTCTGTTCAGCATCATACTCTTTTACCATGCCAACGATATCTTCTCCTGTAATAGAAGATGCCTCGATGCATGAATAAACAAATCCCATATCTGTCTTACGACAGTTGAGAATGTTGTTTGCAATCTCTCTTTTACCCTCATCATCAATAAAGTGAGTGATAAGGCGTTTCATAATGTCTTGGCGAAGTTTGTAAATCATAGCTTAATAATTAAGGTTTAATGTGTGGGGGCCTCTCGGCCCCAATAGTACTATCGGCTGACCCCAGCGGATCTTGCCCGAAATCTGTTATTTACTTTCTGTTAAATCAGTTGGGTCTATAAACGTTTCACGTTCTAGTCTCAACTCCATGCGTGTCTTTTCTGTATTGTATGCCTCCATAAATTGTTGCTGTTGTATCTCAAGATACTTTGTCCATTTGTTTTTAAGTTTCTCTAAAGGATCAGGTTCGTTTTGTTCTGTCATGTATTCTAACAGTAGCTCCATCATAAAAGGTTTCGGAAGGGTCTAAATACCAGACAAAATCTTGCTGGTACAGGTAAGCATCAAGGTTAAGTGCCTTGAATACTTCGTTAATTCTTCTCTTTGTTGTAACAGTCTGATATCCACCGGAGTTAATAACGAGTACACCCCGTGCCATATCAGATCGTACAATACAAGTTTCATGTAGCGTAACACGAAAGTTGACAGCGTCGATGTCATCTTCCCACGCAACAGTTGTGTTACGATACCTGTTAAGTTTGCTTAGGTTGTTTACCATATCCATGTTTATTTCTCCTCTTTCTCAGTTTGTACATCTTCGAGTGCCTTTTCAGTAGAATGAATAAGGTCACGTAAGAATTGTTCAACATCATCAACAAAGTATGTAACCTCTGCATCAGAAATTAGTTCACTTTGTGTTAAACTAGTCATATAAGGTAGCTTTCTAGTTACTCGTAAGTTAACCCATCCACTATCTTTTGAACGGACAACAGCCCATACTCTTGAAACATTATTAACATCATGTAAGTTAAGGTCCATAATAAGATCTCCGTTTGCCTATAGTTTAATAGGTCTTTGAATAGGTTTGGAAGTGCCGCAATGCAAGCAATATGAAACATGAGTGTTAGCCCATGTGTTATTGCAATCGGGACAGTTAGGTATCATTTTAATCATCATATATTTATCTCCCCATTGTGTATATCGGGTAGTTCACTTGGTTCTTTATTAAAAGCATCGGCAAGATCTTCTTCAGAATCTATCTGAATATGTGTCTCGTTTTCTTCGACAACTTCTAAATCATGGTAGTTATCTTCGATGTACGTTAGTACTTCTTCTTTGGAGTACGCTTTTACTGCATAAGGCAGTTCAAGATACCGTTCAATAAAGACGCCAACATAGTGTTTCTGTTTGTGCCTACTCATTGTCATCATCTCCTGTTTCAAGGTTCATTTGAAGTTGTGATATATCCTCGTCAATATCACTTAGTTTACGCCTTAGTTCTTCAAGGCTTTGCGAATAGCCTTCAAGATCATGTATAGTCATATCTTTATGATATGATTTATAGCAATAGCGAAACCTATGTTCATCATGTAATTCCATAGCTCTTGTAGCTAAAAGGCTAATGTCTAACGTAAGATCATTTTTCTTAAGTTGTACATACTGCTCTTTACTCATTCCTTTATACATCGGTGTCTCCTTGTATTTTGTTTAGATGTTCAATCTCGAAGACATCAACCTTGACATCTTCAAGTAAAGCTTGGATATCACGAACGTAGCCCGTAATTCTATCAAGCTCGCTTTGTCTATAATTGATAGTATAGGTGTCAGCAATCTTTACAATCTTGACCATAGATAATAGTTTATGGACATCTGTGCGAAGCCATGAAACGTCTTTATATAGGTCAAGTGTAGCGATGTGCATCACTTTGTCTTGCTTACTTAAATTACTCATCTGTTTTCTCCATCTTTAATTGTTGGACACGTCGAATTTCTTTACGGTATAGTGCGATAATATCGTCACTACTGATTTTAGGAGCGATACCCAAACGGTGCATATCTTCCTGTAAGTGAACGATTAAACGAACGCAATCATCAATGTCTTCACCAGTTGATTTACAAGCTAGTGCGTACCAGTCGTTAATTGTTACGTTACATCTGAGTTCATACTCACGTAAACGTCGTTCGCCTTCTTCGAAGTAATCTGATGTGACATCCATTGTTTAACCTTTGGTTGTGGGTCGTGTCTCCTCATGGGCTGCCTAGGGGCTGCCGCCACATAGTACATCGGCCCACTTGCTACAAAACTTGCCTCAAAACCAATGTTTATTGGTTGTTAACAATGTCACCCTACGAAAGATTTAATTAACTGTTAATCTAACATTCACTTAACATTTCACCCCCGTCCACCCCAGCTCGCGCTCCGTGCAACGGGAATGATAGGGCGCGCTTCGCGCCTCCGTTTTGCAGGGTTAAGGATGAGCGCGTGAGCGCTTCCTTCTTCTGGTTCTTAAGAATGAGCGAAGCTTCCTTATTCTGGTATTAAGATTGGGCGCGACTAGCGCCTCCTTCTTTCTGGTTCTGCATAAAGAACGAGCGAGCTTGGCGAGCTTCCTTCTTTCTGGTATTAAGATTGAGCGCGACTAGCGCTTCCTTCTTTCTGGATATGAGCAGCGGCGCTGGAAAGCGCCCTCGTCGTATGACGAGGTTCGGTGCGGGATTATCTACGAGCTATGCTCGTATCCTTTGTCTTTCCGGTTTGGTTTGTCCGGAAAAAACGATGCGCGTATGCGCATGCCTTCGAAACCTTTTGCGAACGAAGTGAGCAAAAAAATTTTGAGAAGAAGGCCCTCCCTCAGCGCGCCCGGGAGCGTCTGGGAGAGGGCCTGTGGAGCCTTGCGCGGTGCGACCTGCCGACCTGCCGTCTGGCGTGGTCGTGGGTTGTAGGGCCTGTGGTGGCCACCAACGTGATAGGGCAAACAACCTAGCGAGAGGGTGGTTGGCTTGTCGCGTTGCGCGTGTCTCCTCGCGTTAGGCGGCTGTCTTCGGCTCTGAGACGAGCCGGAGCTTGCCGTCCCAAGCAGCCGTCTTAGCGGCTGCCTGTGCTGCGTGATAACCTGCAATCCATGCTTTAAGCTGTGCGTATGTCATCTGTGAACTCCTACTTGCGGTTGTCGGCCCAAGCTTTGGCTTCAGCGAAGCAAGCCCCACCTGTGTCGCAGAGAGCGTCGATCATCTGGAGCGTCTCGAACCAAGCCAGCGAGCCTCGGCGCTCGCTGATGAGCGCGGTCTGAAGGTCAGCAAGCTGGTTCATGCTGGTGAATACGTCGGCGTTGTCCTCGTCGAACGCTGGCGCGCTCATCATGTGATGAGTGCAGATGTGCAGCAAGTTTAAGCGAAGGTCTGACGGGTGAGTGGGAACAGAGAGAATAAGGGGTGCAGCGTTCATGGTGTCTCCTTTGACACTTGGTTAGTGGTGGCCATCTATACTTCCTGTGGCCAATAGTCTCATCGACTGTCGGTGGGATATCTTGCCCCTTATCTTATAT
>Ga0110931_1000060_pt1 | contig 51838 bp, 50 predicted proteins | sample 4_EtaG_FD_79333 | JGI IMG/M metagenome (GOLD analysis project Ga0110931, IMG submission 79333) | Marine viral communities from the Subarctic Pacific Ocean - 4_ETSP_OMZ_AT15127 metaG (version 2) (version 2) | ecosystem: Environmental > Aquatic > Marine > Oceanic | place: Pacific Ocean | collected... | reverse complement strand
GGTAAGAAGCAAGATAGACTGTATCACATGAGGAATTACAAAGCACTACAGGGAGTAGTAACTTCCCTTAGATGGGTGCTTGGAGATATTAAGATAACAAAAAAGGAAGTATTAGGGAGAGATGAATGATGATAGATTTAGCAGAGAGAAGATTGGCATGGGCGAAGTTTTTGGAAGGGCAACTGGATAGATTACTAGACGCTGTATTATGGGATGCGTTCTCTGAAGAGGACGAGACATTAGAAATAGACAGAGCCGTGGCAGAAGAGATTAGGAAACAAGTAAAAGGTGAAGGAAATGAATGAAGAAGAAATGAACAAGGACAATTTAGTAGTGAAGATAGAGACAGACGAATACATTTACTGGGAATACAAGGAGGCATGAATATGACAGCAGAGAACATCTTAGAAAAGGCCGCAAGACTATCAAAGGAACGAAAGGCGAAAGCAGAGGAGCGACGCATCGCAGCGTGGAACAAGCGCAAGGCTATGACATTCAATCAAGCACTTGACGATGGTCTGTTCGGTGTAGAGTGTTGTATGGGATGCAGCAAGGAAGCAGTGAGACTTTACTATCAAACTGAAGGCACGTATGCAGGGAATCGCTACTGCCGTAAGTGTGCAATTGAAGAACTGAAGAGTGAGTATTTCTAAGGAGGAATGAACATGGCAAACATAAGAAGAATGGCAGTTGCTTTGAGAGAAGCACGAAATGAAATGGCAAAGATGGCAGCGATGTTAGAAGCATGTCATGAAGCGAACTTACTCAGGATGCAAGCACTCAAAGATGCAGGTATCCCTGACCCAGTAACGGAAGGTGAAGAAGAATGACGAGATACGCAGGGGTACCGGAAGGATGGGAGCATGTTGACAGTACATACGGTTCCTATTCTAGGGTGGGGCTGAATAAGTTGGCTAGTACAATGGAAATGATGGATAGAGAGCATAGATACCGAGTATTCAATGTAGGTTATTGCAATGCACCAGTGTCAGTAATCAACTTGAAACTATTTAGGAGGAAGAAAGAATGAAGAAAGAAGATTATCAAAAACAAATACAAGAACTAAATGAGCAAGCACAGAAACTAGAGAAGACTATGCAGACATATCGTGATTTAGAGAGAGTAAAGGAAATGGGGCATCCTTTAGAAGCCATCATCACTAGTAGTGGCTTTGGTATGATTGACTCTATTGAAATAGTCTGTCAACACTCCGGTGCTAACTATCTCATCGAACCTAAGACACCTATGCAAATGGAGATACCGAATGACCCTAGTGTATTTGGTGACTTAGCAGGTAAGAAACTCAAGGACATCGAGATAGAAGTCGCTACCCTTCCTCAAGAAGAGAGCGAGCCTGCTGAGAAACCTACAGTTCCACTGGAAGAAGGGGAGAGGAATGCAGGTAAGGGGACTTACAAGGTAGATGTATCAGGCTTCTTAGGCAAGGGGGTTTGAGACACTGCAATCAACTCCTTATAAATCTCCAAAGAAAGATTGGACACTGGAAGTGAGAAAATGAAGATGAAGAAACCAACGACAACCAATCTGCTGAGAGCATACCAGTCATTAGCGAGTGCTATTGATGATTACTTTTGCACTGAAACAGAAGACATTGACGAAGCAGAATGGAATAAGATGTATGACAAAGCGTTTGCACACATACTATTTATGGGGCGACCAGAATGAACATATTCGTATTAGATAAGAACCCTGAGATAGCAGCACAAATGCACTGCGACAAGCACATCCCCAAGATGTGTGTAGAAGCAGCACAGATGATGGCATCAGCCCTGCGCCGACATGGTGCGACTGATAAACAGATGCCACTCACTAAGTCAGGGACTCCTTACAAGGGAGGCTACGCTCATCATCCATGCACAGTGTGGGCTGGCGACAGTCGTGATAACTTTCAGTGGTTGGCTGACCACGCTTTAGGTTTGTTAAATGAATACTTTGCTAGATTTAACAACATCCATGCTTGCCATGGTCCGATTTTACTTATGAAAAGTATGCACTCAAAAATACCCGAAGGTGACTTAACAACATTCGCTCAGGCTATGCCTGATGAATACCGTGACGATGATGCGGTCAAGGCATACCAAGCCTACTACCACAGCAAGCAGTTCGCCAAGTGGGAGAAGGGAACACCTACTCCTGACTGGTGGCGAGGCGTGGAGGTGACGGCATGAGTAAGTTAATAGGATTAAAGGGAATGAAAAGTGGCTATGAACAATCATTGAAGGAAATGAAGAAAGCACTTGACGAATTACAATTTAGATACGATGTAATTCAAGAGCATTTAGAAAATGTCGAAGAAGCAATAGCACATGAAGAGGTGACGGCATGAAGAAGTTTGAAGTCATTGCAACAATCCGTAGCATAGTATATGCTCCTAATCGTGACGAGGCTATGGACCACCCTGATGCACTGTCAGGTGATGTTCATTTCACAGAAGTAAAAGAGGTGGCTTGAAAATGCATAACTATCCTGACGGTATGGATTGGGGTGCGTTTGACGACTATACTGACCCTGTTGTTGAATGCTGTGACCGTAGAATATCTAACTGCGAATGTCCTGAATGCGATAACTGCGGTAAAGTATACAACGAAGACCATGATTGGGAAGAGATTCCTGAAACAAAGCAAGTAGTTTGTAGTGATTGTTACGAAGATTACGAAGCCAACAAGGAGGAATAAACATGGACGAATATGTAATAGATTTACTTGATGACATAGGAGCACTGAGGGCTAGTATTAACCAAGCACACTTTTGGATTAGTCAAGGTCAGTCAGTCACTGCGCTTAATATATTGTCAAAGGCATTGTCTTTACCTACACCTTTTAGGGAGGAAGAATGATGGGTAAGATGAAAGAGATAAATGCTATGCTCCAAGAAGGCACTAGTATACATGACCTAGCCGAATACTTACAGAAGAATAACCGTAGCATCAGTAGAAAGCAAGCGATAGAATCGGCGTATAAGTTAATACAACAATGGAGGGAAATGAATGAGAGTAATAACGACTCGTAAATACAAGGACAACTTTGGTGAAAGGATTGCCTTAGTCTATCCTTATGACCCTGATACCAATCGTGTCATGAAAACTAAACTACCATTCCCTGAGTTCAAATGGGATAAAGAAGAACGTGCTTGGAGTATTCAGGCCAATGCCTACGTGATTAACAAAGCGTCAGAAGCAATGAGAGACTTGGGTTATGACGTGACTAATGTATTGAAGAACTGCGACACCCTTTCCGAAAGCCAGCAAAACAAATCTGATTGTTGGACTAAGGTAAAGGGAGTAAGGTTGTACTTACATTGGCCATACATCCCAGATGCAAGTCTGAGAGATACTGTTCGCCTTGCTGTGCGTAGCATCTCAGGACGTAAGTTCCATGCAGAAGAGAAGTGCTGGTCTATACCAGTAGCGCAGGCAACTACATTACATACAGTGGTCGAAGACTCATACCCTAAGTTGGCTCAGGCCATCCTAGATAACCCAGACATCTCTGAGGCTGTCACTGACAGCATAGAGAGAGTCGCTATGAGTAGTGCTGCTGAATTGGCTCAAGATAAACTGACAGAAATAACTGACATGCTTGACCAAGTATTACCTGAAGGCCTTGATTTATATCCGTTCCAAAAGGTAGCAGTAGCCTTTGCCGAAGCAAGTAATGGACGATGCCTAATCGGTGACGAGATGGGCATTGGTAAGACCATCAGTGCATTAGGTTACGCTGCTATCAATCCTACTGACAGACCTATGGTTGTAGTCAGCCCAGCCAATGTAAAATATAACTGGGAGAAGGAAGTAAGTAAGTGGTTACCTAATGAGAACATACAAGTTGTGAACAGTGGTAAGGATAAGATAGAGATGACTGATGTAGTCATTATCAACTACGACCTGATGACCAAGAAAAAGAATGAACTCATGTCCATCGCTCCTAGACTTTTGGTGTTAGATGAAGTTCATTACTTGAAGAACTCAGGTAGTAAGAACAAGCCAGTCAAGCGTACTGTATCTACACTGGAACTTGCTACGCTATGTCCAAAGGTATTGGCTCTCAGTGGCACGGCTATTGCTAGTAGGCCAAGGGAGTTCTTCAATGCTCTGAACTTAATGAGGCCTGACCAGTTCCCTTCGTTTTGGAACTTCGCCCAAAGATACTGTGACCCTTGGCATACTGGTTTCGGGTGGGACTTTGATGGTGCTAGTAATACCAAGGAACTGAATGAGAGAACCCGTGACTTATGTATCCGTAGGCTCAAGAGCGAAGTGTTACCTGAACTACCGCCGAAGACACGTACCTTCTTACCTGTCTACTTACCTAAAGATGCACGTAGTCCTTACGACATTGCACAAGAAGAATGGGAGAGAAGAATAGATGACCACTATCTGAATGGTGAACCGTTGCCTCAAGGTATGATGCTCAACATGCTCAATGACCTCAGGCATATCTGTGGTAGGACTAAGATACCGTTTGCAGTCAATTGGATTGCAGAGTACAGTCATCAGACTGGTAAGCCCCTCGTGGTTTTCGCTCATCATCGTGATGTAATCAAAGGTATAGTCGACCAACTTAATGCCGTCAAACAATACCAAAATGTGAGAGTAGACACTATTACTGGTAGTGTATCTTCCAAGAAGCGACAAGAGATTGTAGAGAACTTCCAAGACGGGCAACTAGATGTGCTCATCTGTAATACCATCGCTGCGAAGGAAGGTATTACTCTCACCAAAGCAGACACTGTTCTATTCATTGAACGTGAATGGGTTCCTACTGACGAAGAGCAAGCGGAAGACCGTGTCTATAGAATAGGGCAGGAGAGCCAACATGTACACGCTGTCTACCTATCTTGTGCTGGTACAATTGATGAGCATTTTGACCGAGTAGTTGAAGCCAAGAGAGAAGTCGTAAAGGCTGTCCTCGATGGTGGTAATGTAGAACAGAGGAAGGGGCTCGTGAAGGAACTGGTTAAGAAACTCAAACAGGAAAGAGGATGGAAGTACGAGGTTGAAGAAATATGAATGCGAAGGATAGATTCAAGGAACTTGTTGTAGAAGTATTGCAGGAAGCAGATGAGGCTTTGGGTTACCACTCGATTAGAGAAAGGGTATTGGACTTGGCTAAGAGTAGAGGTAAGTCTATCAAATCCTTGTCTTCTGTCTGTCATCGGACATTCCATTATATATTACGCTGCGATGAAGAGAAGAGATTCGATAGGATAGGTGAAGAACCTAGTATTTGGAAACTAACTACAGGGGAGACGGTATGAAAGAAGAAGATAGGGAAACTATCTGGTCAATTGTAGCGACACTGTTTCTTTTCGTGGCAACGGTAATAGCAGTGGTGTGGTGGGCTCTCTGAAAAGAAGTAGGGGAGGAAGGAAAGCGATAGACCACAAGGCTTTGCAAGAAGCAGTGGACTATGCGCTAGAGGAACTAGACCCTGACTTACTTGAGATTGAGAAGAGACACTTTGTCGTCAAGGTTTACATCAGGTACTTTAGTCAGACTGGACATAGGATGCATACTGATGTATATCCCATTAATAGAATACGAGGCTGTATCAGTAAGAAGAAACTTCTGGAAAATGGATGGAAGACCGTCAACCGAATGGCACCGGAATATGACCCTAGTAAGAGGACAACTAAGAAGAGGCAGACTACATTCATGCAGAGGGTAAAGTTATGATTGACTTCGGAGACACAGGTACTATTGTACAGCATACTATCAATGAAGAGATGTGTGTACAATTCTTACCGAGCCAAGGTAATGATGTAAGAGATATGCTAGAGATACTTGACAGAGGACTAGAGGTAAAGGGGATGGAGAGAACCATACTGATACAGTCAGCCTCCTCTAAGAAGAGAGGCTACCCGATTCCCTGTGTCTTTTTACTGAACACCAATATGCCCTAGTTCTTCATTTAATAGATGCTCTTGTGCAGATAACCTTTCGTATAGTTCATTAGCGCTTTCTGGATACAAGTCCTCATAGGATTGGTAGATTGGGTCAACGAACTTATCAAATGGGAGAGCATCTATTCTACGTGCGAACTCTTCTCTATCTGCTGCCGGTATGCTATATTGCTCTCCAAATTTCCTAGGCGTTCCTCTGAGTTGGAAGCCTGTGTCTAAAGGATTCTCTTGTAAGTTAGTAGGACCAGCGAACTGTGGGTCCATTATCTTAGCCCGCCCTATATCGGTAGGTACGTTTGTTAAATCGGCTACGGGGAATCCTTTTTGGTCTCTAGTCCTCATCCAGTTAGGCTCTTTGATATCAGACAGACCTAGTCCTTCTAATAACGCTCCTCCGGGAATACCATACATTGCTCTTGCAAGTTCTCTACCTTTGACTGAATCTATATACTCCGCTTCCTCTTCACTTAAGTTAGGATTTCTTCCTGCCTCTCCTCTCAGAGGGTCGCCTCTTTCTTGAGTAGATACGATGGGCAATGTGTGTTTAAACGAACCTTGTATATCACCGGTTAAAGGCATGGTTTCTAACAAAGGTTGCTGGGATACGAATCTTTGAGGCATCATTGCGGCGAGCCTGTTTAATCGATACATATCTCCGGCTCCCATTACTCCTCCTACCTTGGTAACATCAGGGCTACCTTTTTGCCCAAGTACCAATTGATTCCTACCTTGTCCAACGACTTCATCAGCGTCGGCAACTTGGAACGACTTGAGAAGCGACCATGCTTGCTCAAACGCTCCGCTCATAGATACCCGAAGGTACGCCGAGTATTATTTCTTTCTCTGTCTTTGATTTGAAAAACGCTGTACTGAAACCAACCCCTTATAAATCTCCAAAGAATAGTAACATTGCTTCGAGAGGAGCCAGCAAAACAAATAGGAAAAAGGAGAACGAAATAAATGGAAGAAGAAATTATAATAATTGGAAAAATAACAGACAGTACGACGGCAGATGTAACGATAGAATACCCCTCCATATCAGGAGTAAAGAGTATGCGATTCACTCGTTTCATTGTCGCTAGGCTAGAACGAATAGAAGGGGGTAGAGTAGCGGCCCTCATCAGGCCTGATGACAGTGCTATAGCGAACCACATCAAGGCGCTATTGTTAGGAGAATGGGCACCACTACATGTGACTGAAGAGCACCTAAGTATTGTATCGGCATTGGAACACGGTGAAGAGATTCCCACTACCTTCGCTGAGGATACTGATGATGAAGTACCTATGTGGTCATCTGAGAACGCACCTACTATCACAGTAGACGGCGTAGTTGCTAATGCGGCAGAGGGGCCATTCGACGCTGTATTCAAGACAGGTGGTAGAGAGCCTAAGATTACAGATGACTGGGACTTCAAACCTGTTAGGCAACCAGCATTTATTGTTAAGGATGAGACAGAGCAAGGTGCTACTGTAGCAAGGGTCAATGGCCCTGAAGGAGCACCAGTTGCTTATCACATATTCAACCCTAAGTATGAAAGTGACAAGCGACCAGCAGGTGCTTATCTAGGGACATTCAGTCCTTCTTACTACCCTATGCCATACCGTAAAGGGTTCGGCCCAGTGCTAGACTTAGCCGCAGAGAAAGGATGGTCAGCACAAGTCATGGCTTGGGATGAAGGTAAGAAAGCAGCATGTTTCTGTGACGTTACTAGTAATGTGAATTGGGATGAAGCAGAGGAGAGACTAGGTGACAGTTGGACTAAGCGTGGTTTCACTAACAACGGTGACTATCGTGTTGGTATCGCTATCTACAACAGTCTCGATGGCTCCTCATCATTCAAAGTACAGGCAATTGCAGAGCGACTTGTATGTACTAATGGAATGGTTATGGGAGACAGAGCGAACCTAATCAAACTAAAGCATACCAATGGAGTGCTAGGTAACTTTGACTTCGACAGCATGGCTGAGAAGATTGGAGAAGTTATCCAAGCGGCTGCTCAAGAAATCATAGTAGCGGAATCCATGAAGGATGTAAAAGTAGGCAGAGATACCTTTGAGAAACTCATGACTATCTGTGAAAGAAAAGGATTGATTACTAAACCTACAGTTAAGCGTGACGATGCAGGAGATGTAGTCTCATTAACCCGTGGTCATATGTGGAGACTTATGGGCCAAGGATGGACACAACCTAGCGAATCATGGGTCGCAGTCAATAACGAAGACACTGGTTCTCTTTACCATGTCTACAATATCTTGACCGGTGCCATTACTCACAAGCCTACTTGGACAGATGGTAAGGACGTACTTACTGGTTCTACACTGAACATGAACACAGTTACTGACCGTCTACAAACTGTCCATAAAGTACTAGGTGACATTACTGCCAAGTCAGTGAAGGGAACTTCTATAGAAGAGCAACTAAAGTCTGTACCGATGTTCTCAGAGGTGCTCTATTGAATGATGTAATGGAGGCAGTGGATATAAACGAAGAAGGGATTTGGGTAACAAATGGTGAGGAAATACCTCTGGTAGGTTCCACCATACCCATCCCTTCGGATGTTATGTCAGTAACAGGAGGAGAGGACGAGCAGGAAATCATTATGATGGTAGAGGCGTCGCACTACATGTCGCAGTGCCCTAGTTGCGGGGAAAGTTTGCCCCACAAGACTATCATACTGTTGACTGAACACGCCAAGATGATGCCTGTGCACTGTTGTAATACATTGGTTTGGATGAAAGAAAAAAGAGAGGGAGATTATTATGGAACACAATCCTGAAAATGAAGCGAAGCAGATACTTGAGAAACTACGACCCGGAGGTATGTGGGAACCAGCAGGACTGGGACTAACCTATGTAAGAGAAGGGGAGACAGAACTCAAGTTGGTACAACAAGAGAACACGCCTATTGGGGCACAAGCCCGTGTAAGGATGCGTGTGTTAGTAGAGAGCATAGGTTGGACAGTCGATGAAGACGAAGTAAGTTTAGTTGATGTATCACACCTTTCTCCCCAAGAGAAACATATGCAAGAGATGATGCTCAGACAAGAGTCAGCGCAGAAGTGGCCTTGTTCTAAATGCGAAACACCACTAGTGGCATTTCCTTTAGAGGAGGCTGTCTGGCAATTCGATGGTCAGCATGAGATGAAACTACCTACAGGTGAGGTTGAAGAAGTAGAGCAGTGGTGCGTTATTATACAGTGTCCTGTCTGCGATACCAAGGTTCCTATGGAACCCTACGACTACGGACTGATTGCTGGTGATGACTTGATGTCCACTTACTCTAACGGAGTAGCCAACTTCACTATACTGAGTCGCATGGAAGTTATACAGAAGATGGATGAAAAGAATCCTGAGGTAATAATCCTCGGCACCTTTTGTCCATTCTCAGGAAGCCTCCTGCCACCTCATGTTAGAGGCAACGTAGTTACATTTAGAGATGTAGGTGAGGAAGAATGACGCCGACAGAGTTCAAGAACAAACTCAAAGAGGTAGTTAAAGTCAAGGCTTGGGAACTACTTCTTATGGAAGGTATCACTAACCCTAATTACCTACCTATCATCAGTGACTTTGGTACTAGGTTTGAAGTACAGATGCCTGAGACCATGCCAGTATTAGAGGAGGAATGAATATGACTTGGAAGAAAGAAATAGAATACAGAGTAGTATGGGGTGACGATGAGCACCGAGATACAGACATCCACTTCTTACAAGGAAGTGAATGGAGAGTGGCTCGGCGAATTGCAGAAGAATGCAAGCAAGGTTTACATGATGATTATGACGAGGCCGGAAGGCGAATCCAATGGGTAGAGAGAGTTACGAGACATTACACAGAGGACGACTTGCGTGATGAGTGGGAGCCAGCACTGTACTCTAGGAGACAGGCTTGGTTGGAAAAGGAGGAATGAAGATGGAAGAATTTACAATGACATTCCGTACCAAGGTACAGGTGTTAAGAGATTATGAAGTCGGCGAATCATACACTAGCGATGGTATCAAGTATACCAAGTCGGAAGATGGCTGGGCTGCCTCTAATGACAAGCGGTACATAGAGTGCGAATACGATGGATGCACCGAAGGTGCTGAGCATAACGGAGTACCTCAAGTCAAGATTTTCATACCCAAAAAGGGACAGACTTTCTGTGGCACACAGTGTAAAGAGGACTGTGCTGAAGAGGAGGAATGACTATGCGGATAGCAATGGTTCCTGTAGACGGAGTGATACTTAGAGCACTAGTTGTAGATAAGTCAAGTCCAAGTGCCCCTTGTGAAAATTGCGGGAAGCCTATGTATTCCCATGAGTTACTAGCCAAGACTTCTGAAGACTGGTGTATGGCATGCGATGACGAACATCATCGTGGAAAGATGTCAGAGAAAGAACTGACACGATGGACAATCGAACAGATGGCCGAAGGTCTCGCAGTGATAGTAGTGACTCAGGACAAGCCAGACTACAAACTGACACACCTAGGGCTGTGAGTACGTGAGTACTAGAGGATTTGAACAGACCATCAAGTGGCGTGTCCCTTGCACCTCCGTTAAGTGGAGAGGTAAGTCGGAAGTAGTCATGAGCATAGTAGAGCCCAAGGGTAAGTCGCCTGCGGTAATAGACATCAGAGTTAGGAAAACAATCGAACATCCCAAGGGAGAAGGCTACACGAGAGAGGGCGTGCGGCTGAACCTTGAGGATGCTAGTTCACTAGCCAAAGCAATTCAACATGCCCTCTCAGAACTGAGGGAAACAGATGGCGACTAAAGAATGCGTGGTTTGTAATGCGGAGTTTAAGGATAACTGGGATTTGAAAAGACACATCAAGCGTCTACATACTCCGATTGAGTGTAGATGTTGTGGTAAGCAATTTACAAAACATGAGTCGCAGACAGTCGGAGGCTTTTGTAGTGATGATTGTCGTAAGAAGAATAAACAGAATTGGTCAAAAGAATATGGTCAAAAGCCTGAAAGAAAAGAAGCGGCAAGAATTAGCGCAAGAAAGGCAAGAGCGAAAAATAAAGCAGAAGACCCAGAGTGGAACTTAGTAACTCTTGTCGAATGCACTTGTCCTATATGCAATACTACCTTTACTCAGCGAGGCACAAGGCGTAAGTTTTGTAGTGATACTTGTAGTGAGGTCAATAGACGACAATACAAAGACAATTTATTGAAAAGTTTGAGAGAGTCGACTCTTGAAAATATGAAAGAAATAACTTGTATTATTTGTGGGGAAACTAAACTTACTTACCATGCTCATACAAAGTTCTGTAGTAGAAAATGCCGAACCAAACATGAGAACTCTCAACCTAAACATCAGGCAAGAAAACTAAGGTGGCAAAACGAACAAAGGAAAGACCCTAATTCATGGTTTAATCAAACAATGCAACAGATTACTCAAAGAATGAGAGGTAGATTGAGGCAGGCTCTAAAACATAGGGGTATCAAGAAAACAAATCAAACCTTCTCGTTAGTGGGTTATAATAAGTATGAATTAAAGGAACACCTTGAATCACAATTCACAGAAGAGAATGGCTACTCATGGGGCAACATGGATGAGTGGCACATAGACCACATAAGACCAGTTGCATCATTTAACTATGATTCAACAGAACACCCCGACTTCAAGAAGTGTTGGGCGTTAAACAATTTACAACCGCTATGGGCGGCAGACAATATGAGCAAAAGCGACAAATGGGATGGAGTAGTGAACGCATAATGTTACTAGCAGAGGCCGCAATCATCTCTGAGAAACTCAGGGAAATGTATAGGAATTACATGACTGATTCTGAGAACAGGTCTCTGTATTGGGAAGAGGCACTGACTGTCATTAAACAGATGATGGACGATGGTCAGGATGATTTACAAAACCTCATCGATATATTCTTCCCCAAGTATTCAAGATACCAAAGGCAGTTCAGTAGTGTCAGAGAGATAAGAGATGACATGTGTAAGAAACTATCCATCTCTCCTCTGGTATGGGACGAGGTATTGGCAGGTAAGCCAATCGTACCTTTACTAGCACTAGAGTCACCGGAGTATGGTGGAGAGGGCATGACTGTCAAGCAAGCGTTACATCTGATGACTAGGATAAAAGACGAGGGCTTCCTTAAGATTGCCAGCAAAATGCATGAGAAAGAAGCACTGTTGTTTTGGTCACGAGCATTGGATGAGCGACCACCTATACCTGTAGATAGATTCCTGCAATTGATTTCATACCTCTCTGCGAATAGGCAGAGCCTACAATCTGTCAGGCGAATGCTTGAGACTAGGCACCCTGCTGAGATTGCTGGTAAGTTATTTGCTGATGAGAGAGTAGAGATAGAGGTGAGGACTATGCAACCCGGACAGGCTTTCAAGGGCCCTATCTATAGAGCATGGGATAAACTCATTGCCCCCTCTGATATCTATGCAGAAGTCATAGGCGCTCCTCGTAGATACCTACACGTAACTGAGTTCCCTAAAGGTAAGTTCAAGGGTATACTCTACAACCGTGATAAGCAGATAATAGGTAAGGTTAGTCAGGTTCCTTACACATCCTCTGAAGCGATATTTGAAGTAGAGGCTGACATTAATCAGGTGAAGTGTATCACTGACGTGATGGCAATAGGAGATGACTGGGATATATACAAACTCAAGTATAGAGAGCGGGCCTCTTATCTAAGTAAGTTAGAACTTACTTGTCCTATTAAGACAGGTGTACCTGTGAGTGCTAACGAAGACGTCAGTCATTTACTTGAGACGCTAGAAGATAATGAAAGGCTGAGGCTCACGCTGTCTGGCCCTTTCAGTATAGGTGGAGAAGGCGGATGGGTATTACTCAAAGATGCATTCCATGTCCACCTACTTGTTACTGATATAATGAAGGACGAAGGATTTGAGACACACGTAAGGCTGGCATCTATGGATGGGTATGAGACCTACGTCGTAGGTGAGCAGCAGTTACCTGTTGGTATGGCTCAACATATACGACAGAGGTTAGCGAGTCAAGGTGTGCTTGTAGGTAACAACTGGTTACCTGTAGATGAATACGCAGTTGTAGTCATGGCTGAGATAAATGAGTTCAGTATTACTGACATGACTGCTAAGAAAATTACACTAGAATACATAGATGACAATGCTGGTTATGGGGAAGTTTGTCAACTGACAGATTTGATAGAAATGGCTCACTGAGAGCAACCCCTTATAAATCTCCAAATAATATTTCAGGGTGCTGGTCGAAATGAATTGGAGAGAAAAGTACAGACCCAATACAATTGGGGATTTGATAGGATGTGAAGATTTTGTCGAAGCATCATCTGAATGGACTATCGACAACTGCCCTAGTAATTTACTCTTTGTAGGGCCTCCCGGTGTAGGTAAGACAAGTGCAGCCAATGCTCTTGCTAGAGATATGCTAGGAGATTTCTTTGACCCTATGAACTTCATCATTACTAATGCTAGTGATGATAGAGGCATAGACTATGTTAGGGAACTTAAGCGTATCAGTAAACAAAAGGCACTCGGTGTTAGTCGCCGTATCATATTCCTAGATGAAGCAGATAGTTTCACAGCCCCTGCTCAGAAAGCACTTAAGCAGATTATAGAGGATAGTCATAGTACTACTATATTCATATTAGCAGCGAATGACATAAGCCCCATCAACCCTGCAATTAGAGACAGGTGCCTTACTTTTGAATTCAAGCCTATCGCCGCTGATGACAGTGCTGCTGATAGATTATGTCAGATTATCCATGACGAAGGAAGGCCGTCACAATGGTGCATTGATGTAGAGACGCTCATCAAACTATGTAATGGTAGTTTGAGAAGCGCCATCGATACATTAGAGGGTCTCCCTAACAAAGAAGACGCTTTGATTGACCGATTAAAGAGAGATACCAGAGCACTCAACAGAGCGGCTATGAATCTCTTAGGCTCTGATTTCCCGAAGGTTACCGCCCTTCTGGTCAACTCATTAGAAAGCGGTTATAGTCGAATAGGCATGCTCAAAGGCCTTAGACAACGTGCCAAACCTCTCATGGAGAGCGAAGATGATTGGCACAATTTCATGCTCACTTATGGCGAGTTCGTCATTCTGTCCACGCAGTGGCCTGATGATGACTTGGCATTTGTTGAGTACTTTGTAGCAAAACTAAAGAAAAATATGGAGAGATAAATATGGAAGATGAAACGAATGGAAAATACCCGGAAGAAGTTCTTGAACGACTTAAGGGATATGCGGATAGAACTGGTAAAAAGATAGGCGAAGCAGCGAATGAATTCAACGCTTGGTTAAAAGAAGAGTTTTCGGTAGACGATGCGTTAACCGAAGACAAGTATCTTCTTATCGAATGGTCAGAAATGTTCGTGATAGAAACTAGAAACCTTGGTGGCTCGCAGTCATCTGGAAGGCAAACCACTACCTATGTCGGTATGCTAGTAGGTATCGAAGATTCTACACGAGACAACAGAACTAATGCCAGAGAGACAGCGATTAATATGTTTAAGAATAACTCTAACAGAGCAATCGAAGAGAAACTAATCGGCGTCGTTACTGCTAAAGAAGGAGTATGGCATGTCAATGGTGAAGCGACACAAGAGAAAGTGGACGGCAGTAACCTACCTTGGTTTGCCTTTGAACACGGTGACATGATTCTTTGTCTCCTGAATACAAACGCTGCTAGTGCATCGGTAGGAAAGCCTATGGCTCCTACTAGTGTCAGTCGCACACTATACTTCCTAGGTTCGGAAGAAAATAACAACGACATTGCTTTGTGGAGAGTTAATCTTTCTAACAAATCTATGGAAGCACAATATAACTTCCATGAACCTTGTAAGATACAGGCGATACCTCCTAGTCAAGCAGGACGTGACACTCTGTATACTAATCGTAACTTCCACGAAACTGTGGAATATACTGATTCATTCTTACCTGAAAACATGCGTAGTGAATTACAGCCACAGAGACTACTTGTCAATGACCAAATGCATGACGCAGTAGTAGACCTTGCTGAACTTTCAGAAGCACATGCTGATAAGAAGATAAAACTACCTAGTGGGATAACACTTAACCCTACTATCATTACGAAGGGATATGTTAGTCGCCTCAACAAAGAACCAATGAACAGCGAATACGATGCGACAGGACGCTCTTTCAGAATGAGCATCACTAGTCTATCATTACAATCTCGTAACGGAAGAGACAGCCCTCACTCAGAGGTAACTGTGTGGATTCCCGGCGGTATGTTTGATGAACAGCATCCTTTCGATTTCCAAGATACCGATGGTGAATGGAAACCATATGCGCAGCGCACTCAAGTTATCATCTTTGGTAGACTGAAGATGCGCCCTTACAAGGACGACACACTGCCTAGCATAACTGCACTTGGTATCTATGTGCCTCCAAGAACTGCAAGACCTGCAGCAACTGGCGGCAGCACCAACCTTAGTCAATTCGGAGGTGATGAGTGATGAGTGGCTGGGGAGCAATAGCAGACGCTCACGAAGCCCAAGAGGCACAAGAGAAGGACAGGCCTCCTGAAGAGCCGGATATCCGTGCAGATGACTTCGACGGTAACGGAAACGAAATAGAGACCAAGGTAGAGACCAAGGTATCTTCCACTGACTTTGTCAGCAAGTTCCCTCACATTGCTGAGGAACTGGCTGCTCAAGGGAAGCCATCTTCAATTAAACCATCTCACATCTTTGCAGGTGTAGTTGGTCATGAAGGCACTGGTAAAACTGGTATCGTAATGGACGGACATATGCATCGCTATACTAACGACGAGCAACTATGGGCGATTGATTTCGATAACGGGGCAATGGCCTGTAAGCAGGCTCATTACAACGGTGACCCAAGGATACGTATCTTTAGTCCATGGGTCATGCAGATGCAAGACAGGACTGCTTACAATTACATCGACACCTATCAGAAGATTATGGATGTCGGTAGATTCGCAATAGAGTATGCTACTAGACAACACGAAGAAGGTTTTGATAAGCCTCTACTAAAGACACTACTGGTGACTGCGGTAGACCAATTCGATAGTGTCTGTATCAATAACATGAAGATTTATGATTTGGAAATGGATGCAAAGGATGCCATTGAAGCGTCTGCTGCTAAACTAAACCAAGAGATTGGATGGAACTGGAACATACGCTCCACTAGATTCAAGCAACTGACTGCTATCTGTCAGAAACTCAACAGCCTAGGGGTTGACATATTTTGGGAAACTCACCTCAAAGAGGACAAAGAAGGGAAGGTCGGATTCGACGGCTGGAAATTCGCATGGGAGAAGAATGCTACCAACGATGTATTCCAAATCCTATGGTGCCATGCAAAGGCCACCCGTAACAACGATGGGTCTTTGACTGGGGAGACTAGGTATCATGTAGACTTCTTCAAACAGAAGACTAACTCTGACCTCAAGGGTCAAGAGAGAACATACTTCGTAACTAAGAAAGGAGAGCCAGCCGAATGGTATGGTCTGTCCGAACTGAGAGACGGGGTGCTCTGATATTCAATATACAGTAATGGGTTTTGGTAGAGTAATAGAGTGCATTGTTTGTCTTTGTTTGTTTCGACTACGCCGCTACTGCTAGGCATTCCTCCTAGCGCACTCTCCCCATTACTATTTGTCTTAGGTGATATTATGGCAGAATTTACAATAAGTCCTGAAAACCTCAAGAACTTCCTGACTAGTTTAGGAAAGGATTTGACGGACATTATGATAAAGGTAGGTGATGGTAAAATCACTGCCGCAGTAGGTAAGACTACTCACTATATCAAGCGGGAAATGGACTGTGGAACCGCACAGTCAGGTAACGTATATGTTAGTGACTTAACTAAACTGAAGGCCTTCGTCAACGCTGCTAAGGGTAGCGAAGTCAAAGTCAATCAGGTAAGGAAGACGGGTACTCTACATGCTTCATGCGGTAAGTCTAGTCTACAGTTACCTACCTCTAGTTACATTCAGTCACAAGATAAAGTTAGTTTGATTGAAAGACTGATAGAACAATCGGTCGGTAATATGTGGAGCACTTGGTCTAACCAATCTCTAAATTATCATGCTGTAGTATCAGGCGAAGCCCTCAAACCTGCGTCGAGTTTTAGTAAAGTACTCGGTAGCAAATACGCTTGTAAGACTGAGTTCGACCCTAGTAGTTCTGAGTTCATCATACGAGGAGGTAATTCACAAAAGGGTAAGATGTTCGTTAAGTCTGCTTTGACTAATGTAGATGCACCTGAGGTATCTGCTCGCTCGGCATTTGACAACTGGTTACCTGAGTTACTTACTAATCTTCCAAAGGGAGATTTCAACTTATACACGGGTGATGAAACAGTATTGGTTCTTGAGCAACCTGATATTAATTTCCTGATGGTTGTCATTGACCAAGAGTACGAGGAGGACTGAATATGGCTAATTACATACATGTCAACCACCAAAGAAGAGACATCTGTTGGCTATGCGGTGGTAAATTAATCTGGGGCTGTGACTATGACCCAGAGGACTACGGCTACGAGGGTGACGGTATAGTGGCTACACTACACTGCTCATCGTGCGGTGCCGATGTAACTTATGTACAGATACACGAAGAGGAATAGATATGTCAAAAAACCATAGAGGAGATAGTTACTACACTTGTATTAAGTGTGGAGGTGTCTTTCAAGGATTCGGTTATAAGCAATATTCAGAAAACTATCGTGGTGGGTATGCTTGTAAAGAATGCAGCGGTAATGGTGTATCAAGATTTACTAGAGATTTTAAGGAGGAAAATGTATGATAATCGATACCTTTCGACCAGACCCTGAGGGGCCTGACCACATCTACAAGAGGTGGCGTGATGCAGAAGGTAATCTGATTGAAGAGTATGTTGACGATTTCCGCCCATACTTTTGGGTCAAGGCATCTACTCCTGTTCGTAAGATTACACGAGTATTGAATAGGTTCCCCGGCTCTGAAATCGATTGGTTCGATAAGGCAGAGGCACTACGCACAGGAGAAGAACTAGTCAAGGTGTATGGCTATCGCTCGTCGGACATCAGAGAGATGTGTAGAGAACTACGTCATAATTACGTAGATACATGGGAAGGGGACTACAGTCTAGCAGATAGATATCTGATAGACGAAGTAGAGGAGATGCCTGAGTGGAAGCCTCGTGTATGGCACTTTGATTTAGAATGGTGCCCTAATTCAGGTCAGACTACAGTTATGGCAGTTGTCGATAACTACAACAATCGACACGTTGCGTTCTGTTGGAGAAAGGGTAATCCGAATAACTACTATGACATGGGTAAGGGACAAGAAGTAATCACTGTTGACTACGAAGTCAACGATGTAACTGTAGACTTTACCTATGAGAGATACGAATATGGTTCGGAAGCAGATATGCACCAAGCCTTCATCGACTACCTTGAAGAATGCAATCCTGATGTATTCGTTGCTCACGCTATAATGTGGGCAGACCTTCCTCACCTTGTCAAGAGGCTTCCTAACTTTAGGAAACTAAGTCCTCTAGGGAGAGTATTGAGGCCTCCCAATAAGGCTGGTTCAAGAGGCTATGATTACGTAGCGCAACCTATTATCGGTAGACTATGCTTTGATACAGCCGCCCCGCTGAGAAGCGGTAGTGGGTTTGAGCGTGTATGGAAAGATAGCGGTCAGCCTCAGTTGAAGAACTTAAAACTACAGACTATCACTGAAACACTAGGTTACGGTGGTAAGTTTGAGATGGACGTATATACTGGATGGACTGAAAGATTTGATGATTACGTCGATTACTGTATGCAAGATACAGTCTTATTGAAGAAAGTGGACGAAGAAAATCACGTCCTCAACTTCTTCTTTTCACTACAGCGCCTATGCGGCGTTAAATTTTCTTCATGTCATAATGTCACTAGGTTTGCAAGAGGCCTGTTAGGTAGAAGGACGCACTGGAAAGCGCCTACTAAAACAAAGCAGGCGAAGCGTGAATACGAAGGTGCATTCATTCCTCCTCCTACTCCGGGTCGATACGAAGGTGTGGCCTGTGTTGATTACAAGGGACTGTATCCCAGCCTAATCCTCAGCCATAATCTTTCATGGGAGACACAGGTCCCTAGCGAGCGTAAAGATGAGGAGAATGTAAGAGAACTACCTGATGGTACATGCTGGGACCAGTCCGAAAAGGGATTGCTTCCACGTATAGTAACCGAGATGTTTGAATTACGTGATGAATACAAGAGCAAGATGAAAAAAGCAGAGACCTCCATAGAGAGGGCTGGTTGGAATACCATGCAACTTGCTACCAAACGTGTCATGGCATCACTGTATGGTATGGCAGCGAGTGAGTATTGGGGCTGGTGTGATTTCGACATCGCTAGTGCTATCACTGCTTGTGGCAGAGAGGCAATCAAATTCCTAATGGAAGAGTCTGGAGAACAAGGTTACGAAGCCCTGTACGGACATACGGATTCGGCATTCGTAAGTGTGCCATTTGACGAAGCACCTGCTCTCGCCAAACATCTCACAGAGACTGTTCAGCGAGAACATCAAGCGAGTCATCTAATTGTAGAGTTTGAAGCATACATGCCTTACTGGTTAGTAGCGGGTAAGAATCTCTACTACGGCATATGCTCTTGGCCTCCTGAAGATAAGGATAAAGTCAAGTCGGCACGCTTTGGTAAAATCAGCACGCTTGCTCCCATTTCTAAGAACTTAGAGAATGACGTATTACAAGCGGTATGCAAAGGTGCCAGTGAGCAAGAAGTCACAGACATGGTTAGGCCGTTATCTAAGCGAATCAAACGAGGAGAAGTTTCTATAGAAGAGATAGCAGGTACGACAAGAGTACAGAAAGCCCTCTCTTCTTATGCGCCTAATGCCGGGGTTCCCGGAGTCAAAGGTGCTAGGTATTACAATGAGTATATTGCTAAAGATAAGTCAGATTATTTCAAAGAAGGAGATAGCGTGAACTGGGTGTATGTAAGTACCTGCCCACATGGACAACCTGACGCTGATATAGTAGCATTTAGAGGCGCTGAAGATTTAGAAGATTATGAATTAGATTACGAGACGATGGTTGACAAATTAGTCAAGTCCAAAGTCAAGAGTATTTTCAAGGCCCTGAATTGGAACCTTGATTTCGCAACAGGGTCAGCAAGGCCCAAAACATATTGGTGATAGAGATGAGTAGATTAGAAGATAAAGTATGCAATAAAATAAAGAAGAGAGCAGAAGTTGGTAAAAAGAAATACGGCGTTACTATGGAAAGGACTGACCTAACTAAAACAGATTGGTTAGTTCATTTACAAGAAGAACTAATGGACGCCGCAGTTTATATTGAAAGGTTGTTAGAAATAACAAAGAGAGTAGAGAACGAAGAAAGTATGTTTGGTAATCGTCAGACTACCTTGGATGAGTTCTTTGACCTAAGTGCAGGTGATGAGTGATGGTAAACTTTGCAGCATATGCTAAGTCCACTTACGAGTGGAAGCCGGGACATAAGAAGATGCTCCGTATGACTAAGACAAGCCTAACATCAGACTTTGACTTCTGCCCTAAGCAGTATGAATACAAGCGTATACATAGATTACCAGAGCCTAAGACGGACGCAATGACAAAGGGTATCAATGTGCACAATGCTATAGAAGAGTATTACATCAACGCAGTCTCTAAACTGGACAAGTTACACAACTTAATGCAAGAAGGTAAGAAGGAAGAGGCACTGGATTTAGCAGTATCACTATCTGTTCTTCCTGATGTAGAGTACAACCTAGGTGAAGAGGAAGTTGTCCGTAGTAGATTAACTACTGATTTGGAAAGGTTACTGGGTGCTGGTAAAGAAAACTACTTACCGATTATGAATGAAGAAGAAGTACACGCTTTCGTTGAAGAAGAGATTGAATTCAATGGTGAGACCGTGACAGTGCCTATACACTATGCTGGTTCCATTGACCGAGGATTTAGGACAGAAGAGGGCAAGGTAGCCATCATGGAATTAAAGACAGGCAAATGGATGCAAACCAAAAAGCCCATGGAAGATGAATGGAAAGACTCTTCTTTCAAAGTACAGTCTATGCGTACAGAAATGGCATACTATAAGTTTCTCTTGAAGATTGCGAATCACGACTTACAAGACGTTAGTCACTGGGGATGGGTGTATCCGGCAGGTAGTCTGGTCACAGTAGACCCTGTCAATAAGTATGGTAATGACCAACGCTCTATCGATAACATAACTTACGAGGCGGCTACTGGTAGGAACTGGACTACTTATTCTAAGAAGATTAATCGTATGAAAGAAGCATTAATCATTGCTCATATTACAGAGAACTTCCCTACTAAGCCTAGTCAGGGTAAGTGCGCATGGTGCTCATTCAAGAGCATCTGTCCAAGTTGGGATGGTAGTGATGACCCCCAAGAATACAAAGATAACTACGAAGGTGATAAGAAATGAATAAAGGAATGCTATCTACTGTGATTGAATCACTGATGTCTAGGTTAGTAGGCAGACCTGTTCATGTAAACTTTGGTCATATAGGTCAGAACACTGATTATACTGTGGCTATTCAGAAAAGTTTATTTGAATTTGGAGAGGAAGAGGGGCCTGTTGGTCCTATGTTCATTACTTTGAGTAGTTCTTCACTTTACGATGTCAAAGAAATTATAGATTCATTGAATAACATACTAGAGAAGTACGAGGAGTGAGTAGAATGAAGATTACCTTTGATTTCCCAAGAGAGGTAATGGAACTCTCTACAGAGAAAGGTAAAGGGTTCAGAAAGATAGTACGTAACAGTCAAGATTTAGAAAACTACTGGGCGGGTAAGAATGGTGTATCTAATGCCTTCATGACTGTTTATGGATATAGAGGGACTCAGCAGCCTCATAATAAGAGGGTCGACCTCATGACTCCTATCATTAGGCACTTCGTTATGGACTTTGACCCTAAGAACTTCAGAGATAGGAACAGACCAGATGTAGATATAGAGACCCCACTGGCACAAACTTTGAAGTTACATTACCATCTACTGGAGGACGACATATCCCATGCAGTATGGTATAGCGGTGGTGGCTTCCATGTGTGGGTCACCTTGGATAAAACATACACTCCGGGTAGCGGTCCTCATTTATCTGCCATCAAAGAAGCAGGTATGCAGCAGGTAAATGACTGGGTTCATGAACTAGATTTATTCTGCTCAGACCCTGCTGTTCCTTTTGATACAAGTGGTATGATTCGTATTCCTAATTCCTATAACGCCAAGCGTGGTTTTTGGAGCATACCACTGACTACTAATGATATGGAAAGAGGTATAGAGCATATCTTAGAAAAGGCAGCCGATGCCAAAAATGGCGTTATATCATACGGGAGCACTGGCCTCCCTCTGAATGTCAGGAAGCCTTCTGAGAGAGTTCAGATTTTCAATCCAAATACTACTCCTATTGATTTACCTACCATGTCTATGGATGGCGTAATCATTCTCCCCTGCCTCAACTCAGCAGCATGTCAAGTTGGTGGCAATCCTAGTCACGATGCTCGTGTACAACTTGTCAAGTACCTATCTAAACGACTTCGTAACTTTACTAATGTAGAGCGAGTCACTCAAGAAGACATCAACAAGCACACTGAGGTGATAGTGTCGTTCATAAAAAGCCTAGAGTGGGCTGACTTTGATGAAGGTGTGACTCGTTATCAAGTTGGTACGATTGTTGGTACAGAGTATCCTCAGACATGCAAAATGTTATGGTCAAAAGGCCTCTGCCTAGGTAAGTGTCGATACTGGGATAAATCAGGAGCGATACTTGGAGAGGGGCAGAATGGAAAAAAGGAGTCGGTCTAGTTGGATAGAATTAGCATACGCAGTGTTCTGCATAATAGTATTGCCTCCACTTTTATTATTACTATTACCGCTTCATTTCCTCCTCAAATTAATCTGGAGGTGAAGTCATGACCTACACTCACACGTTATCTCAGCGATGCGAATTTTGCGAAAGGGAAATTGGAAAAACAAGTAATAGTAAAAGGAAATACAAAATGAATATTTGCTGCAAGTGCCTAGCAAATGCTCCTCCTAACGAATATAGGTGTGCGGCAGAAGTCGGTCGTGGTACACCCATGGCTCCTTTTAGAAGATGTAAAAGGTGGTCCGAAGAGGGAAAAACAATGTGCCCTATGCATACCAAGAAGAAGGCAAAGGCTTACCAAGAGAAGGAGGAAGTAAAATGAGCACTCCACCGCTTATCATCGATACTAACGAAAGAGGCTCTCTTCATGATGCAGTAGTCCGTATGTCAGAGAGACAGGGCTTCGCTGTAAGGAAAGAGCACTTACAAGGGATGGGTGATTACAAAGTAGGTGCAGGTCACGTAGAGTGTAAGAGCCTAAGTGATTTATTCCAATCTAGTCATAGTGGTCATCTCATGCGCCAGTTAGAAAACCTAGATGCAAATTGCGATAGAGTATTCTTGGTAGTACACGGTGACCTTGCTAAGTATGTAGCAATGGGTAAGAAGCAAGGTCGGAAAGTTTCCTATTCAAAGGTCATGAACGAACTACTTGGTACATTCGCTAGAATTATGGCTGACTTTGATTGTCACATCTATAGAGCGAAGGACCACTCTGAAGCAGCCATGTTCATTACAAAATTACATTCCAAATCACATAAGCCTGCAAGTAGGCATGGGGCACGTAGTGTCACCAGAGTAAGCACTAACGACGTGCGTGCAGATATGCTTGTAACTATTCCGGGATTCGGTCCCGACTTAGTAGATAAATTACTGGAGAAATGTGGCTCTATCGAAGAGATGCTTTTCCCAGATTCACTAAAGCAAGTCAAGGGCATGGGGACTACCTTGAGACAAAGGTTGCTAAATGTCCTTACTTCAGAAGAACCAGTCAAAGTCCAAAAAACATACAATAAGAGAGGGATAAACAATGATGGAACACAGAGCAGATAACTACGAATGCGTACATAAATACCCAATACTAAAGGGTTACCTAGAACATTTTAATCAGGTGTCAAGAAATAACGAAATACCGGGACTACTGTCCTTCTTTTTCATACAGGGTCAAGCGGCCATACCTTATGTCCGCATCCCTGTGGGTGGTAGTAACCTTGACCCCCGTGTCAGTATCTTTTGGATACAGGATACGAGGACAGGTAAATCAGCGGCATACCAAGTGATTGAACAAGTACTCAAGGACTCAGGTCTAAGTTCAGTTGACTATAACTCTGGGAACGATGCTGCTTTGGTCGGTACACTAGTACCCGACCCAGACGACCCTCCTCATGGGATGATGGTCAGAGAAGGTATACTTGCAGGCCGTAAAGGACTAAACTTCGACGAGGGCTCTGTGCTTCTAAAGACTGGTCAGCATAATGAGAATACTACATTGTTCTTACAGTCTGCACTAAACTCGGCAGGTACTGGTCGTAACATGTTGGTTAAGCACATGGCTCGTGAGACTTTTGAAATTGAATCAGAGGTATCCCTATGGATTACTACTTATCCACCGAAGGGTATCAAAGAACACGTATTGGACAAAGGTATTTTCCAACGTGTCTTGACCTATTGGCGAAACTGGACTCTTGAGATGAAGAGGGCAGTGGCACACGAACTAGCAGGGGCTGTTCATAACGACCCTGAGTTCAAGGTCTCCTTCGATGAAGTCGTAGACCATTTCCGTGATTTGAAAAAGAGACTTCACGACAGAACTCTGAGCCTAACTCAGATGTCTAATTTAGAGTGGGAAGAGATGACAAGAGAAGACCAGAATGTAATTGTTAAGACAATTATGAAAGGACTCTTCACAATAGACGAATCGTACAGACCTGCGTTAGTAGCAGCCATTGATGAGTATTATTCTTTGATTGAGAACATGGACCCGCTTAAACAAGGTGTCTGTGCTTCCTTTATCATGGGTCTTCAGAACTACACGACTGTCCTAGCACATCATATGGCTATGATAGAGAAGACATGGGTAGTGAGAGGAGACCACATAGATATGGCTAAAGAAGTTCTTTATGATTTATATCAGAACTTAATCCACTGGCTAGAATCCGAAGTCAAAGTGGGCTCCGGTAACAAAGAGAAGAAAGCACTAGAATCATTCTGGAAAGACGCTTATAGAAAATCTGAACTATTCGACTTCGATGATAGAAGAGGTATGGGTTGGGCTAAGAAATCTGATGTAATGACTTTGTTCGGTAAACTGGCCAATCTTAACAGTAAGAGTAGTATAAACTCTAAGTACAAGGATTACGGAGCGAAAATATTTGAAGAAACGAGAGAAGGCGTTAGAGTCTATTGTAGACTAAGGCCAGACCATAGAGATAAGGGTGGTCAAAGTGCTTAAGTTGACTTTACCTGACGAATGTGTATTTTGTAAAACAGAAATAGGAAATGAAATAGGTGGCTACTATATAGGCATGCATAACAGGAACCGTGTATGTGTATGCGATTGGTGTAAAATGTGTTTGGAGGATTATCATGAAGAAAATGTTAGCGCTTGATATAGAAACTGCCAATTACTCACACGAAATTGGAGGATGGGGGCAAAGTCACCTCTTTGAACCAACAGTAGTTGCTACTTGGGATGGAGACAATAGTGTAGTTTACTCCAATGAAAATGTCAGTAAATACTTACCAGAAGGTACTGTTGTAAAGCCATTGCACCCTAAGACATTAGGAGAAGACTTAGCGAAGCACGTTGCAGAAGGCGGGCTTGTACTAGGGCATAATCTAAAGAACTTCGATTTACCAATTCTCAGAGATGCACTTGACTGCTGGACAGCAGGGGACATTATGCATAAATCTACAGAGCAAGTATTCGATACTTCTGCTCTACTGAAGCGTATAGTGGGACACGCAGTGCCTTTATCGGACGCATGTCTACATACGCTGAATAAGGGTAAACTCATGAATAGTCATGATGCACCAATAGAATGGAGAAAGGGCAATCACAGTAAGGTTGCTGAGTATTGCCTCAAAGATTCGCAATTAGTTTATGAACTATGGCGGCACGGGGTAGACGAAGGCTTCGTAAAAGCACGTTGCAGAGCGTCAGGCGAAGTCAAAGAATACGAGGTGGATTGGTAATGTCAACATGTGATTTTTGCCATAAGACCGATTGGGACGGTATACATTGTGGCAGGCGCAAAGTATGTACGTCCTGTTTAGATTCCATAGTGGAAAAATATTATGAAGAGAGGGAAAATAAATGCAAGACAATGAAAGCAATATGAGTGCACAAGTGCACAACATCAGAGCAGCGAAGCGAATAGTAAATACCGTCAAGACCACACTTGGTCCTATGGGTATGGATAAGATGATGGTAGATGGTGGCGGTAACGTCATCGTCACCAATGATGGGGCAACAATTCTACAAGAATTAGACATCAGTCATCCGGCGGCGAAGATGGTAGTAGAAGCAGCGAATACGCAAGAAAGCGTATGTTATGACGGAACGACAAGTACAGTGGTGTTAGCAGGTGAACTGTTAGGTAATAGTGAACTATTATTCAACAAAGGTCTGCACGCAAATGTCATTTGTAGAGGTTATCGTAAAGCCAGTAAGTGGGCAACTGAACACCTTGATACACTAAAGACACCATCTAAAAGTCACCTACAGCATGTAGCACAGACATCGATTACAGGAAAGGCACTTGAGTCTTCAATGGAACATGTCAGTGAACTATGTGTCAAAGCAGTAGAAAATGCAAAGGGTGAATTTGAGCGAATACGTGTCATGTGTCAACCCGGTGGAGCACTAGATGATTCATCTTGTTTCAGTGGAGTAGTTCTGCATAAAGAGTTCATGCTCCCTGCAATGCCAGATAAGCCTACACCGAAAGCACTGTTGATTAATACAGGCCTGAGTGCAGATAAAAGTGACGATAACGTACAACTTTCACTAGGCTCTGCTGCGGAATATCAGCAGTATAAGAGACAATCTAGTAGAGATGATTGGGTCGAAAAAGCACAGCAAATCGCTTCTCTTTTACCAGAAGGCGGAACTGTATTTGTCAGAGACAGCGTTAATGAGGTAGTTGCTGCTACATTAACGAAGCAAGGTATTTCTGTAGCACATAGGATACCTGAGAGTAGTTTGACTGCTCTATGTAAACTACTCAATGCTACAGTAGCACATACGCCAGAAGACCTTAATGAAGCAGTAGATGCTGAGGTAGAGTGTAAAACAATAGGTGACATGAAGTATATTGTTGTCGAAGGTGCTGGAGAAGTAACTACTCTTATCCTAAGAGGTGCTACTAAGCAGACACTGGATGAAACCGAGCGTGGATTTGAAGACGCACTGGGTGTAGTTTGCCTAGCCTACAACAACGGTAATGTTGTACCCGGAGGCGGAGCATCGTACCTTAATGCAGCGCTACACCTACGCTCTCGTGCAGCAGAGGCCGGTGGCCGTGAGCAAATGGCAATCGACGCCTTTGCCGACGCACTTGAGTCTATACCTGCAGCCATAGCAGAGAATGCGGGTCATGACCCACTAGATACTGTACTGACTCTCCGTAACGAACATCAGAATGGAAAGGTAGATGCAGGCCCAGACATCGAGACCGGAGGTAGTTGCTCTATGTCAGATAACGATGTATGGGAACCACTAGAACTCGTCAGGCAAGCAGTACAGTCTGCAAGCGAAGTCACTATTAGTATACTACGAATCGATGACATCATCGGGAAGCGCACCGAATGAATGACGTGATGTGATGAGTAAAGGTATAAATAAATTATTAATCGCTTCAGTCGCCGTCTCGACAGCAGTCGTGGACTTAATGAGTAATGTCAAGAAGATAGTCCCACGTCGTCGCAAGTCGGCGTCCGAAGAAGAGTAACGCATGATAAACTACAGCCTAGCGTTGATTGGCGGATACGTAGTGGCCAAGTGGGTCACTCCGTATTCGCCTAGTTTACTGACTAAGCGATTCCATATACACCACTGGATGTGGGGCACCTTTCTACTATGCGTAATACTAGCACTAGGTATTGAAAATGAACTAGTAATTGGTGCTTTGACTGGCGTAGTCTTGGAAGGATTATCTTACAAGAATTGGAAATTAAAAAGGCAAACTACAACTTCTTAGCCATTTGCCTGAGATAGCGACTAAGTCTACCTTGACTAGACCTAGTGACATTACTGGACTTTTGCTTACGCAATCCATGTAAACCGAGTTGACTATGTTGACGCAAGTATCCGCAGAACGAACACTCGTGTATAACCACGGGCTCGCCTGATAAGTAACGACCAGAGATAGAACGAGGTAAGGCTACACGCCTGCACTCTTCGCATTTCTGCTTCATCATATCGATGAGTCTGCCCATAGTATCAAGCCTGCTCAAATAAGACTTGCCACGCAGTTCCGTCGTATACGAATTCTGAATATTTGCCTCTCGCTATAGTACGGTTAGTTGCCGAATCTGTACCATTAACCTCAGCGTCGTCAAAGGTGACGTCATTGCTACCAGTTTTTGCATGATTTCTGACTCTAACTATATGCCCATGAGGGAAGGTACCACTGGGTGTCAATGTTACCGCACCACTGTCTGTTCTGACGAGAAAGATGTTACCTTGGTCGAATGTAAAGGCGACTGAAGAAGGACTGTGTGTTAATTCGACAACTTGGTTAGGTCCTAATCTATGAGTGTCATGTACAGCAACGCCATCTAGTTTCCTAGGAGCACCGTATAGTAATATGGCGTGATTATTATCCGAAGCACTATGGCCGACGTAATTACCTTCGTTATGAGTTTGCCATATTGCTCCAAAGGTACTGCCTGATAAATCACCGTTTTCTGGACTGGTATGCCTAGTATCCATTACACTAGCACTGTCTATGTTATCGCCGTCTGCTATGCCACCAATTGCACCTTTGGTCATAGGAGCGAGATAAAGAGGCGTATGTGCATCTAGGATAGTTCTTCTATCATGTACGATACCCGATGCGTTGATTGCTGCTGATATATTCGCTTGACCAGCGGCCAACGTATACCTAATTATGGCCAGAACAGTAGTCTGGTGATTAGTACTGTCGGTACCGAGTGAGGTGGGCTTAGATAAGAATACATTTGGTACTAGAGGAGTACCGGCACTAGGTGCTACAGGAGTGCCCATTTCGTACATTACGTGCTTATGAGTGCCATTAAGACCAGCAGCGAGATAAATTACTACAAATACATCACTAACGGAAGAAGGGGGACTTGGTAAGGACCCGGAGAAATTAGTATCGGTACCGATTCGTACTTCTACACTATTCCCGTTTCCTCCTGCAAACTTATACAAAGTTCCGTCCAATTTACAAAAGCCTCCTGAAACTTTGACATAAGAAGTACCAGTAGGGCCTTCTTCTACAAAGCCTGATGTACTACTAATTATGCTATTTCGCAAAGCATCGCCAGTAGCACCTGCTGCTAATCTCATAATTCCATTACCATGGATTCCTTCATAGATATTAGTCAGGCTTGGACTAGTTAAGCCATCTCCGTCTTTGAGACCCTGTGCATCTGCACTGAAACCAGTACCTGCGGTGTGGCCTGACATTGGGTTGGTCATGCTGTCACCTCTACAGTTACAGACAACCGTATCTCATTGTTTACTGTTTTGGTAATCGATTGGTAAGTATACCTAAACAAATCAGTGGTGTCAGTAGCATCAGTTGGGCTTTGGTAACGAAGTACAACTTCTCTTAGTGGTTTACTAAAGGTAGTAGTTAGTGGTAAGATGGCTTCTACTAACAAGGTGTTGTCGTCGATGACAGTGACCGTCGGTGTTAGGATGACTGCTGGCCTTCCAACCCCACCATCTTCTGGAGTTTCCATAGTACCGTCAAATCCGAATACAACTTGGTTTATTCTTTCTTTCAGCGTATCTATCATAAATCTAGTTCCTTCGTTTAATAATCCCACATCATCCTCTCCTATTCGTTAAATATTTACTCAGTCCCGAACCAATTTTATATCTTTGATTTGATTTTTCAGGAATATCATTAGTAGCCGCTACTAGTAGCGAGTTATTATTGATTAATTTATTATAGAGGCCGTCGTCAAACGTAATGCTAGTAGTAGTGCTTTCGGCTACTGTACCTAGTAAACTGCCGTTATTTAGGTAAACTTTGGTACCTGCTGCTAAAGCACTACCCGCACTACCAGTACCGTCATCTATAACAATTGCACTTGTTATGATTACCCTAGCATCTCCATTACCCCCGTCTACTTTAATGACATCGTTAAGTGCATAATTACTACCGGCAGTATGTACGACTGCGCTGGTTATTTTACCACCTGCTGTCGTAGTAGTCAGTCTAAGTCCACTACCTGCTCCTACAGTGATTGTTCCTCCAGAAACTGCACCAGTTGGGGTTTTACTTAACACAAAGTGAGTAGTGTCGGTTATAGACTCTACAACTGTGCTACTGGGTATATTAGTGCCTGAAATAGGCTTACCTACATTTATCCCGCTAGTAGCGACGTGCTCCACTATGTTAGTGCTAGTATCGTATTCAGCACCTGTAATAAAGTTAGTAGCAGTATTTGCTGGAGCAGCGTTACTATAACCAGTACCTGCGCTCAAAATCTTAACTTTATGACCAACAACTGGAGCAGAGGGTGCGTAATCAATAGCGTAACCTGAGCCATTATTTACAAAATTACCGCTAGAACGGTACAGTCTATTACCACGAATTATGTTTTTGCCACCTGCACCTATGGTTGTACCGACTGCTGTATTTTCCTCTATTCTTTCAGAAATCTTCAATTTACTAATGACCTTAAATCCGAAAGAGGTGGAAAACTCTTCTACTGTAATTTGCCTGTTTCTATCCATATTGGCCTCATAGTTACCGCTAATGTCTACTTCTTGGAATTTCTGAATAATATCTTCTAAAGAGGCCTCTACTCCATTAATTGATAAGTCACTGGTTTTATTAATCATATCGTGTTTACTAGATACAATTATCTGCTTGTAAGTATTCGATAAAGAATCGTAAGTTAAGGCGTCACCGGGATGCATGTGGGAAGATGATTGAACGCCCTCTACTATGATACCGTCTGTCGCTTTTCTTGCCATACTAAGTGCTCTCTGTCCAATCTTTTTCGCACTTTTCTTAGTAATTGCAGTAGGAGCAGATAATCCGCCGGGAATTTCATTTATACTACCTACCTTATCTTGGTGACCAAAATCATCAAGTTGCACTACATTTTCATCATTGTTAGACCTAGCCTTACCCCTTACTATGGCCCTATTGTAGATACTATTGGTCTGATTTTCAAGGTAACCTCTGGTTCTGTTCTCTGTAATATAATGAGACTTATTGTATCTATTTTGACTAACGTACTGTACGTTACTATACTGGTCAGTTCTAGCACTATAGCCATCGTGTTTAGAGATAAACCTCAGTGCAGAGATAGCATCTACTCCGTAGAAATCTTGTGCTATGAAGGTATTACTGTGCTCCTTAGTCAGGAAAGAATTGAGGCTACTTGGGTTAGCCACTACGACACGCATTGCAAGGTCGCTTGAACGCAGACCGACGCCTATGTTCTGCCCAATCTGGACAACCTTATTAGTAAATCCAATGTCAGATAATGACTTACCTTTCATATTAGCGAGGAGGAAGGAAGTACCTACACCTGTATATCCAGAACTACCTAAGGCTTCGGGGTCAGTCTGCTTATCTCCAGTATCGACGTTATGGTATGTGCTCATTGACCCTGAATTAATAAAGAATTCAGAATTATGTAAACTGTCAGGTGAGAGCCTATTCCTGTGGTCGTTTGCATCAATTAGCAAAGGGGGTAGTGCACTAGCATTACCTATTGAAGGAGACTTTGCATTCATTTGATTTGAATGATTAAAGATTGGGCCTTGGAAATTATGAGAATCAGTGGGGTTATGGAACAACCTAACTGTATCTTCTTCTTCAATTAGTTTATACTTTCTTTCATGAGTTGTCATAAAGTCATCACTAACTGGTGACGATACAGAAAAGCCTGTAGTTTGCTTACTATACACTGCGTGTCTAACTGCGTTATCTACAAATCTAGGAGCGGCAAAGTTATTCTGTATGTTAGTAGTTGCCCCGTCAAATCTACCAGTGGTCGTATTCTTACCTAATGCCATTTAATCACCTCAACTATAGTCCCCATCATTAAACCTAGTAAGATTATCGTTACCCTTAGGGTGTAGAGTTTGACTAAACCTCGGCTGTACAGCGAAATTACCTTCGTCGTCTATTGATTTACGACTAGCATCTGCACGGAAATGCTGTAGTGTATTGGCAGTCATGACCATATGAGCAACTGGATTAGTTATGTCAGTCTTACTATAACCTGCTACATCAACTCCCGGTATCTTTGGACCTTGACTTACAGGTACGGTAGTGCTATGTGAAGGATACATTGCGAAAACAGGACTGTTAATAGACGAACTATAAAACAAGCCGTATTTACCACCAGCAGTTGCTTTGAAATAATTATTACCAGATTGTGGTCCTTGTGCTACTATTGAGTTACCTCTAAACATCAAAGAGTGCTTACTATCAAGTACCTGCACTGGTCTGTATATCAAGTTTATAGAACTCCTAGTGACGTTAATATTTTGTACAATTGGGTCTCCGGGACTCGTCAAATTATTATCTAATGTGTGATTTGGATGAGTGGAACGGTAAGAGTTATTGTTAGTAGTAGGCGCTATGTTATATTTCTGAGACAAATAACTCTCGACCATCTCTCTTTCTGCATCGGTTAGTGCTCTGTTGTATTGTATAATTTCGCCTAATTGACCAGACAGTTGGTAGGCGGATTCATGACCAATATCATAATCATCATCAGGTGATTTATGATAGGCGGCACTCAGGGTCCCTGCATATGTTCCTGTCACTGGAGAAATTATACCATTATGGTATAGTTTCTTAGAGGCAGTTGCTCCTGCTCCGTCACCACCTGACAATACGAATGAACTGATAGCAGGAGTGTTAGGAACAAGGCTATTGGTAGCCGTATTCTGAACGCTCAATGAAGGAGAGCCGCCCGTCCCTGTCCTCATCTGATACATATCGTTGTTACCAGCGTTACTGGTAGTAACGGCTCTGAATACGAAACCTTTGTTAGCGTGTCCGCCAGCACCAGTATTTTCAATTATAGTATGATGAGTATTATCATCACTATCTACCGTAGATACCACAAACAAAGTAAACTGATTTGTATTGAGAGTAGATGTATATGCCAATTCAAGTTTATCATCACCATCGAAAGCAATGTAGGGCTTATTGTTCCAATCAGAATCCGAAGCCACGTAACTAGGCTGTGCAGAAGCAGTACCTTGTGTGAAAACATGACCCTCGCCCGATTCGTCTCTCCATTCAGTAACTGCGGCTCCGTTATCTAAACTAAGCGCATCTGCTCTCAACCACAATACAAGGCCACTGGAAGGTAACTTAGGCTGACCCCAACCCTTTGTATCCAGTATACCTGCATTTCGGGCCCAAGTTAGGTAATAAGAGCCACCTAGTGCCCAGAAAGCGTGCGCATTTGAATGCCTGATGACACCTACGGTAGGGTTACTGGCGAAAGTAAGCGAAGTCATATCAAGGTCTTTCAAAGTACGACTACCAACGTCATGTGCCCCTCTAATATTTGTTCTTTGACCAACTTCTGTGTCTGTATGTAAACTGTGCGCCTCTGTAGACATAATGATGTATTCTCTACTCACTCCGTCATTTAATTCGGCTAGAGTGTCTACGTCTAGTCCTATTCTGATGTCGTCTCTTGAAATCGGCTCTGCCAAGTTAACATCCGCAGTTATACTCTCTGTATTTTCTCCTACAGAAGCACTTATTCTTAGTAAACCAGTGTCGTCGTTCAAGTCTACTCTATCACTAATTCCTCTTTCTATCTCTCCGTCCGAAAGAACATTATTGGTGGGTCTTATGAGGCCCTGTCCGATTGTAGGCTCTGCAGTGCTCTTCGATAAAACTAGACCAGTAGCGTCGTGCTTTTCGTCTATACTCATTAGTAAACTTTCATTAAAGACAGTAGGCCATCTACAGCCTCTACCGTCTCCTCTATCCCCTACTCTCAACATACTGGCTGGATTAAACCAATCTGTTTTGGTTACTTGGGCATCATTTACACTGTTGTCATTACCGCTGTGTAAATCAGTTCCATCTCCTCCGAAAAGTAAATTGGTACTAGGAAGATGAGCATAGTTTGTATCCTTGTAAGCATCAGTAGGGTCCCAAGATGGGCGGACTCCGAATCCTCTTACAGGGAAACGCCTGACATCTTCACCACGAGTGTTACCCCACCAATCGACCATATAGTAGCGATGAGCCTCTGCCATGTCGACTATGCTCTTTCCAGCCACATCATTAGGATATTGTCTCCTTACCGCACTGGCATTACGTAAAGTGCGCACGGGACATCCGAAAGAGCGAGTCATCCGGCGACCATCGCTATATCTGACTTGACGCCCAATCTGGTCTTGGTTGAGTAAACTACTAACCTGAGTAATTCTTTCTAATACACCTATTACTTCTGTAGATACTGCACCGTCACTCTGTCCGCTAGTAACTCCTACCCAGTTCCATGTACCTGCTTCTTGCTGTACAAGTGGTCCGTGATAATAGCCCAGTAACGCCTGTCCGTTAGCGACTTCTTGCCATCCTCTGACATAAGGAGACCATTGTGGACGGTTGTAGGCTTGTCTAATTCCAAACCTATATCCGAAACAATAGTTTCTTGAAAACGAAGGAGTAGCGCTGTTAATTTCAGCATATGTCCTTTCCCTTACCCCTGTACTATCATCGAATGAACCACATTCTAAGCCATAAGCGTCTCCGCCCCATCCGATAAGAGAGTGCCCATATGACTCAAGTCTACTAACAGCCGGTCCTCCTCTTGAGCCTCCGGGCCAGAAATTGATGTAATGATGTCTAGCACTACCACTGCTTCCTCCTTGAGCAACTAGTCCCTTTATGTACTGATTACTACCAGTGATTGGGTTCATATCTACTGCACTGTCTATTTCTGCAGCAGTGTATAGGTTGGCAGGGTCAACCCTCTTGTAACATATCTCGTCATCATCTGCGAGTGCTACTAGTGTACCTGTTCCATGACTGATTACTGTAAACGTAGCATGATTAGCAGTACCTGCTGCGTATGTTTCTGTAAACGCAGCAATCTTACCAATTTTCTCTCCATTATTTTTGTAAATATCCATACCGACCTGTAATGTCAATTGTGGGTCAGTTGTATCTACAACAATTCCTCCAGTAGTTTGCTTAGCATACCCTGAACCATTATCCACAAGAGAGCCTGAAGACAAGAGGTTGCTTGCATTTTGTAGATTTATTTCTCCATTTACTCCAGTAAAGGAAGCATAATGAGCAGGAACTACTGCTTTCATAGATAGTGCAAATGGACCTTTACTCGCTACGTAGTTAAAGTCATGATAATGAATGGTCTCAAAGTACTCAGGTACATGGTTGTAGCCCTTAGCATCAAGAGGAGCATCTGCAGCACCAGCACCTGCATAGGCCGCACGAGTACCGCCATCAGCCGCATCACTGTACCAAGTAAATGGTCGCCCTAAATTAGGGTGCCACATACAAAGGAAAGCGTCTGGTAAATGTAAACTGTTCGTATCTCTTGTACCGTTGTAAATTTGAGGTAATATACGGGTAGTTATACTGGTAAGTGAATCTGTGTAAACTGACTGTGCAGGGTTAGTGTCGTAAGGTCTAGTTAACCTAACGTGTGTGCCTGCGACAGCATAGGTCCAGAACTTAGCATCTGCTGTAACTCCAGTAAACTGTACATGTTGGCCTAAAGTAGCAGTACGACTTGTTCCGTCAGAAGGCTTGGTCAGACCGCCTTTTCTACCAGTATAGGTTGCTGTATAGCGTATACCTGTGCTACTAGTAATCTCTAGTTTCTCTCCATAATACGGTATCATAGGGAACATTGTATTGTCATCCACTGTAATTGTACCACTACCGGAACTTACTTCTTTGATTTGACAGACTGGGTTAAGGCTTCTTCTGCGCTTATGCTCTTCATAAATATCAAGGAAATGAGTAGGGTAACCCGCAAGTGTTAATTGTGCGCCAATCGCTCCAAAACCTGCTCGACAGAACTCATAATAATTATCGGGCTTAGTCCATTCCAGATGTCTCCATCCAGTGGAGTTAATTCTACTCACTGTTAGGCGAGCAGTAGTGTTAGAACTTTGAGTAATACTGACTATCTCACCAATTCTATAACCGCTACCTGCATTGACTACTACGACAGAAGTAACTTCTCCGCTACCGCCCACGGTTATTGTAACTGTCATACCGGTCCCAAGTCCATTTGTGGATGTAGTGGCTAAGCCAGAAGCACCGGTGTATGACGAGCCAGCAGTACTGATAGTTAGTCCAAATGTCGAAGTGCCACCATCCTTGTTATGCATAACTGGACCTGTATCTATTCCATAACTATGCGTCTGGCTCCACCAAGGAGTGGTCAATGTATAACCCGGAGTACTACTACTGAACATACCCGGTCTGTAAGGCAAACTACGTCGACTAAACTGAGGAGAAGTAGTTTCCTGCACTCCTAGTGGGTTGTATAGTGCTAACGGAGGTAAGTTAGTAAATTGACTTCCGGGGTCAGGGTCAACATCTAACATTAGTTCATTAATGATGATTTCGCAACCTCTGACATCAGCCATAGTCGCCTCTGCTAGAATAAGCGTATAGCCTCCGTATGCAGATGCATTTTGCTCTATTGCAATGACAGTATTTACTTGCTGGCCAGTTAATTCAAGAACCTTGGTGCTTCCAGTAGTCGCTTCCGAAGGCGCTGCAGTAGCAGATAATGCATTTTCATGGCTTCCAATTAACTGGTCTTTGTACAGATTAGGCTGTATAATAATCTGATAGGCTCCGACTTCCATAGGGTCTGGGAAATGATTGTTCATAGTATAGGAAGACGCTGCTTCTAATACGATAGAATGGCCTCCTTCTGCATTCTTAGAAAGTCCAGCGGCAACTCCATAGCCTTCGTATTTCAATTTAGTTTCTGTCATTAAGGTAAATGCCCCTCCATGTATATCGGAAGGAGCAAATGGAGCAGAAGGAGTAGAGAACCAAATTAGTGGATTATGGTAGTCCTTTAATGAATAATTAGTTCCTGTTGCTGCTACAGTTTCTGCAGTGTTTTCTCGCTTAGACTGCATTGCACCTATTAGGCTAGTATTTACTTCTGCGTGACTTGAGGCTCTACAGGCAGTATTTAAGTCAAATATACGCTGATATGCTGGGTGAGCATAGTGTCCGGGAAGAAGTGCCATAGTAGGTGTGACATAATGATGGCCCATTCTTGGTATAGGCATAGGTGTCATCTTAGGAGCAGTTAGGTATTGATATGGTATAGAAGGATTAGCAAAACTTCCACTACCGCTTGGTTTAGCAGCACCGTACATACCAAACCAGTCTACTTTCTTCATATCTGGACTTGCACCACTGTATTCACTATGGTCTCTTAGTCTACGAGAAGCAAAGTGCCTAGTAGTACCCGCTGGTATGAAGTAAGAAGGGCTAACCGAAAGTACACCTAGGAATAAACTATCCATGTTGTCTAGCATGGCTTTTAATTCGGGAGTATATACTACTCCGTCAAATCTCATACCAGTCATTCCCGTATAACTAAAGATTCCTCCCCTTCCTGTATTCGCATCATAAATCCTAGCGAACCTTCTGGCAGCAGTGGGTGCAGACCCTGCTACTTCGGTTAAGTAATCTTCACTGTGTAAAAAGAAATGATTGGTGACTATTTGGTTCCCTTCTGCCAAACCATTTATTGTAATTGTAGCAGGGTCTGCTTTAGTCCCTGCATTATTACTCTTTGACGAAATCGACGAAGAGACGGTACCGTTAGTACCTGTAGTCCCCATTTCAGTAATATGGAAATATAGAGTTCTATCATGCATTTCGTAATTGGTCTCAAGAGGTGCATTCAAAGAATGGTCATTGAATCCTTCGTTAGTAGATGCAGGGAATTTGAGCCTGTCCCCTCCTACGCCAGCGGCATACTTTGCATATACATCTATTCCATCTTGGCTTATGTGTTCCCAACCCTTGTTCTCCCAACTTGGCCAATTGAAAGGACCGGGATAAGTATCTTGGAATAAATCCTTGGCGTAAGAAGAATGCTTACTTTCGTTATTTGCCCCATGCAAAGGCGTCATTCCACCACTACCCATAGTTTCGCTTTGGTATGCCTGTAAACGGTCAAATCCAGACCTAACTATGACATTACCCGGTATTTCGTCAGAATTAGGTAATCTAATCTTTAGATTAGGGGCATCACCTTGACCTGCTATAGAAGGGGCCATCCCTGCAGCATCTCTAGCATCGTCGTCAACATGACCAAACTCTCTTATGACAGTACCAAGAGGAGAGCCTCCCTTTATCAAATGAATTTGCCCAGTATCGTCAATGACCTTTATGGACTTAAATTGTTCTTCTTCATTAGGTACTAGTAACGCATATTCTTTGATTTCTGCGTTATTTTGTTCTGCCAATTGAGGATGGGCTAGTTCTTGGGCCTGTATTATCGGGAACATTGCTGAGTTAGTAGTCTCAAAGGAGAATCTGACGTTTCCTAATATTTTCTCTCCGGTCATAGACCACATAGAGCCTGCTGCCCCGTACACTCTGTCTCCAGAAGATAGTGATTTATTGGCCATAAGTGCCCTTTTAGTCCAAGGAATCATACCTAGTCCTCTGGCATTTACAGCAGGCATAGTTAAACTACCTCCGTCCATCCTCTTCCAAACTACGTGCTCAGGAAGGAAATTACGAGCAGCAGAGCGATTGTGATAGAATGCGAATAACCCATCATTTGCATTTTCATAAGTTCTTCCAGTATTAGGTGCTAAGTAGTCATCAAGTCCACCTATACCTATACATTCGACAGCGTTTCCTACGCCATAAGTAGCATCGAAGTCATCATGGAAGTTGGAATTTTTCATTACACTTTCATCCCAAAACAAATCTCCTGTTGGATAAAGGCAGGAATCCATCCTGACCATTTTACCACTAGTGAAAGTAGCGTGCCATTGGTGCTCTCCACCTACTACTGCTGCCAAAGCAGCAGTATCAGGATAGTCATCATAACTGTTACCTGCATTTGCGCCAATTGGAGGCTTGTAATCACTGTGAACTTGTGCTTCTACATGAGGTCCAGCAGTAGCGGGCCCTACATATCTTGATTTATTATGAACCTTATTTACATCCCAAGCAGTTGTACCTAGTGAAAGTCCAGTAGCGCTTCCTGCGGATAGTGCACCAGCGTACATCCAGTCACCTGAGCAGAATATACCATGCCTGTCCGCCTTAGCAATAAGTGGCAACTCACTTTCATGAGTTACTACAACTATGTGCCTTGAAGACAAGCCGTTAATACAGTGTTCGCCTTTATTGAATGTAACCGCAGCCTCATCTGAATTAACAGGTTGCTTTGAAGATATACAAGACTCAGCCGCTCCATACGGACTAAATCCAAGGAATGGGTGCCATGAGCCCAAGCCAGATACACGGGCATCTGCATCACCTAGGTAACTATATGCGTTTATCTTAGCATAAGGTAAACCGTTCCAGCCAACTGCGCCTGTGGGTCTGGTTCTATCTACAGCGTCGTGTAATCCACTAAAGTGAACCGCAGAGTATTGGTTATTCGTTACACCTGAAGTATGACCTATTCTCACTCCTGCCTTAGTCCAGACATACATTTTAAAATCAGGATTTGCCACAGCGGGTACCATATTTGCCGGTAATATTTCGGTAGCATTGATAGGATTAACTGGGTTAGTAGTAATTACGTTGTAAGTACCGCTTCCATTATTTTGAAGAAGCGGATTTCTACCTAATGTGAATACACGGCTACTTTTATTCAAAGAATGATAAGGTGCAAAGTAACTATTAGAGCCGTCGCTAAACCTTAACCAGCCATAACTAGGTAAAGTGGCTATTCTTGAATCACTAGCAGCAGTGATAGTTGCATCGGCAGTTGTACCATTATGATTGGTACCGGCTGATATTGTTAGGTCAACCCAGCCATAGCGGTCTTGTCCATGAGCACTTTGCATAGAAGGCATGAACGTACCACCTATAGCCTTTAGCGGGTCTGTACCCGGATAGGTATTGATAGCCGCACTCAGTATCGTACCTAGTTCTTCTGCGTTCTGTACACGAGTAGCGTCGACTAGTACAAAGTCATGATTTGCCGCTGCCCTTTCTGTAGCGGCAGCAGAACCGCCTGTGAAATATGTAGAGTAAGCCTTACCGAGTAGACCACAGGGTCTGAAATGAGTCAGTGCTTCATAAGGAGTGGCGAGTGTAGGTATATTAGTAGCGACTTCTGGTACATTAGGGTTCATAATTATATGATTATCAAGGAAATGGCCTCCGGGATGATACCCTCCATCCATCTGCCAAATGACTGCTGATTCTCTTGTTTTAGGCAGAGTAGCCGTACCGACAATAGGGGTACTACTGGCGACATTGCTTCGTATACCCACTGCATAAGGGTGAGCGTGGCGACTTAACGTGGAGTTACCTGCGTTGATGGTAGAACTTAACGCACTAAGTCCAGTAGGACCATCGTAGTGAGCAGCCTTATTGAATGTATTATAGTAACCTCTGTTATCAGACTGGTCAGACTTATAGTTAGGGAATCCCTTAGTAGGCTCCCAGTTCATTAAGTAGTTATATCCACTTACATTGTTCTTCTGATAAAAGTCAGTCTTAGGTAAATGTGCTGAAATTAAACTCGTAGCAGCCAATCCAGAATTACCCCTGTCGTTATTACCATTTGCTATTTCATTTGGCAAATAGGTGTATCCATTGGAACTACTACCTGCCGTTCTACTTGAAATCACACTATCATAGAATATAGGCACTCCGCTATACCCGTTACCTAGTGTAATTGTATTAGACTGCTTACTTTCAGTAGATAAATTAGAATTATGTGGGAAAGATTGGCCCGGTCCAAATATCATATATGTAGTATGATTATCAGTACTACTAGTTGAAGAATATCTAGCGTGAGGGTGAGCGAATCTAAGAACTACTGGACTAGGTATGGTATTCTTGACTGTATTAGTGCCGTCTCCATAAGTGATACCTGTATCCTTTGTATTAGCACCCATAGCCATGTCGAATGGTAAGATAGTATCTTGATTGAAGAAAGGAGGGTGATTTTGACCTTTATGTTGGTCAAGATAAGGAGTTCCGGGGAACATTGCTAGTAGAGCATTGGTGTCAATCATAGCATGAGCGCCAGATATTTCGCCGACATTTTGGAACCCACAAGAACCAGTGGGCCCGACTGAATAAGGATGCTCATAGAAGTCCCCATAGTCGTTCTCTGTACCGTCATTAATGTCCATGACGTTTCCTGAGAAGCCGCCTCCGAAATATAGCGGTACCCAGTGGTCAGGGCTATCTCTTGCTCCTCTAAAGTAGAGAAGCGGCTGAGAGCCAGCGCTACCCGCTCTTCTAACGCCATCTATTTTGCTGGCTTTGTGAGTGGGGCCGCCATTCTTGATGAAAACATCATTTTGTGAGAAGTAAGAATTACTGAAGTTACTCTGGTCGGCAAGGGTAAAGACTCCGCTGTTATGGAAATGGCTTATTTGGAATGTAAGTCCGTCATGCCTATGATACGAAAGTTTAGTTTCTGCATCGGTCCCACTGTTGTCCGACTCTGCTGTGATATAATTAAAATCACCATACCAAAGTTCGACTTTTTCTCCCCAACTATCTGCCGTACTGTCGCTTCCGGGAGCCGCTACTAAATAGGTATAGAAGCCACTTGCTGTGCTAATAACAGAACTAGAAAGAGCGTCAATCTGAAGAGTAGGACTGTCTACTCTAGGTATAATCCTGTCACCTGCTACGTCCGTGAAATTAGTACCATCAAGGTTATTTTTCCATACTTTAGTATCTATTGGGTTATTTTGGCTATCGACTACCAAAGGAGTAGCCGTATTAGCATTAGTACCTCTATACTTAGTAGTCAAGTGTAACACTGTTTTAGGAATATAACCTACGTCTAGCGTAGTATTTTTCTGCTCAGTAGTACTGAGTCCACCAGTATGGTGACCAGCGATTGCGGTAGCGCTCGCTGCACCCGCTTGTAGCCCCCAATCTTTAGTTACTTTAGAAGAAAACATTTTGCCCAATGGTATTAAGTTATCACCATTAGGTAACCTGAACCTAATGGCGTCAGGCTTTACACCCCAGTCTCCAAGTGTACGTCCGTCAGGTGCGAACATCTTGGTACAATCGAATGAAGTAGCATCTTCATCATCTTGAGATACGTCTCCTATATTTATAGCATGATTAATTGCTGCTGCTATTACTTCGTCGGTGAGGAGACTTGTGAAATTAATACGGGGACTCATTAGCCAATCACTTGCATCTGGTAAATCAGAAGAAAGGCCCCTTACACCATAGAAAACATGAGTTCCACTTTTGTCCAATTTAGTTCTACTCTCATAACTCACAGTTACTCCCTGTGTAGCATTACCAGCCTTAGAGAACTGAATTAGACCGCTATCTGGGAATCCTAAATATCCTAATATATCCGAATGAGAAAGTGTACTACCACTATCATAAGGAGCGGCTAAAGTCACTGTTAACTTTAACGAACTGGTGTCCTTTGTAGTCTGTACCTTTATGCCTACGTTACGGCTAGGATAGTTATTCCACTTATTACCCTTGAAAGTTTTGAGATTACTTGCAGTAGCAGCAGGAGGAAGTCTACCTGTAGACTCTCCTTTACCTAGCATATTCCTACCTATTGTAAATCCACCTTGACCTACGTCTCTGTCGTCAAAGTGAACAAGCATTTCTTGCTCCAAAGTAGGAGGTAATTTGGTATTGTCGTTACTAAAGAATTCACCGTACTTTCTATAAACCATTCTTATTGTGTGACTACCTCCTTTATGGTCAACTAATCTTATACCATAAAGTGCCCTATTACCTACATTCGCCGACTTAGTATCATCTTCAGGAATATATCCTGTAGAAGTGCTAGACGTACTTGTACTTACAAGGTCACTCACTCTGGCTATGTTACTATAGATATGAGCAAACTTGGTGGTAGATACATTTGAACCATCACCGAATCCCCAAATACCTGCATCAGGAGCCCATCCCGGTATACCTGCTTGTGTTAATCCTCCGAAGTTAATACGTGCTTTGGCTTGTGTCCCTACCCTCAGGCCTTTGACTAAAGTATTACCCGGTGACTTTCTTTCCATAGATTCACTAGCCACTGTATTTTGGCTTCTACCTGACAAATGCTCTGCTTCGCTATCAGCATGAGTAGTACCTGTATTAGCAGTATCTTTTCCAAACGAATTACTATTCGATGCTTGGTCAGTAGCCATTTCGGGAGGTAAGTATTCATGTAGCGTCGTAATTGGAGCAAAAGGTCTGCCGAATCGATTGATTGGCATAGGGGCAGGGTGCATATTTTCCCCACTCATTTCGTCAGGTTGACAGAAATAATTCCTAAATCGACCACCATGCCCTATAAGGAATTCAGGTTGATATTTAGCCTGAGCACGACTGGCGTCTAACCATGCGCAGAAGTTGCGTCCCTGTGCTCCCGGTACAGTAGAATGTATGACGATACTGAATCCTTCTTTACCGTTAGCATCAGTAACTACTCTGCCCAAATGCGCACGCATGTACCCCATATGGGTACCTCTGTCATGGGTAGAGAATGCAAGATTATTATTCCAAAATGGAGCGGGGTCGTGAGTAGAACCTGTAGTAGCAAAGTCAGCATGCATATGACTAGCACTTGGGTCAGTATCTGAACTATACCCTCCTCCTTTAGGACCCGGAGAACTCAAATCAAATCTTCTTGTTTCACCAAGATATTGGTCAGCCGGTCTTCTTGCATGAGTTTTACCATTCTTTGCACCGGCTTGATTTATCATTCTTATGACTTCTTTTGCCGCAGCCAATATGTTAGTGCCTCCAATTTTAGCAGCCACTTCTCCTAAGTCTATGGTTAACCTGCGAGTAAAGTCCATATCGGTCCAATGTGGCATTTGTGAAAGAACGTAATCTATTCCTGTCGTACCGGCAGGAGAAATATCATTACTTTTACTCCTTATACCCTTCAGGGCTAAGAAAGCAGGTATTGCCCTAGTTCCATCAGGCGTATCGAACATAGTTGACTTTTCTGGCTGTACATTTGTATCAACTGTAGTAATTTCAGCATGAATAGTAGCATCAGTGATTGAACTATCATTTGTACGAGGAAGACCTAGTCCACTAGCGATACTACCTATATCAGGAGTATGCTTGGTAATACCAGTTGATAAGTTAGCATTGTAGTCGGAATTATGGGCGTATGCCGACTCTATGAAATCTGATTCTTCAGTTGAATTTAGATAAGGGTCTTGTGAAGGGAAGCCTGCAGGTACATCTATTCTACTACCAGTAGCAGGCTTTGAGTTATCTACTACTCCGTCAAAAGGAGTATGCTTTGCTCCGATGAGAGTTGCGTCAGGACTGGTCTGCACTTGCATCCAGATATCTTGGAAAGCGATGAACTCCCTATCTTGGTTTATATCATAAAGTAATACTCTAGTAAATTCTTCAGTAGACTGATATGGGTCAATGAATGCAATGATAGGGGTCGTGAGAGTGTGGCAATTCATAGCCTTTTTATTTATTTCAATGGTCTTGTTAACATGCTGAACAAAATTCTGAGCGGTCTCTATACAAGTATTGCCGATTAAGAAATTTTCCATAGCAGATGCGTCCCTAGGCGCTAATGAAGTTGCGGCCATTCCTCCGTTAAAATCAGTTAAAACCAGACCTTCGTTTAGCACTCCTCGGCTTTTACAGAACAAGCCTTCAATGGCATGTGGGTTGGTATAGTGCATATTCATCCATACTGTATCACCGTGCCTTAATCCACCGGGGCAGTAAGGGTTCGCCCAAGTCTTATTGAGTACTACTTCATTATCTTGATTAGGATAAATCCTAGGTGCATTATTGTTGACAGCAGCAGGTCTATGTAAATCAATTAATGTAATCGTGTCTCCGACTGCAGGATTAAAACTATTATCGGCAACTCCAGCAAGTGTTTCTGGATTAGAAAGAGTAATTGAATTACCACTTATTGTGTCGTAATGAGAACAATACTTTGCCCCTGCTGCATTTTCCCACATAACTCTATAGCGGTATCCATTAGCGTAGTATTTATTACGAATATCCGGGAATAAAGAAGCATCTTCTAAAACAAGGGCAGTGACTGGGCTTGAGCCTGTTACTGAACGAACTTTAGCAGTGGCACGTTTGTTTTTGACTCTAGGTAAATGTGGGTTACTTCTAGGACCCGACCTAAACTCTACAGCACTGACATATTGCCGTAATCCATAATCTACGTTGCCACCTTGCGTTTGTACATTTGCCCTATCGTAATAATAAGAGCGGCGTCCTTCGTAACCAGCACTATCGTAGTAAGGGTTATCTGACAACTCCTCGATATCTAGGCTAGGATAACCTGAGCCCACATTTATTGATACTCCCGGTTGAGCAGATTTCATAAATCCATTTGACATAAAGTAAGCAGGCAAAGTTTGCGCAGCGCCTGCCATTGTCAAGAAATGAGCACCAGCAGTACTAGTATCAATTGCAGTATACATCACCCACTCTCCATTAGCGAGGAAGGCCCTTCTGTAACGTACACTACCGTCTATACCTGCTACTGGCTCGTGACTCGTAGTAGGCTTAGGGAATTGGGTACCATCTTCGACGTATATTTTACGGTTAGTAAAATCTACAGGTTGTATTATTACAGAGCCAGCCGTGTAGGTTTTTTCTCTAATCGAAGTTTGAAAATGACTCCTGACTTCAGTATCGATGGGTCCGATGGAATCAAATCTTCTGCCCACTGGGTTTGGATTCCAAGTATGTGCTGTATGAGTAGCGTCGAGATGTATTTTCATACTGTTATCAGGTCCGGGAAAAATACCATCTTTTACATTTTCAAAGAAGAAATCATGGAATAAAGGTATTTCGACCATTGCTCTTGTTGAGGAATACTGACTACCTAATTGGTAATCGTGCTGAACATTACTCATAGATTGGAACATTCTGTCATTAATCGTAGTTCCGTCTTCGCACATCGATTCCTCTGTAAATTTGTCATCGATGTATAGCAAGTCACCTTTGGCCAATCCAACTGCAGTAACCCAGTCGGCAAATGAACTGATGCCAATATCATCAGGTCCTGTTGAAAACCTATTGTCAGGTTCAGACTGTGCATTGGCGTCGAATTCAAACTTAGTACTGGTCTTGTATTGGTATTCGGCACTTGCACCTGATTCCAAATAGACCTTGCCTTGGCTAGGGAAACAGTATGTTCCCCATGACTGTAAATCATCAGCGCTATTTCTAAGAGGCTTAACCGTAATAGAATGGTTGGTTTTGCTACCTAGAGCAGCGTGTGCACTACCTGCAGTAATATCTGTAATCTCAACAGCACAGTCCCTCCTTGTACTCCATGGTAAGCGTGCCAAAGGACTTGGGTCCCAAGTTTCCTTTGTATTCACCGCACCTTGTCCGGGACCTCCGAGAGTAACTGTAACTACAGGAGAGCCCGGCATTATCTCCTTTACGATATTAGAGTCAGAGGAGGCTGCCCCTTTGACATTAACACTACTAGACGCTATATCATTAACTAGTCCATAGGCCAGCATATTGTAATTATTCTCAGCATCTTGGTCGAAAGACAAAACCTTGGCTTTAGTCGCTAAGTACTCAATGGTAAATTTATTAGGATTAACTACATCTATACTTAACTTAGATAACTGTGTGAATTTTCTTCTATCAGAAGGTTGGATGATGAGGCTACCAGTGTTACCGTCAGTCGTATGCTCTATTATATCGAACAATTCATTGACTATAGTAGATTGATTGGTACTACCTTTTCCTAAAATTTGAGGGCCGTTAAATATCTCTGCGTTATTAACGACTGCTACAGCAGTGCCTCCTCCGACTGTAAGAGCAGCAGATGCCACTGCAGTTAGTTCACCTATCTTAGCACCGTCTGCCCTATATATTACGTCGCCTACTTCAAAGTTTTCTGTAGCATCATTGCCGTCAACGACCATGGCGCTAGTTGTAGAAGCAGCATAACCATCAGGGGTACCGCTGGCTTGATTGATGAATACACCCGACCTTTCACGCTCCCCGTTGGTAGGCTTTCTACGACTAACTGTTCCGCTTTCTTCAAAGTCACCAGTAGTATCAGTAGTCTGTCTTATCATTATTTTATGAAATTCAGAAGGACGAGAGGTCAGTTCAGTCTGAACAACAGCGATTGGCTGAGGTGTCTTTTGAGGAGAATCTGTGCTAACCAAAGGTAGGTAATTTTCAGGACAAAGAGAAAGGTCCAACTGATTTTCTACAATAAGTCCTTCCGAATCTTGCCCTTCTAATTCCCCGTCTTTGTATGGGAATAACTGGGGCTTATCGAATTCAATTCTACCTCCCGGAGAATAAATGTCAAAACTACCTACCTGTAGGCTGTCTTGGATTAAATCTATTATTCTAAAGGACCCTGTCAAAACAGTACTTACGTCAGGGAATGTTTTCTCTACCAAGATTTTAGGAGTATATGCACTTATACTAACGATTGCACCTTTGCTATCTAATGCTTGGAAAGCACCGGTGCTGGCAGAAGAAAAGGTCAAAGTCTTTGCAGAATGACTAACAGTAGCAGTGACACCTACGGTGGTACTGGCAGGAGTACCGTTAATTGAAACCACGTTAGCAGGTATTGTTTCATTGTCTTGCCCAAAGCACTTGATGCTTTCTAAAGACAAAACTGTAGAAGTACCGTCTTTAGTAAGCCTAGATGTAGCCTTTGTACTAAATAATTCTCCTCTTCTATCTACCGCATTATAGTGAATTTGAATAAATGGGGCATAGTTATATTTCTCAAGTTGAGGTACATTTAAGATGGCTATTCTACTTTCGGTGGAAGGTATAATTGCACTAATGTCGTCAGAAGAAGAGCCTGATAACGACTTTAATGAAAATAAATCTGCATCAAAACCGGGCCCTCCCATAGCCAAAATTTTACGCTGACTATCATCTATATCAGCCATCCCATTTTCTATAATATACCGTACTCTACTTTTGTTAACAAAGTTGTTAATTTTAATTAGACCTGTACTATCATAGGAAGAAACAATTGAATTAGGAGGCGCTATGTTCCTAATATCAGCATGCATCGCTGGGAAGGTTGCTGAGACAACGTCGGCAGAAACATCCAGTTTCTTTTCAACCGTGTGTACACTAGGCTCTGGTAAAATTCCCATAAATGGATGACTAGCGACGTGGTTGTATATATGACGACCACTGTGACCTGATAAGTAACCTTTACCGGGATTTGTAGAAGTTGCAGAAAAAGAGTTGAATTCATGAGTATCAATTGCCATACTTAGCGAAAACATTATTCCATGATTAGCGAAATCACTTTCATCAATACAGACTTGTCCTTGGCGTTGAGAAAACTGAGTACCAGCACCTTGTGGTTGAAATTCATTGTTATTACCTTGGTCAACTATACAATCACCTGTGATTGTAACTATTTCAGAGCCCGATGCATGTGTTACCAGAAGCCCTCTATTACCATTTGTATTAACGAAATCACGATGAATAGACTCGACTGATAACTGCCCATTGGCAGTATTAATGGATAATAACCTAACTCTTTCTGGAGCCTTGTTGGTAGGCTTCCCAGTCAAAGGGCTGTACCCTCTAGGGTTAATCAGTAAATTAAAAGGAACTTTGCTCGTAGTAACAGTACTACTGCTAGTCGCTGAGTATTTCTTAAAAGAATAGTCACCTTGACTATAAGGACTAGTAGTAAAATCAACAGTGCCTGATATAGAGTCATTACCTGTAAGTTCTTTAGCCAAGGCCAAGGCATCGGCTGTAGAAACAGTGATTACAGAAGCAGTGCCTGTAGAAGAAGTAGCGGTAGCGGTAGTTGTCACTACAGTAGATATAGGGTCAATCGGTTCTTCAAATCGCCAAAGCCCAAGCGTCTGGGTGCTTTTTACAGGACCATATTGTTTAGTGGAAGATGTCTTATTACCTCTCGACCAATGAACTGCTTCTATCGTACCTCTATATTCTCCACCTTTACCACCTATATACATGTGGTTTTGCTGAGGCATGAGTTCATAATCTTCATCGAAGGTCTGCTTTGCTACAAGGTCACCGTTAATATGCATAGTTAGTTCTCTTCGGTTAAACATAACTGAGAGGTTAACTAATTCACGATGTCCTTCATTAAACGCAGTTATATCAGATTTTGATGAATCTGTACCTCGATAAGAATCATGCATACTTTCGGCAGGATGGGGTAATAGTATTCCATCCCAGTAAGCAATCATACCGTTTGCTCTATGTACAGGCTTTGCAGAAGATAAGGATACGATAGTGCTTCTTCCTGAAGCAGGATTCATTAGCCTAACATCAAATGTAGCAGGACCGGGTGCACTAGGTGTACCTGCACTTAATTTCATTACGTTATCTTGCTCTAATAATATTCCTCCACAATCAGGAGTAAACCATGTTTCGATGGTAAATGCACCTAACGATGTAGGTAAGCGCTTCCTCTCTTCATTTGAAACACCGTGTATTGCGCTTTTGGAAACTGGTATGAGTACACTATCAGTAATACCGTTAAACTTTAACGCATATCCGGGATTAGTTATCAGACCCATATTATGCACCTATTACAAAGTCGGACGCAATTAACTCCAAATTAAAGGCGTAGTATTTATTCCCAGCATCATACCGCACATGAAGTTTGTTAGGAATGACACGTATTCCGTTGACATTGGAATGAGGAGGACTATCTAATGTTACCCATATAGTCTCGGCTGTTTCCTTTAACCAATTTAGAATTGTACCACTTACGCCCGGAAAGGACTCTACTATTTTATCAAGCCAAGTTTTCTCCTCATCAGGTATCTGCCCACCTGCATTACTTAATCCTCCTACGTCCATAGGCATAGAAGAAGAGCGCTCATTACCAGAGGAAATTTTAGAATCTGCATCTACTTGACCAAAAGTTAAGAAAAAGTTACGGGTAGTACCAGTAACATTAGGGCTGCTAATTAGGCTATCATAGGGTATCTGTATACCTCTTATTAAATCCACGTCTTTATGAGAATTAGAAACAATCCCTATCAAATTCTGAACTTTATCTCCTGCCGAATAAATACCACCAGAGCCTGTAAAGTTACTTGTTTGTAAATACTCTACTCCTATCGATGCTAATCCTTTGCTCAAAGGGTTAGGTAAAGCAATGGCTTTCTTTGGAATATAGTCGTGCTCAATAACTATGTAATGTTGTAGCCCACCTATGCTCAATCTTTTTTCACGACTACTACTACCATTAGAGTCAAATGGCTTTTTACTTAACACAAAATGAGTAGTATCGGTTATGGATGAGATAGTAGTACCGTCACGAATACCCTTTCCAAATACTTCTTGACCTTTCTTTAATTCAAATCCATTACTAATTGCACTGTGTGTTACTATATTACTTGTAGAACTATAAGTACAGCCTTCGACGACATTTATACCCGCAGTGATATCACAAACGTCCCTTAGGTCTTGCTGGGCCGAACTTCTATAAGGCTTAAAACTCTTTTTTGAGCCGCTAATAATATTAGTATTTTTGAATGTATCCCAAGCATCTACTATACACTGTATCAATTCATGAATAGGATTCTCAGCAGTATGTATAGCGTCAATAGGTATGTTGATAATACACTCACCTGTATCATAATCGGAATCGCCGGGAGAGCCACGAACGCTAGTGATTCTTCTCCCTGTTCTACTTTGTGAAGGAAGGCTTGCAGAAGTTAAGTAATTACTAGGGTCTCCGTCCGTTATACCCTGTTGACCAGAATAGGTTTTATCGTCAGTGAATCTAAAATATACGCCTTGTACTCCTGACCCTCTAGTCATAAAATCAGGTGACTGTATGTTACTACCAGCATAACTTCTAGTTATGTCTTCCAAAAAATAAGTAGGGGTTACTTTGAAAACTTGGCCATGTAAACGGTCTGACATACTACCGACATGGTTTATGAATACAGGTGAGTCTTTTTCTATCGAATGTGCGTTTTTAGCCGTAAGTGTAATTGTCCATTCCTCATTAGCGTTATCCCAGTCAAATGAACTAATGAATCCCAAGGCCTTACCTCGATGGTTAAAAGCAGTCATTTGTTTATACAATTTGGTTTCGTCCACCAAAGCAGTAGCATTTACTGCTGTTAATACTATGTTGTTATCAGCGGCGGTATTAACAGTCCCATCATCGTTTAAACTATTACTAGCGGTCTTGACAGTTCCTACAAAGGTACCGTCATCTGTAACTATCCTATCGCCTGCTTTAAAGACTTGAGTTGGAGTAACTCCCATTCGTGATTCAGACTCATTCACATCGTTCGTTTCAAATGAAGACTCTAACTCTATAGTGGCACTAGTTCCAGTACCATAGCCTCCTGATTTATTTACTTGATTACCAGTCCTTACCCAGCCATCTTGCCATTCGTCTTCATATTCTTGCGTCGGACTACCATAATAAAAGTTTATTTTTTTACACACAATGGTAGTAGAAGTGTTTTCAGGATGGAACTCGTTTGATATAAATTCGCCTCTTGTAACAGTAGTCCCGAAGCCGTATACCTGATACTCAACATCTTGGTAACTTGCGTCACCTTCAGTGCTACACTGAGTCGCTTCTGACTGTGTAAAGGTTCGGGTTTTGTACGCTCCATTTGTAATTCTCTCAATGTCGCCACCCACTTTGGATGCTATGTTTGCGAAATTGATGACTGTATATAGAGG
>Ga0110931_1000033_pt1 | contig 82937 bp, 92 predicted proteins | sample 4_EtaG_FD_79333 | JGI IMG/M metagenome (GOLD analysis project Ga0110931, IMG submission 79333) | Marine viral communities from the Subarctic Pacific Ocean - 4_ETSP_OMZ_AT15127 metaG (version 2) (version 2) | ecosystem: Environmental > Aquatic > Marine > Oceanic | place: Pacific Ocean | collected... | reverse complement strand
TTCAAACAGATAGTGACGGTTCAGCACCAACGACAGGAACATTGAATGGAGCAACAGGAAACATAGGCATTGGAAAAGATGTTCTTTCAACAATAACTTCTGCTGACCACTCAATAGCACTCGGATATGAGGCTGGCAAACTAATCACTACTGGCGGCAGAAATGTAATGATAGGCGAATATGCGGGTGAGGCACAACAAACAGGAACAGATTGTGTCATTATTGGTGCAAGGGCAGGTAGGGCAATTCACGACAGAAGTAGCGCAGTAATGATTGGGCGAAGTGCAGGTGAAAACGCACAATCAACAGGTGTAGTTTTCATAGGAAATAATGCGGGGCAACACGCAACATCTGATGCAAAGGGCTACAATATCGCCATAGGAAATGATGCAGGTAAATACGGCTCTAATGCTAACTATTCTATATTCATGGGATATGCCGCAGGTGAAGGCGATTCAAGCAATACTTCCAACAACGACAATAACACAGGTATAGGCCACATGAGTTTGAAGGTCATCACTACGGGTGATGATAACTTAGCACTCGGATATAGGAGTCTAAACGCCAATACATCAGGTAGCAGAAACTTAGCGTTTGGAAATAACTCCATAGATGCCGCAGACACGGAAAGCGACAATATCGGAATTGGCTTCAATGCGTTGGGTGGCGCGATTGCTGGTGGAGAGAAGAATACCAGTGTTGGAAATTACACGCTTGATGCTTTGACCTCCGGCGACCACAATGTTGCAATCGGACACCTTGCAGGGTCGGGAATTACGAGCGGAGAGGACAATGTTTTCATCGGAAGGGAGGCGGGTTTGGCCTATACCTCCGGTTCAGATTCAGTCGTAATTGGCGATTGGGCAGGTAAGGCACAAACAACTAATGGAAATGTGCTGATTGGTGCGCTGGCTGGCTACGATGCAAACAGCACTTGGGGGAACAATGTAGTCGTAGGACATCAAGCGGCTGTTAAACTACATGGAACAGGCAATCAGTATATTGGAGATAATGCTGGTGGAACTTCAAACACTCATGCTTCGGCTCACTATAACACCGTGATTGGAAGTAATGCATTAGACACGGTGACTTCGGGTAGCAAAAACATCGCTATCGGTTGGAATGCTGGAGATAACATCACAAGTGGAACAGGGAATGTCGTCATAGGCTTGGCCGATGTAGCAAGTGGAACAGGGAATAAGCAACTATCCATCAGTTCTCTATCCGACCAAGATGGGGCGTGTGTTTGGATTACCGGAACGAGTAATGGAACGGTCAACTTCCCCGCATCGAAAATCCAACTCAACGGCTCTCTTGGTTCTGATGGTCAAGTGTTGACTTCGACAGGTAGCGGGGCGGCTTGGGAGGATGCCGCAGGTGGTGGTGCTTCTGACCTCAACGGACTAACCGATGTAATCAGCAACATCACCAACTTCACAGACAGCATTCTAATATCTCCTGATGGTGCTGTTCCCCCACATGGAACTCTGAATAATGCACACTCAAATATCGGAATCGGAAAGGATGCCCTTTCCTCAGTCACCAGTGGTTCATCCAATGTCGCAATCGGAAAAGACGCTATGAAGTCCATGACTACGGGCTACAAGTCTGTCGCAATTGGCTACCGAGCGATGGATGGTGCAACAGGCCAAGCGCAAGGTGTTGCTATCGGAACGGATGCTGGAAGAAACATGGCTTCAACAAACAGCGTAGTTATTGGTGCAAGCGCGGGAACTGCTCTAACAACCGGAGCAGGTTCAGTATTCATCGGAGAATCAGCAGGTAGTGGAATCACCACAGAAGCACACAACATTGCGATGGGTTCGATGGCTCTGTCGAGTGGCAATTACAATGGCGGAACTTACAACATTGCCATAGGCTCGTTTGTCGGCTATGCTCACACCTCCGGCTCAAACAACATAGGAATAGGAAGTTGGGCATTCCGATACTTGACTTCGGGCGGTGACAACATTGCTTACGGAAGGAGTGCGAATCATGGGGTCACTACCGGAAATCGCAACATCGCCATAGGAACTAATTCCTACGATAACGCAGACACGGAATCGGACAATCTCGCCATAGGCTACGATGCTATGACGGGTGCTGTTGCAGGTGGAGAGTTCAATGTCGCAATCGGAAACTACTCACTCGATGCACTAACCTCTGCTGATGATGTAGTCGCCATCGGATATCAGGCCGGAACTGGATTGACCACAGGTGGCAAGAATGTTCTGATTGGCAAGGATGCAGGGAAGGCTTTGACCCATTCCGAGCAGTGTGTAATAATCGGAAAAGAGGCTGGGGGAATCGGAACTCAAGGACATCGAAATGTGTTCATCGGAGAAACGGCAGGTAAGCGAACCGATGGTCATGACAATGTTGTAATCGGAATGGAGGCTGGTGATGATGGTGCATCTTACGACCAAGTAGTATTTGTCGGCAGAGGCGCAGGTAAGAGATGGGGTGCGTCTGATGCAAACATAGCAATCGGATATATGGCTGGGGGTCAGAGTGGAACTGCATCAAGTAATGATGCAAACGGCAACATAGCCATCGGCAAGAACAGTGCGAATGCCATCACAGACGGCGACCTGAATATCATAGTCGGAAAGGACAGTGGGAGCAACATCACCTCCGGCTCAAACAATGTCGTAATCGGTGGTGCTAATGTTTCATCGGCTACTGGTAATGACCAACTATCAATTTCATCCGGTGATGGAAGCCCCGTTTGGATGACAGGTAATTCATCAGGAGTTGTTGACTTCCCCAATGGATTGACAAACAACGGTGCGTCTATGGGTGCTAATACAGATTCGGGTGCTTTCAAGTTCACAGAATCGAACAGAGTTCCGATGATGAATGGAACTGCTGGTGGTATGACTACTCAGGTAATGAATGGTTATTGGGCTTATGGCAATTTAGTTAGTTTTACAGAAAGTAAAACTCTATCTAACGCATGGATTTACATTAACTCCTTGTCAAGTGGCTCGGCTGATACCGGAGTAATTGCGGCACTGTATGAGTTGCCTTCATCAACACTAACTTCTTCTTCTCTTAGTAGCACCTTAATCGCTACGGCAACTTGGGCGGCTTCAAAGTTTGTCACAGCATCGGGTTCAACAGGCTACAATTCAGTAAGTTGGGTAGCCGCAAGTGGGCAATCATTACTATTGGATAGTTCAAAGTATTATGCTATTATGGTTTCAAATTGGGCAAACAACCAAAGCACTACTACACCATTCAATATCTTAGCATGGTCGTCTAATACATTACCTAACATCTCAGGCTCAGGAGGTAATGTCGGTGTATCTAATGGATTCAAATTATGGGCGGATGGCTCAACTTCACCCCCCGCATCACCAAATCTTTCAAACTCAGGAACAGGGGCGAAAGCCGCAATATGGACTACATTCACATGATGGAATAAAGAGATGATACTATGATGATTAAATTAAGCACACTATACCGAACAGAAAATGGGATTCCCTATGATGTCACATGGGAAACTTTCAGGGAATCACGCGACCTTGCACTATTAGCAACTGATGTTCATTTGTTAGTGGATAAATACAATGCCTTAACAGCAGAACAACAAGAGGCAATTACCACCTTTCGACAATGGTTAAGGGATGCAACGAAAAATTATGATTCAGCAAATGATGCTGTTGATAATTGGCCTCAACCGGAAGATTGGTTTTAGACCCGACATGAAAAGTGATAAACCACGACAACAGGGATTTGAAACAATGGCTCTGAAACTATCCTATGAAACCCCCTATGGACTGACTTGCGCTGATGCCTATTGGCGAATCAAAAGATGTGCAGTTGAAATTGAACTTTCATCTGTCGACCCCGAAAGCGATGATGTTCCCACCAAGACATATTTTGTGACTGGTGGATTGGAAGTATTCGTATCTGCGGCAGACCACACTGCGGGCAAACCTCCTATTGGTGGAGGCACTTACAGAATGCCTTTGGATATGGATTCAACAGATATGTCTAATGTCGTTGCTGAATCATACAAATGGCTCAAGACTCAGGCTGAGTTTAGTGGCGCAGAAGATGTCTGATTCTGTGTCGTTTGACGAATTGATGAAATACCGGAATTGTCGGTGGATTAACAATGTCCGATGACGAGCCACAAGAATCAACGATGCTTTCTGATACTGAACTACTCTCCATAGTTGCTGGAGATAGATTGGTGTATATCCAAATGCTTGAATCATTCAAGAACGATGTGAGTAATCTCATCATTGGTTTGAATAACAAATTGAGTGAAGTCAATCAACAAATCCAACTCAGGAATCAAGCACTTGTCGATGGCGGCAAGGCGATGTTTGTTGCAGATGATGAACAGGCTGATGAAGAAGAATGAGTGAGGATAAGATACACTGGAATCTATCGTCTAACATTGGCGATGAGAATGCGTGTATCACTACGCCTCTATACCCATGAAGTCTGCAAATGCAGGGCGGCTTTGCATCCTGTATTGGATGTGAGAATTAAGTCCAACACTTCTCGTTTCAATCCCAGTAGTCATTCGACACAGTTGAGCCAGTTGATGCGAGTTGAGAAAACTCCATCCGTGATGGAGGAAAACAGATTTGATTTCATCAATAGATTTCCATTCGCCATCGGCAAGAACAGTAGCAATTCTCATCCTCACAAGATGGTTGCGCCTTCCCATATTGGACATTACATTGATGCGGGTGGTTATTGTGTGTTTGGTTATCTTGATAGGTGTCGTCAAAACTCAGATAAGCCATAATCGTAAGGGTGTAATCAGTGGTTGATTGCAGGGCTTATCTGAACTTCCTCGACAGGGTTGCCCATCGTGAGATAGACCTAACTGTGCAGGTTTTTGTGAAGCACCAGTATGACCCCATTGAGATTCGGGATGGCTTTGATAGTAGGGTGGTATGCTTCCATTCAGATAATTGGTTATCTCTCAATACAAATCAACTCGATACAAAATTGCGCCCACATCAGAATATCCGATTTGTTTCTCTCGACTGTGCAGAATCTCAGATGGATGAGTGGTGGGAAGAAAACGAAGGTGTCGACATCGACACGCTACTTCTCGGAATTGATGGTGCAGAAAACAATCTCGCAGTCCTGAAATCATTCGGTCATCTGTTGGATAAAATGCAATACATCATCATGAGTGTGAGTGTATCGGATGCATGGTATTCTGTGTTCAACCAATTTCTATCTGATTGGGATTTTGAGGGTGTTGATTTGGAGAGTCATTCAAGTCGATATCACATTGCATTGTTCAGGAAAACCAAGAAAGTAAAGCAACACTAATGAACCCTAATTATTCCTTCAAAGACTCCCTCGTTTGGAGTTGTGAAATATGCTGGCTGGCGATAGACCAATCGACCCCGATACATTGGTTGATGCGATGAGTCTTGAATGTCCATATTGCAGAGATACAATTCTCAGATATGACTTGAGGATGCACCATTTCATTTGGGAATGTTTTGCATATCCTGATGCCAAAAGAAGATTGTATTTTGATATGCTACATCGTAAGAAGATGAACCATTCATAACGGTGGGCTTAACACATTCTTGATATGGCGAAAGGTAGCAATCATTTCGATGCGCTTGCCATTGATGATTTGGAATTGATGGAAGCGATTGATGAGTTCGTAAGCCCTAACAAATCGAAAGGAGAAATCGAGTCTTGGGAAGTCAAACGATTTGTGGAAGCACACCTCCACCAAGAACCCGACCATCCCCTCGTTCAAACTGAAATAATACGGGCGGAAGAATTACTCCAAAGATTACTTTCAGTCACCAACAATAATGAGAAGCAGGGTGAGTTCCAAACTGACTTGATTATCACAACATTGCAACACATAGAACCGAGTCTATCTCTCGTTGAGAAAATACTCGATAGAGCAAAGTCCGAATTGAACATGGAGGATGAAGTCTGATGGCGAGAAGGGATAACCCACATCGAGATAAGGTCATCTTTGATTTCATATCTCAGAATCAACCATGCTCATCATACGAAATCCTGAACGGTGCGAAGTTCCAATCAGGCAGATTGTTGAAGGAACACAAACGCCTGAACTTGAGCATCTCAGAACTGAATCCATTGTTGCGTAGGAATCCCAAATACATCGGAAGGAAGGAAGGCAAGAGTTGGGTGTGGAGAACGAGATTATGATTGGATGCATTGTGTGTATGGGCGTTGGTTGTAATCTTGAGATATACAAGGCTCGACTCTGCTACGAACACTATCGAAAATACATCCATCACAAACTGAACAGTGAACTGACTGCGGGGCGTGTCAACAAATGAAAGATGAAGAAGTCACAGATGTTCTGAGGTCGTCATTGACTGCATACGAAACTGGTGATTTGAATGACGCTTCGATTCTGCTAAACAAGGTTCATGTCGAAGTGTATGAATCGTCAAAGCAATTCCACGATATGATTCCAGTGAATGCTGTATCTGTCTTGGGAATCATTCGTGCCGACTTCCCCGATACTATCGACAAAGGAACGGATAGTTGGAATCGAGCATTCTCAGAAACGATGAGAGCGATACGAGATTTGTGTGAAGAATATCTTAGTCATTTGTGATATTGAGAAATCAAATCATTCATAACGGTGGGAATCCCGATTAGCAATTACGAGGAACGAGAACATGACAACAACGAATGAAGAATTGATTGCTGAGAATGACCTACTAAGGTTCATTCTCGCCATCAACAAAATAGAACTGACTGACGAAGTGATTGCAGATGCAAGAGAAGCACTGGAGAGAATCAACAAGGAGATGATTGATTGAAGTGGGTCAAGTGCATACGGTGTGAGAATCCACGAACACGCAAATGGGTGAATGTGTATATGCGGGATTGCAAGTGTTGTGGGTTGATATTCAACATCAATGGTGATATGGTTCATGATTATGCAAGGATGCAAGAGGAAGCAAGGCAAAGGGAGATGATTGTTTGAACTGCCCACTTTGCGATAGCGAAACTAAGATGGCTTCTTTTTGGGGGGTTCAACGACTCCAGTGTGTGAAGTGTAGGTGGATGAAATGATGGTCGAAGCAACAGAGCATCATGAAATTGTCTTTGAGGTCGAGTCAGAACTCAGAGGGCTACGCAAGGCGTTGGACATTATGCTTCGCAACAAGCCAAGATTCCGCCACCAACTTTCCATGCACGATATCGAATACGAAAATAATTGGGGAGATGCAGTTAAGGAACTTCAACAAGAAATCGAGTTCGTTCAGGGAGTCTTGGATGAGTGGACAACGGATGGTGATGGGGAATGATTCAGGGAAGGTTCGTCTATTGGGCGGCTGGAGATTACGATGTCATTGATGGTATCACTCAATTCATTCCATCACTTGTGGTTGAGAATCAAGCAGGTCATGTTCCCTGTCGAGGACAGGGTGCTGGTGCATTGCCTTACTACTGGGGTGATACCCTTGCTGATTGCCAAGAGATTTGCGACAAAGCAAATGCAGACATGGGCTACACGCAGATGGAAGCACTGATGATTGTGACGAGTAGTATGAAGGCTGGAGCGGTGAGTGCATGAAGGATGCACACTACTACTTACGCATCATCAAAAAGGAGTCAAGACTCTATGGTGATACACCACGCTCAATCGCTAATATCGCTTGGGCGGAACGACAACTTCTCGATATGATAGACAAGAAGGTGAGTGCATGAATCCTGAGAAGTGTTGCTTCTGCGACAAACCATTTGTGAAGCCTGACTTCGGTTGCAATCCATATCCGATACTGAGGTCTGATGAAGAATGTGCTGACTTCACACTCAGATGTTGTAATTGGTGTGATAGTGTGTTGGTCAATACGGCTCGTATGTTGCCCTATATCGGGGTTGACCCAAAACGAGGAATCGCGGTGATGGATTTCATTGTCGCTATGTGCAAATCTCACAGAGAAGCAGAGCAGATGAAAAAAGAAATGATGGAGAGAACGATATGAACTTTGAAGAAGCAATTGAGAAAGGAAGATTGGCGAGCGCATTGGAAAGCATCGAATCCTCACTGACAAAAATCGGTGAGGATATCGTGACTAAGTTAGACGACTCTTACGAGGTCATCATTGAGGATGAGCCTGAGAAGTTGAAGTGTGAATGGAGGGGAACGAAGAAGGCATCTGATGGATGCACAGGAAAGAACTTGACTTCCTTCTATCATCACGGAGAAACTCGATTGATGACTCTATGCAACGAGTGCCGAGAGAAGTCAATCATACAGAGATTCGCAGATAATCCAATTACATCGTTTGATTTGTGAAAGTCAATAACCACATTGAAGCAGACTATCTCTGATGACGAGGGAAGAACTGCATAGGCTCAGGCGATTCCTGAGAATCAAATATCCTGATGCTACCAAAGCAGATGTCGGTAGTATCAGAACTAATCGGATGATTCACTTTGTCGTGTGGACACGGCAGGGTGAGAGATATGCATTCGGTTGCCTCTCAACTCAGTCGCAAGAATACCTGAGTTCAGCAAGGCGCAATCAGTTGGACTTGAGCAAGGCGGAGCATCTTGTCGAAGCAACTTGCAGAATCGAGAATGTTAGTTGCAGACTTTGCATTCTGAAAATCCAATCTGCAATCGACCATCTTCTATGAGCCGTTTTTTTTTCGCTCTCATAGCAAATGCCCCATTCCTTCCGTGTCGAACTCGACAACCCGATGCAGGGCTTTCGGAAGATTCTGAGATGGTGATTGTTGCAAACCAAACTTGTCGAATCCGATACGAGTCAAATCGAATCCGACACGGAATGTTTTGAGAACAGTCAGAATGGGATATTGGGAATCCCCGAAGCCTCTGCAAACCGATTTCAAAGGAATAGTCAGATTCGGAACACTCATAAGGGGGTGGCCTGTCATGCGGAACAAGTTCCGCACCAGCCGAGCCGAGAAGAAACAACAGGAGATGAAAAAACATGAGCAAGCACAGCACGAAAACACTGACAACAATAACTGAGATTGACACCACACCTGAGCAGTGGGGAATGACACCAACCACAGTCCGAGCAGAACGCCGCGACATGAACCTACGAGTTCGTTGCGGCGACTGCGGTGGTGATGGAGTAAGATACGACCTCTATGCACCAAGAGAGTTCCTTACTGACCCTGAGAACATCAGGTCATTTTACTCTCGCAGAATCATAGGTGATGATTGGTCGATAAATGCGGTGTTCACCATTGACGAAATGTATGAGCAAGCAGGTCAGCCAAACCCAACCGAGTATGATGGAACTGAAATCAATTACGAGTCAGCAGAGGAACTGTCCTCTGCTCGCTGGCAAGAAGTCAAGAACAGGAACAGAGGACTTCCAAAGGAGATGGGCTTCTTCCCACTCAGAGGATTCCCTTGCTCGACCTGCGCTAATGGTCGAAGCCAATACTGCCGCGATAGGGGAGTCACCAAGAGGAACTCAACTGGATATGTGTTTGAGTGGACAGAGGATGTTGCAGTCAATGCACACTACCCAGCATGGCCTGTTGGAACTGAGTTCACATCCCGCTACGATGGACACGACTGCGAGGCTTGCGGCAAGAACGGAATCAAGACTGGAACATACCCAGTAGTTGCTCAGAGGGCAGACGGAACTCATGTCGGAATGTTCGTTGGAAACACCTGCGTTGCAAAGTTCGGATTCAAGAAGTTCACACCTGTCGACAAGCAAGCAGAGCGACACGCAGACAACAGGACAGAGGTTGTCTTGGATATCCACTACCGAAGCAAGGTTGGTCGTGCTGACGACTTGGAGTCTGAGGCATAATCAAGAACAGAAAACAAGAAAGAAAAAAAACAATGGAGATGAAAAAATGACGACAACAGAAACAAGGAGAATGAATGCAAGCGTTGCAGGTATCGCAGTTGCATGGATGATGGCTAACACCCCAAGTGTTGCTACTATCCTTGCACCAGTGATGTCTGTTGAGAATGGGTGGACAAGAACTGTGAGTTCAGATGGATATGCAAACAGAACTCACCACACCACAGATGCAACCGTAGCCGCAGAGTGGGTTAGGATGGCAGAGCGTGTTGATGCTGAGAAGAAAGCATATCACACTGAGAGAGAGCAACACTTTGAGGACATCAGGAATGGAATCAAGGAACAGATTCTCAATCCGGCTGGCTATCCATACTCATACCCAAGTGCCTATCAGAAGTATGGCTGGACACAGGTTTCAACAACTGTGATTGTTGACCTCACTGCTCACGCTGACCACTGGGCTGAGTATGACTCAATGATGGAGCAGAGTCTTGACGGCGCACCATCTCTTTACTTCCCCTGAAAGAACTTGAAGTAAAGCACGAAACAAATTGGGGGGAAGCCTTCGGGCTTCTCCCCTTTTTTTCATTTTCAATTTCAGACTGAATCATCTTCTCAGTCAATAACCAAAACTCATCATCTTGGTTTGGATTTCGTTTTCGTGCAGAGAACTTCCCTGTCGAACTCGACACCACATTCTCAATAACCATCAGGATTTCATTTCCGATTGCAGGTGGTTGGAAAATGGTTCGGGGGAGATTGAACTAATTCCAGCCAGCGAGGAATCACACCTACCTTCTTTCATCCTCGCAACCTGCACCATATCTTACGAATATCAATAGAAGCGCACAGAGCGCATCGACTAATCCAGTGGTAGGTATTGACCCGCGAGGCAAACAACGGCCTGTATGAGCCTCTATTGATACGAATATGACTACTACCGTTCCCACCAACATACCGGATATTCAGGGATATTCAAGAACCAGCCCACAGCCTGACTAACTGCGGAGCGTGTTGAGGATGAATGCAAGCGGGATTGATAGATGGTCTGATGACCACATTGGAAGTTTGGGATTGGTGAGGACAGTAGTTGGATTCATCAATCTGATTGTTGGAGTAGTAATCATGGTGAAGGTGTTTGGATGGGTGTGAATAATCTGAACTACTTTGTCGGCAAAGGAAAGAGAAGGGAAGTGAGAATCTGTGGGATGACCAAATCATCTCATGGATATGTTGAGCAGACATCGGTGTTCCAATCTTCGGACTTACTGTTGGTGTCTTGGGTGAGAGAGCAGATGCTCATGATGGATGACATGGTGCAGGTGTCGATGTATGTGCTTGAGCCTGATACCGATGAGTTGTGGATTCCTGTGTCGATGAGAGAGTTCAAAAATATGCTCGCTGAGTTCAGGCAATACGAATCAAATCGAGGCTCTGACTTCACGAACTAATTCCTGAATTGACTGACCGATTCGTTGGTTGCAGGGCTTACCTTAAGAGGGTGGGAACAGCCGATGATACAATGGTAAAACCAAGCAGGGGCAGACGAAGAAGTGGCAAGAGATATGCACCCCGATTGGTGAAACAAATTATCGAATACTTGGGAACAGATGGAGAGGCAACAGCACAGGATATTTACCACTGGCTCATTCAGAGAACTAAGATGTCGCCAACGAGAAATCAGTTGTCGAACATTCTCAAGAAGTCAGGATTCTTCCTTGCACTTGAGCAAGTGAACTCACGAAATGTAATCGGCAACAGAAGCCGTTGCACCCTTTGGGGCGTGGATGTATCGGCGGCTGAAAAGGAAGGCTTCACGGTAGTTCCCAGTGAGCGCAAATGGTAATTCCGTAGGAAGCCATGACCGCATACTCTCAATAGGAATCGTGAATAACAATAACCTGACTCAAAAACATCAACCAATAAGACAGATGTGTTGCAAATGAAAGACAAAGAATTGATTCCACACAATGACGATGCATTAGTCAGATGGGTTGCAATGCTTCTCATCGAAGGAAAAACAGAATCTCAGATTCGTAGGTCGCTATCGGAGAACTCGATATTTCACTCTCCTCTCCCCCTTGAGCAGTGGAATCAACTTATGTTGTCGAGTTCGACAGTCGCTAAGGACATGAGGTCAATGGTAATCAGCAGGGCTGAACTCGGCTCGACTGACTTTCTCCGATTGGATTCCTACACACGAAGGAAGAAGAATCTCCACAGGCTTGAGCGCATCATCGACAGAGCCGAGTCTGAGGCTGACTCTGTGAGCAAACTCAACTCGGTGTCGTTCATGGTCGGTGGATTGGTGAAGGCACAGGAGTCAATGGACAAGTTCACTGGCGCACAGGAGGCTGTGCCACAGGTGCAGGTGAACATTGGCTATGACCCACTCGACCAGTTCCGAACTGTCATTCAGAAGGAAGCGAATACCCCCCCTATCATTGACATCGAAATGGATGAAGAAGAATAGAACGACTTTGCTTTTCTGCTGGGGGTGGAGTTCCACAACCAAGCCGTCAGATTGTCGATTTAATGATGGGGATTTTCAGATAGGGAATTGTGATAGCCGTTGGGTTGGTGTTCTCGATGCGGGGCTTTCGTGAATAGTGTCCTCATCATTGTCGGGTTCGACAAGTGATTCGACTTCTTACTTTCTGTTCTATTATCCTACCTTTTACTTACATCTATCAATACAAAATAAACAATTAACTCAACAGACAGGGGGTATGGGTCACACATAGTTCAGGGGTGTAAGATGTGTGTGTGTCTAAGGGGGGTGGTCTGTCTGATTCTTTGGAAGTCATGACCCCCTGTCATGACAGCCAGCACCATCCATCCGACCCCTACACTCGCACACTCTCCGAAAAAATTACGAGCGATTTTTGACTATGTTGTAGTCAGATTCAGAATAGTATGACCCCCCCTTGATTTGGCTGAGATTCAAAACCTATCTCCGACAAGTCGATTTTCGATTTTTTCTGAGTCAATTTTTCCACTTATGTTGTCGAACACTAATATCGGTGTGCTTCCTACATAGGAATATGAGAGCAAAGTCGAAAGTCCATGTTGAATATGAAATCCTCCAGCACTTGTTGGATGATATTGACCTCCAAGACCTTGAGCAACAGATGGTTGATGACAAACATTCCAAAAAGCGATTTGAAGATGGTGCAAAGGAAGTATTCAGACTCATCAACAATCTCGCCCAGCGCAGAATACATCGTCTGCCCAAAACACATGAGGATTACGAGGTGAAACAATGAAACAGATTATTCACATCAACCAACACCACATTCGGCACAATCAAAAGTGCGAAGTTTCCGAGAGAAAACCCGTTATCACCTGCAAGACCTACAAGACGAATGAATATCGTGATTCTGTGGACTTGGTTTGTGTTGAAACAGGGGAAGTATTTGCAACCATCATGTATTCTCCTGATAAGCCATTATCGTGCGGTGCAAGAGTTTGGATTGAACTTAACACAGACATAGTGCAGTTGGAGAAACATGAGGATTACGAGGTGAAAGAATGAGTGAAAGTGAGTATTGTGAATGTGATAAGTCTGAATGGACTTTGACTGATTTTCATTATGCTATTCACACCAAACCATCTTGCCGGAAATGGATTCGTCTTAGAGATGTCTTGGAAGGTTGGGAGAAATACAGGAAGCAAGGGTGGAATGCATGAGTCGAGTCCATCTCCGAATTGGCGACACTACTCTTTGCGGAGAGCAAGTGGAAAATGTCGATTTGGAAACATCCCGAATCTGTGAGGACTGTATGCAAAAAGCATGGCAAGAGGAATACAGACGAAGGGTTCTGCTTCCCCTGTCGAAGTCGATAGACAAAGAAGCCGTCAGGCAAAGTTTGTCTGAGTCCAAAAAGGAAGAAGTCGAACCTGCCCCAATCCCAAAAAGGAAAAGGATTGTATTGAGAGATTTCCAATAGTCAGAAAACAAAGGAGTGATAAGCAACTACTTCCTCGCACCGTCTGCCGAATGGAACGGCGAACCGAATAGAGGTGAAGAAAATGACAACAGAAACAACAGGAATTGAAGATGTATGGACAGACGAAGAAGGCAATGTGTGGTATTGCGGCGAGATAGTCGCTTGGGTGGTGGACTGAATGAGTAATCAAATTGCAAAGGACTATGCGAAATTGATAATTTGGCTGGTCGAAAACCACCTTGAAGTGATACAGGAATACAACAAACAGAAGTCGGGTGGTGAGTGAATGTATATCAGAAATCAAAACGCACCTGTTAGGAATGGTAGGTATGGTTGCTGTAATAGGGTAGCAACTTGGAAGGAGTTGTGGAATATGCAAGGATTTCATATTGCCTCAAATGTTATTGTATGTTTGAGATGTGGGGAGAGAGAGGTGATTGAATGAGTCTTGGTGGTTCTCTTTGGGTTGGTTGCATACGATGCGACAATCCACGAACAGTCAAATGGTTCAATCGGGGGCGGGATTGTAGGCGTTGTGGCTTGATATTCAACAGATTCACTAAGGCTACGATTCTTGATTGTGGGGTGAGTGAATGAGTTTGTCAAATCCATTATCGAAACCATCAGACAACGGTATTATTCCAGTCATGATTCATGATTGGATGCAAGAGAATAACATCTGCCCCGACTGTGGGCTACCTGCCGCGAAGAATCCAAAGAAACCGAGTCCATTTGGGAAGTCAGCAAAGTTTGGCGTAGGGGAGTTCTCGGTTTGCTACAATGCACCCTCTGTGAGCAATGGCTACCGCGTCAATACTTGCGCCCCAAAACCCAATCCTGATTCTGTCTATGACTACAAGGTATGGAGGTTGTTGCAATGAGTAGGATGACTGAAAATCAAATCAGAGAGGCTCTTGTCGATGCTCGCGCCATTCAGACTGGGAAGGAACTCTATCCTGACTACAAGGACTTCTCTCCACGATACCATACGAGCGAGGTAGGCGAGTGTTGTGTGAGGAATCTCGGAAAGTGGGTTCTCGGTGCGAAATACTTTGACAATAGATACGATGGTGGGGTCTATCTCAGGAAGGGCGACACGGTTCATGGAATGAGGTTGTCAGGACAATCATACAGCCATTGCCGGACTTGCGGTCTGAGTCGAATCCATGCGAGTAATTTACTGGACATGGGGCGCACATGGTCGCAATCAAAGATACTCTCAATTGACGGGCAGGTGGTTGGCTGATGGGATGTAAGATAGGTGTCCATGAGTTTGAACACGACCCGAACAGTGTGGAGGTATTCGTCAGAGGCCACATGGGAAGCGGAAGTAAGTCTGTGTTGGTGGTAAGATTCGTGTGCCGCGATTGCGGCTTTACACTCAAGATGAAGGGTAGTAATCGGGATAAGGAAATCTCGATACTGGAGGCGATTGAATGAGTATTCAGAAGGACATAAATTGGGAACAGAAAATCTTCTTTGACAGAATGAAAATCCACAGACCTTCAAAGTGGACAAGAGATTTGACGGAATACAAAAATTACTGTGAATACAGAATTGCTCGATACCCCGAATCTTCACACGCTGATTTCGATTTAGACGACTACCATAGATACCCCGCTTTCAAGAGTGTCATAACGAAAATAGTGAGGCAGAAGTCGGGCTGGAAGATTGTCTATTTCGCAGGTGGAGAGCGTCTTGTAAGACATGGGATATTGGGTTCTCCAATTTACTACTATCCAAACAACAAGGACAATGACGACCCATCTAAGGGAGTGTTGGTGACTCAACTGATGGGGAATGATGTGGTGGTGGTTCGATGACTCTGACTACCTACTATCACGCCACACCATACGAGAACTTCTTCTCGATTACGAGAGAGGGAATCAGGCGCAGTTGGGGCGGTGTTTATTGCTCAACTGACATGAACACATCAGCCAAGTGGATTTGCTTCACAAGACCTCAATCGAAGAAGATAATGGTTCTTCCATTCCAGCGAGATTCGTCTGTGATGGAACTCGGTTGCGACCACTCTCCGATACTCACGAAGATGATGGGTGTCGATGACGACACGGCATCATTCGTCAGCCCTGATGGAATACCATCTCAGGATATTATTTGGGATGATGTTCGGGTCTATGACAATCCATTTTTTGCGGGGGTCGAGGAAGAATGAGCAATCCCGATATTTCACGAAATAAAACCGTGTTCAAACTTACAGGAAAAACTGGTGATTCCGCTTGGCCTCGCTCGCCTCGACATTGCCCCACTTGTGGTGATGTTGACCGGACAGTTGTGGTGGTGATTAACACAAGGCCGAATGCATGGCATTGTCTAAGTGCGATATTGCATTGGACTTGTGGTCATAATCGAAGCATCCAACACACTCGGCAAGAAGCGGCCAGCGTCAAAAAATTATGTATCTCATCAATGGGGTTTGGGGAGGAATTGGAATGAGTATGACTCAGCAAGCACAAACCCAATTCCAGTTGCAGATGGAAGAATGGTTGGACTTCGCTTGGGCGAATAGAAACAACCCTGATTTCAAGACTCCACAGACACCAAGATGGGTTTCCAAAAGAGAAAGTGGGGCTACTTCCCCATTGGGTTCTCAAGCAAGTCAAATCAAGACCAATGTTCCAACTGGAACTAAGTCGAAAAACATCATCAATACCCATGCTCTATATCGTGCATGGAAAGCGCAATCGACAGTAATCAAAAAATCAAGTCGGAAGAATTGTTTCCTTCACTACACAGAAGCGATTCCTGAGATGCACATTTTCTTCGATTTCATGTCAGATGTTCAATCCGTTTTGGGCTACGATGGATTCGATGATTTGTTTGATTCTCACCTGTCGACCTCGACACGCCCTAAACCACTCCAACCAATCCGAAACCACAACCAATTCAGAGAAACTCATCTCGATGGAGAATCATTTCTTCCAACGGGGAACAGATTTCAGAATACCACTCCAATCGTGTTGCAAAAAGGCATCTTGGATATGAGATGTTATTGCGCCTCAAATCAAGGCAAGGTTTTGTCTTGGAGATGGGGTTGGGTTGGTTCAGAGAGAATGCAAATTGCCATCTGTTTGAACTGCAATAACTACCACTGTTGATGGAGTTGAATATCATGGCTAATTTCAAACAGAAGAAACTCACTTTCAAGAGGAAGGAGAATGAGAAATTAGCCATCAATGATGTGTTCCAATCTCTGTTCAATTATCACCAAATGTCAGGCCATGCAAATGTGGGTTCTTGCATTCAGGAATCTCAGGTGTTCAAGATGCTGTTGAAGAAGCATCACAATCTCAATTCCAAACTCGTCTGTTCCGATGTTTTCCTATGGAACGAGATGGGCAAGGTCGTTGTTGGAAATTGGAATGGGGGAGATGAGTTGACTGATGAAGTCGAGGCTCAATTAGACGACCTTGAATCAAGGGGATGCCCTGCACCCTATGTGACCGAGTGTGGACACGATACGGTCAGTATGAAGGAGGGTGGGTATCAAGGTCATGTGGTAGTCGAAACGGAGTTCTTCATTGTCGATGTGACTGCTGGTCAATTCAATCGGGAACGGCTCTGTCCAGTTCCGCCATTCATGGTTTGGGAGAAGCACTATTTCGTTCCCTTTGCGGAGCATAAGCAAGATTGGATGTTGGTCGAAAGACCTGCGTTCCCAACAGTGGTCAGAGAACGCCGAGATGACTGGGGCGAACTCAAAGAACCAACTGGTGTGAGGTATGATGACCTTCCACCAATCGTAGTCCACCAAAGCGAGCAAACAGTCATGTCTAAGGTCGGAGAATGGACAAGGATTATGCTCCAACTCAGATACGACCTGAACATAGAGGCTACCTATGACCGATGGAATAAGAAATCCTTCCGAGAAGGAACGAGAAGAATTGTCGAAATCATCGGCCAAACAGAATCAATGCTGTCCTCAGTGCAAGGACAGAATCAGGAATCTTGAGCGACTTCTAAGGAAGGCTCGGAAGTCCGAGAAGTTTTGGAAGAAACTCCACCGTGATTGCACATCGAGAAATGTCGATTTGTCGCTCTCGTTGAAGTGGGCATCAAAACAGAATATCGACTATTGGTTGAAGATGGAAAAACCGATGAAAGGAGAATGGGCGATTCCTGAGAAAAAGAATCAGAAAAAATCCAAGAAAAAATCATGATGTTCCCTGTCGAGTTCGACACCTCGATTCCTTCCCCATCCCGACATTGTAATCTCCAGTTGGAATCTCAAACTACTTCTTGACCAATAGCGACATTGTAATCTCCAGTTGTTAGAACCACTCGTAGTCTGAACTGCTTAATTCCCGATAGCGATGTTTTCATTTCCAGTTGTGATTTCATCCCGCTTATTCTCCGATAGCAACATTGTCGTCACCAGTTGTAATCTCACAATCAAAGTCGATGTCGAGTTCGACACCCAAAAAGCGACTTTCAGGATTTTTGCGAAGTTCATATACTCTCAGTTCCATTAGTGATATTGGGAACTCAATTCCACTCGGATATCCCCGAATGTCGTATGAGAACGGAAATAGTCAGATTTGTGCAAATAGAGCCTCATAGAGCGCGTCTTTCCGTTTGGAGGTCAATACCTACCACTGGACACAAGAACGCTCTCTGAGGTGTTTTATTCAGATTCGGAACGATTATGTGAAAAACCCATCATAATTCGGAGTTTTGTGGTTGATTGCTTCTTGCTCGTTGAGATGCCTGAAAACGAAATGTGGTTCGTATCGGATAACATCGTCAATCGAACCCATTTACTGACTTTGGAGAGAACTCCACAGTTGGTTGCTCAACTGACTCAAATGTTTGAGGTGATGGGTTATTCCGTATCGGTTAGAAACATGGCCGTCAAGAATCGAGATGAGGATGTATCGAAGTGGTTAGTTGACTATGATGCCTACACAGACTTCAACACTCGCAGGTTCACCCTACAACATCGTTGATATAGGTGGGCTAACCAGTTCAATTTGCAACCGGATTACATCTTAATGATACGGGGTGAGGGGGTCGGTTGCAGGGTATGTTGTTCCCGTTCATAAGCCCCCTCATCCCACCAAACCAACTCAGACAATAACCACACATTCTCGTCTGTGATTGTGTCGAGGAATACTGTTGCTTCTGCTTTCGGCAAAATTGGTGTTATCATGACGGTGGTTATGTTGACTATGGCATCTCTCATGCCTCCATTGCCAGCCCGCTTAGTTCCTTTTTGGGAAGATGGTGAATGTCAATGGTTCAATGGCACTGTCATAGACAAGAGAATTGAGAACGATAATGGATTCACGGCTGACTACATATTTGTGGTCAACGGCACTGTCGATAACGAAACAAATCTGACGATGGAAGTGTTTGGAGATGCTCTGCTCTATGCGGTTCTTCCAGTGGGTGCAACTAAGGAAGGAAGAATCTGTGATACGGTTGAATTGAAAACAGCCATTGCAGATGGGATAATCCGGTTCATTTCGTAGTTGATATAGGTGGGATTCTCCACTCGTATTGTGAGATACCCCCAGTGGACATTCCCAGCGTCAATGAACCCACTTGAGTTTGGAAGGCAAATGCAGATTATTCTGTTTGCCAACCCAAGTCTGACTTTTGCATATCGAAGGGTTGGTGAAAACATCGAAGTTTTTGCAATCGAGAGTTTCGTGGAAATCTCAGATGGAGGTGAATGATGATGTCGAGTTCGACACTTACCAATCCAATTTCTGTTGAGGATTTGATTCGACTTCGGGAAGTTTATCGAGAACTCCGAATCGAAAGAAACGATATCTTCGGTGGGTTGCCTCATGGAACGAAGTGGCTTCGCCTTCGATACCTCAAGAAAGGAACAGTGAGAACACTCGCATCGGTGTCCTTCAATCCACCAACTCTATCCATTCACAAACTCGCCTTTGACTATGCTCATCCTTTGCTTCTCAAGGGTCTATTGCATCATGAATTGTTGCACCTGTCTTTGGGCGCAGAAGTTGGTCATCGTGGAGAGTTCCGAGATGTCGAAAAAGACTGGTGGAGATATGAGGAATATCTGACTCATCGAAAGAGGTTCGTGAAGAAGATTCAGCAACATGAATATCGAGCAGGGCGACTTCTGAAATACAAATGTCGAAATTGCAATCAGGTGGTGTATCGAAAACGGCGTTTGGGTTCTGAATCTGCTTGCACCAAATGTTGCAAATTATTCAATGATGGAAATTACTCAGAAACCTATTCCTTCATAACGGTGGGAATATCAGGGAAGGATTGAGAGCAATGAGTGAATACACAAAAGCAGAAATTAAGGCAATGACAAAGACAGCCATCATGAACGCATTCCATGCACATGATTGTGTGGGTGATGACAAGAGGGCTGGGGCAGTCAAATACACTGCAATCTCCCTTGATGGTTCATACCAAAGAATCGCGGCAATCTATGGGTCAGCAGGTGGTGGTGCATCCATTTGGATTAAGGAAGATGCATGGTCGATAATCAGACCAACTGTATCGGCTGATGATATCCGAATTGATGATGTCGATTTAACCAAGCGTGGATTCCAATGGGCAATCCACTTTGATAATCCAAACGACCCAGTGATTCAGGTTGTTGTCGATGCCTGTGTTGATGTCGGCAAGGTCAGGTGGGATAGAGCGCAGAAGCGCAGAGCAGACGATGCTCGCAGAGCAGAGGCAAGAGTCGAGAGAGAGGCAAGGATGGCCGAGCGTAAGCGCAACCCATTTGCGGAGTAATCCTAACTCGGATTGTGCGAGAACTGTGGCGTGAGAAAGTGCATCCCAATTCGCTACTCACAGGATTCCAAAATATGCTCACTCATCAGGCAGGTGAAGGCATGACTGCAACTTCGGAATCCAGCCCACTCGATACACAATCCGAGTTAGTCAGAAAACAAAGCATTGATAGCCAATGCCTCGCCTGACGGCACTTGATGACGACTGTATCAGGACACTCACACCCCGACATACAAGCACTAAACGATGCGATAGACGCTGGACAGGTAGCCGGAAAGGACTTGGGATTCGCCCAATCCTTACTCGACCAGTTCAACTCCAAAGGCAAATTATCCAGTGGGCAAATGCACTGGGTCAAGAAACTCGGTCAAGCACCAGTGACTCGACCCAATCCCGATGTGGATAAACTGAGGGCAGTTGTCGATTCTCTTGACGCAAGGGATGCGAAGTTTGCACACGACCTAATCAGTTCTTGGGATAGGTATGGAAGATGCTCTCCAAAGCAACTCATTTGGGTTCGTAAGTTGACTGACAGGGGCAGTGCCGCTACTCCTGACGAAGCCGCAAAGCAAGATGGTTGGGAAGCAGTCGTGGAACTGTTCGACCAGTTTGAGGGAAGTGAGAATGGCCGACCTCTCAAGAGGCCAGCAATCACCCTTGTTGTCGAGGCTGACACTGAGGAAGCACCTGACCCTCAAGTTCCACGATGGGGAACGAAGGGTGTTGAAACATTCAATCCATATCAGAGGGAACTCGTAGTAAGGCCAACCAAGACCACTCGCAAGACTACCTCAGTCGATGTGAATGGACACACAACAACTCACCTCGATGATACCCACTTCTTGACTATCACAGAGGCCGAGAGAGCATACTCTCAGGACAGTAAGAGATATCTCCAACAGGGCAAGGCAGTCAAGAGAGGAACAGTCCTCAGAGGCATGGGAACTATGACTCCTACACTCAACCTTCCAGTTGATGTTCAGATTGTTTTGGAGTCGCTCAAGATTGACCCAATCGCAACTGTTCGCAGACTTGGCCGCAGGTCAGGATTCTGTTGCTTCTGTGGACTTCCTCTATCCACTCCTGAGTCATTGGTTCACGGCTATGGGGCAACCTGTGCAAAGAACGGAAAACTACCTCACGGCAAGAAGTCTGCAAAGGCTATCGAGGCTGAGATGGAGAATGCCGTATCAAGGATGGTTATGCTTCTTGAGGGTGGACAGTGGGCAGTGGTCGATTTGGACACCAACGAGGTCATCATGACCTTCGATGATGAGGACTTGGCAAGGTCTGCTCTTGACGAGTGGTCAGAACTCAAACTACAATCAACATCAGGAGAGTTGCTCTGATGAAGATAACCGACACTCATGGTGTATGTGTGGCCTGTGGCCTCCCCGCCTTCATCTCCGGCGAGGATGATGACAGGTCGCACTGCCCATGTGTGTTCGATGAATACTCAATTGGTATCGAATGGGATTACACCAATTTGCTCTTTAACCCCAAATCAGCCTGAACGGAATTATGGGCAATCGTGCGTTCAGTTTGTCTGCTGGAAACAACTTCGTTTCAGTAGCACCAACCAACCTACTTTCCATTGCTGGAAACACAACTAATTCTGCGGCAACTTTGAAACTATACAACGGCAAAGTTGTGGGTGATGTTGTCGCCGCAAATCTCGTTCATACATTCACTCTTGCTCAGGGTGCAGTCGCATACGGTTTTGCTTCTCTATTCTTCCCAGCCGGATTGATTTGCGTTCTAACTCTGAATAGTGCAACTTGTGATATTCTAATCGAACACGATTGAGATTTTTTTTCTCTGAAAAACCGTGTCGATTTCGATTTGCTCTGTGTCGAACTCGACAGGTCGTTTTTGTGACCCCAGCAGATTTTGTCACTGGTGACATAATTTCACTATCACAACAGACGCAGTTAGATTCAATCAAAAAACGCCCATTCTGACCATTCCTACCTCAGAATCCCCAGCCGAACTGTGTCAGAAGCCCAATTTTCCGATTTAAGGCCATTTAGAAGCCCATAGAGCGACCCTTTTGCCTTTCAGGTCAATACCTACCACTACACCAACAAAACGGCTCAGATAGCGTTTTATTGATATCCGTAAGATTTAGTCGCCAAACACCCCAATTTGGGGCAATCCACTATCTTCATCGAATCCAATAGCCAACCTCGCATAGAGCAAAGCATGGAAAGCGTGGTCATCACCATCTCTGCCGAACTTTGTCTTGCTCTGAGAATGAATTGGCCTCATGTTCTGTTCATCCTGTTCTGATGATGAGTTCAAAGATGTCCATTCATGCAAAACCCATTCCAAATCTGTCGTTTTGTATGGAAGGGATATTTCCTCATTTTTGATTGCCTCGATGGTTGATTCAATGTAGGATGTTCTGTCGACAACAGCCATGTAAATCAGATTCCTATTGTTATCTCTTTTTTTGTATTGGAATGGAGTCAATGGTCGGCTGGAATAATAGCAAGATTTGACCATCTCTCCATATTGCCTTTGGAGTTCTTTGACCTGTCTTGCCCCATACCCGATATCACAGACGACTTGGACACAATTGTATCTCTCAATCAGATTCTTGATTTCCTCAACTTCATCATTTTCAAAATCGGCTCTTGAATCCAACTTGAGGCAATTCACTATCTCCCCGTTTTTCCTCATGATGACAACTGTGGTTTGATTCCCCCAATCAACACCCATCACAGTTTCTTCCGGTGCTTCCACAAATCTCAGAATCTTCCTGTCGGTGTCGACAGCCCGTAATGCCTCATCGAAAGTCAGAGGTTTTGTCGAACCAGCAAAGAACTCTCCAAGAACTTCGTTTGCATATCTGCGAGGTGTGTAAGTTGCCTTCTTCATTTGGATATCTTCATCCGTAATCTCAGGGTGCATTTTCTGACTGATGTGATATCCAATTATGTCATCATCAGAATCTCCATGAACCCACTCATTTCCAGTCCATTCTCCCTTGCTGGATTTCTCCCAAAGTTTCCAAAAGTCAGAACCCTGTTCTCTCGCCGTTCCACTGACGAGAACCCACTTGTATTCTGATAGTGCCAACATCTCGACAAGCATGGGCAGAACATCTGCGCCCGAATCCTGATATTCGTCAATACACACCATGTCGGCTTCGATACCTAACAGACCATGTGCATCTCCCCAATTTGAGTAAGCATACAGGTGGTTCAGCGACCTCGCGCCGACATTGAATGTCTGATGACTCACGGAGGTCTTGACTCTCGGTTTCATGAGGCATCCACCATTGATGCTGGACATCAGCGCACCATTGAATCTCTCATCGACAAACCTACTCACCTGCGGTTGTCTTGGGGCAGTATAGACTGCGTTGAAGTATGGTATGTTCAGGAGTCCATACATGAGCAAATTACAGATGGTTTCAGTTTTCTCAACCTTCCTACTACACTTGAGAATAATCATCTTGGTTTTGCCCGATTTTTTGCTGGGTTGGAAGTGCCTGTAAATCTCAATCAGGTATGGTCGCAAATGGAGGCTGAATGGCTTCCCATTGATGGTGCGAAAATACTGCGCCCACCTATCGGGATATATTGCAATCTCTCTTGCCTGTGCCGCCGTTAATCTAACACTCAGAGCATCGCTCACGGACACATCTGATTAGTCGGGGGTCAATATGGTTGCGATTTGAAAACAAAAAAAAGGGGAGTCGCCCGAAGGCGACCCCCCAATTTCGTTAGGTAATTATTCAGTTCAGAACTGTCCAGCCGAAGTCAGCGCAGAGGTAGTAAGTTCCCTCAAACTCGACAACATCTCCAACGGACATTGATGTGTGAAGTCGCTCGCCACGAACCCATGTTTGTAGGCTTGCCATTGGGTTGAACTCATCCAAATACCCGTTTGATAGTGGGTTGCTTGTGTATGAGTTCATGACTGTGTATATTGCATCTAACCCTTCGGATAGGGCATCGACAGTTCCCCAGCGAACACATCGGTTCACATGGCTGATTTGGAAATCAGCATACACAGCATCAGGTAGTCGAGCGTGTGTTCGGCTCAGACCTGCTACTGTGATGGTCGTTTGCTGGCAGAATGGGTTTCGGTTGTAGTAAATGTTCATTTTTCGTCATCTCCGGTGTGTAGGCTATTGGTTCGGGGAGAGGCCATCCACATATCAATACTCCTATTCTGACTATTCCTTTCAAATTAGTCAATTCTGATATCAATAGAATCGTTCTGAGCCACTCTTTTGATTCAGGTATCTCAAACTACCTCCGATGGAAGAAAGACGCTCAGATTGGCTCTATTTGCATCTGTCGAATCCGACACGGAACATTGGATAGTTTTGGATTTGGATTTGGATTTGTTTTCGATTGAGATTTGAAAACAAAAAAAAAGGGGAGATGGCCGAAGCCATCCCCCCAGTTTGTTTCGTTATTCAGTAATCATAGTTCAACTGCATTTGTTGGGCGGGAATAGAACCCGAATCCAACTTCCTTTGGGGTTAGAGTTGCGGTGAACTTGATGGTGCTTCCAACCAGCATAGATGGGTCGCCGCCACATATCTTCACAAGTGCAGAAGGCACTGTTCCATACACCTTGTAGTCAGAGGTCTTGACGACTGCTTTGTAAGCCCCGCCATAGTGAGAATCCTTCCACTTTACAGATAGAACTTCACCGACTACTTCGTGTCGGCCACTTGGAACTTCTGACGCAGTTTTCTTGTATTCCTCGTTTGCATCATTCATGCCCATTTGACGCTCGTAGGACTTGCCCAATGCTTCCAATTGCTTTAGGGATAGAACGACCCCATTCATGCCCTTCTCACAGACATCTCGGATGAAGGAATTGTTAGGGCAAGCCGTCTTGATTTCCTCAAGGGTGCAACCAGTTTCGACAATCATCATTCTGTCGTTGGTAGCCAAAGCATCTGCAATCTTAGCAACCCTTCGTGCTTCCTTTGCATTTGCCTTCCCAACCCTGATTGACTCTGCTCGGTCAATCTTGGCTTGCAAGAAGTTGGTGCATTCGCTCTTAGTCCATGACGCAGGGAATGACCATCGGAGAAGTCCAGTGTTCGTGGTTGACCACTTGGAAAGTATTCCAGTTCCATTGCAAGCCTTGCAACCGTTGTTGTCGAGGTCGCGCTGGCGAGCCTTGCCTTCCGTAGTCATGCGACTTGTGCCTGTTGAAAGACATCGCTTGCAACCACAGTGACTCCATGTGTGCATCTTCCATGCCATGCGGCGAACTGAGTCTGCATCAGCATCATTGCACCATCCTCTGATGCTATTTTCGTGGACATCTATCTGAGCGTAGCCATCAGCCAAAACTTGACGAACTTCTTCAATCGAAATACCTGCTTTAGCGGCAAAATCATTTGCCGCATTTTGTGGGCTATTGTGATATACGGAATATCCCTCAACTGGCTTAGTTGAATCAGGGCATGGAATGTATTCATTCCATCGACCAGTTCGTGCTGGATTTATCAGCATAATGCGCGGATATTCCGAAGTCGGAAGCCGCTTGATTTGTCTTTCCAGTGCTACTCTCGTTGATTGTTTCCTTCTGTTGTAATAACCCATATTTTTCATCTCCTGTGTGCTTCCCAGTCATAGGGAGTTGGTGTGCAATTCTTGGTGCAGATACATCGTGGCTCAGTTCTCTGTGTTCCATCACGGTTTGCACCGTAATAGATTCCGCCACATACCCATCGTTCATATTGCATTCAGAAAACCCCCATTAGGAAGTCCACTACGATGTCCAGTGTTATCAGGTGAGGAACTATCATTTGCAGATGGGAAGCGATGAACTCTCCGTTGCGTAGCATCTCCTTTCGGAGAGGTGCATTCCATATTGCTCGTATTGCTTTTGCCCATGTTAGGATGGTCGACATTACTCAGAGCCACTAAGCATTTGCTTATCAATACTTCCTAATCTGACTATCCTATGGATATCAATGGAATATGTTTGAGATTCGTTGGATATATCCCGTCAAATTACGAAATGGTAAAGACCCTCAACTCAACAGATTTTGAATCAAGGTGTTAGCATGGCTCTTACAGACTCCCCAAACAAGCCGCCAAATCGACCAAAGAAACCATTCACATTCAACGACATGATGTTGTTAGTTCTCGGTGTTCCATTGATTCTGAGTTGGCTTGGTTTTGCTTGTTATGTCATCTATTCAGGAATCCAAGATGACACAGGACAGGTGCAAGATAATCTCGATTTCTATGTGGCTCTAATTGCCATCGTTGGTTCACCCGCATTGCTATTCATGAACTCGGTCTTAGAGTCATGGAAGGGAGAGCAAGCCGCAGAGTTAGGGGCGTTGCCAAATCGTATTGAATCCGAACTCCAAAACTCATCTGCATTCTTACTTCATGGAAAGGAGTTGGAGATGGTCAGAATTACTCACGAACATGAGCAAGCCGCACTAAGGCAGAAGCATGATTTGGACATGGATGAATACAACACCAAGAAAGGAAAAAAAGGAGTGTGAATAAATGGAAATAATGGGCGTTGAAATGGAACTTTGGATTGTGGCTTTGGCCGCTATACTCGGACTCGTAGTTTGGGGATTGAAGAAATACAAGACCATCATGGCTGATGGTAAAATCAGTCTTGATGAAGTCATTGATACTTTGACAGAGAGCGAGTCGAAAATAGACGATGTTGCAGACGCAGTTGAAGATGTTGTTGATGGGATGGAAGCCAAGAAGAAGGCGGAGTTAGTTGAACTTTGCAAAGCGAAGGGGCTACCAACATCAGGAACTAAGGCTGAGTTAATTGCAAGACTTGCAGAAGCAGACCAAGCACCTGTCGAAACCGACACGGCATAATTGAAAATGGTGAGGGATTTTTTTGACGGATTCAGACGAACTCAAACACTTGAGAGAATCCATGAATCAAATGAGAGATGACATTTCATCAATCAAGGAAAACCATCTTGCACATATCGAAAAAGATATGGCTAATCTCAGAACTACGATGGCCGTTGTTAGAACTCGATTAGAACCAGTTGAGAAGTTTGTTGAGCAGTGGAATCAGAAGATGATGGTTCTGTTCGTTGCCGCCGTTTCAGCCAGTGTTGGAATACCAATGATGTTGTAATCCGATACCGTCAATATCCTCGCCTCTGAATGGAGTGGAGTAGGAGAGAATGACATTGACTCAAGAGGAAGCAGATTCAATCATTGAAGTCGTAAATGAAAGGGCTACGGAACTTCGTCAACTGATTATCACATTAGCCTCGATTATTGCTCTCATCTTACCAGCCGCAGAAGCGATTGGAATTGTTGATTTCACACCAATGGGGAATGGAGATGATGAGTGGGTTGGAGATGATGATTGGGAGTGGGAAGATGACTTCACCTGTGGTGATGGTTCGACCATCCAAGCATCACTTGTTGATGACGGCTACAAGAACTGTCGAGATGGTTCAGATGAACCCGAAGATGAACCCGAAGATTGTGAAGAAACGGATAGTTGTGAAGAACCGGAAATCATCTATGGTTGCACCGATGAAGATGCCTTGAATTATGATGAAGAAGCATGGGAAGATGACGGCTCATGCGAGTTTGAGGAAGAAGAAGAAACATGGGGTTGCACCGATGATGAAGCAACCAATTACGACCCTTATGCAGACAACGATGACGGCTCTTGTGAATATCCCCCCGATGAGGCGGAATCATGTGACCCAATCATGTATGATGCATGGTGGGAATACGATAACGAAACATTCCTTTTCACATGGGATGCTGATTTGGCGTGTGATGATGAGCCACACAATCTCACAGTGATTTGGACAATTTATCACAATGAAAGTGGCAACTGGACAGGGTTGCAAAATCAGTTGACCTACGAAACATATTACCAAGATTGGGATTATGTGAATCTAACAGACGGGTTGATTGGAACTGGCAAATATGACATCTTTGCAACCTTTGAGATTCATGGTGAATATACCCAAGCAGTGAACTGGTTTGGGATTGAAGTCTGATGGATGAAGCGTGTTGTTTAGTCATCGCACTGTTCATTCTTTCCTTCATGTTCCTGAATCCCGATAAACTTCCATGATGGGGTATGGTGAAAAACCGGAAAGCAACACGACTGAGCATGGCAGAGCGTCAGCGCAGTTTTCTTGACCGTCTTTTGAGAAGGCGAGCCGACCCATCTGATGCTCAGAAATTGTCTGATTTAATCAATGGGAAGGCCGATGTAAATGGGCAAGATATGGTATGGGATGGAAAGACATTAGCATCACTATCAAAGATAGGAATGGCGACCACTGTTGGTAGGCAATCTAAGACGGGTGCAGACACCCAAGTTTCATACAATCTTCTCAGGCAGATTTCACTGAAATCAGAGGTGGTCAATGCAATTCTTCGTAGGTGTGTTGATGACACATTGGCGAATGGATATCATTTCATTCTTGCAGAAGGAAAAGAGGATGGAAGCCAAGAGCAATTGGATAAGATTCGTGAGTTCTTTCAACGACCCAATCCTGATGATATGGGTGATGAGTGGCTGGAGTCGCTTCTGTTCGATTTAATCCTCTTTGGGGATGCCTACTTGGAACTCGATGGAAGTGCCGACAAATCGTCTGTAAATGGTGAAGATTGGGTATATGGTGGCGACCTTCAAGCAATTTGGACTATACCAGCAGAATCCATGAAACTCGTTCCAGCAAATCAGACTCCGAAGCCCCCTAAGATGGCGTATGTTCAGACCATTGACAAGAACACAAGAAAGTTCGATGCAAACAAGGTAATTCACATCTCCAAGTTTAGACAAGGAAGGGGCTACGGTTCAAGTCCGTTGATTCCTCTCATGGAGATTATTGCAGGGCAGTTGAATCTGTCTAATTATCTCAATATGCTTTACACTGGAACTCTGCCCAAAACCATCCTGAATGTTGGTGATATTTCCAACAGTGAAATGAAGTCAATGTTGGGTCTTATCGAGCAACAACTCTCAGGCGGAAAATCACCATTTGGACTGATTGCAATAAACGGTGGAACTGGATTCAATATGCACCGATTGATTGACTCAACGAGAGAGGGGGCGCAACTCGATTTACTCTATTACTACCGAGAAGAAATCTGTGCGGTATTCGGAATCCCACCAATGAAATTAGGATGGGTTCAGACAGGTAAGTTAGCAAATCCTGAGCAACAATTGGATGCTTGGTATGATGTTATCGAATCATATCATTCAAGACTATCCTCAATGATGAATAATCGCATTCTTCCATTGCTCGGAATTACTGATTGGAAGTTCAAGTTCATCAGTATCAGACCATCGAGAGAAACAGAGCGAGCAGAAACTCTCAAGGCTCAGGCTCAGGCACTTGCAACACTCAGACAAGAGGGTGCAATTTCAATCAACGAAGCAAGAGAAATCTTGGGCTTCCCACTAATTCAGGAAGCAGATGCAAACGACCCATTCTTCATCAGTCCAAAACTCTCAATCAATCAACCACATGACACAGAAGATGATGTCGATTCCGACACGATAGGTTTGGATGAATTATTCCCGAATCCGATGGATGACCATGACGATGACGAGGAATTGGAAATGCCGAAGTTTAGTGAGCCTGAATCTGAGGTCACTTACTCGGTGGAAGAACTTCAAGAGATGAAAAAAAAAATAACTGATGCGAGCCAAACTCAATACGACAGAATTGAGAGGTCAACAACAAGAGAAACTGAGAAGAAGTTTTTCCAAAATCAACAAGAGTTCTCTGACAGGCTAATCGAAAGAATCTCTGAGCGAATCAACCCCAACGATGTGTTTGAGTATTCACTTGGAGATGTGTCGAGGCCGACAGGTTCTATGGATGGAAAAATCACCAAAGCAGTTGGTGGAGATGAGTTGGTTTGGATGGTTGATTTACTCGATAGAGAATTACAGGAACTTCTCGACAAACAAACCGTTGCCGCTTCCACATCTTTGACTGTCGGATTCGACAGCACATTAGCGGCGATGGCGGCGGCGACAGGCGTTGGAATATCGTTTGATTTGCAAGATGCAGAAGCAATGAGATATTGGAATGCTCAATGGAGAGTTCCGGCGTTGAGGAATACACTTGGGGCATACAGAAAAGAGGTAATGACCGTATTCCAACAGGCAATTGCTGAGAACCAAAATTGGCAATGGGTATCAAGGAACATGAGATATCGAATCGACCCAACTGGCAAGGCATTCCCTCGCTACTACTACGATAGAATTGCACGAACTGAAACACGCAGGGTTGTTGTGAATGCACATCTTTCAGGAATGAAGAAAGTTGGATTCAAACAAGTGCAAAGATTGGTCACAATTGACACCGTGACCGACAAAGATACTTGTGTTCCATTTGAGAATGCGGTGTATCGACTTGACAAGGCTGGTGGAGTTCTGCCAGCCCATCCAAACTGTCGTTGTGATTTTGTTGCATACGAACCGTCAGACGAAGTATCACCAGTTGCACCAATACCCGATGATGAGATTCTCAGACCGGATGTTGAGGGTGCAGAAGATAATCTGTTGGTGTGAGAATAATGGCGAGTAAAGGGGGCAATCCATTCTCCAAGTTTGCCGCCGATTTAATGCGCGGAAGCAAGACAATGAAAACCAAAACAACATTGCGATTTGTTGATATTTTGGCTAACCGGATTTTGGTTAATGCAAAGAACAGAGTTGTGGTCGATACTGGTGCGCTTCGGGCGAGTGGTCGAGTCGAAATGGGCTTCACACCAACACAGAGAATTGTTGCATTCGGTGGCGGTGGAACGAATGTCGATTATGCCAAAGTGATTGAGTTCGGAAGATTCAGTCGCGCACCATTTCCAGCAAAACCATATCTCCGACCCGCGTTGTTAGAAGAAATGGGTGCATCGAGAAAAGACATCAAGAGAGAGTTGGAAATCTCACTGGCGGCATACAAGAAACACTACGGGTTTTTGTGATTTATCATGGATGGTGGGAAGTTTGACTGATGCTCTCTCCGCACTATCTATGGTGGAAGATTATGGATTGCCACTGGTCTTGCTTTTGGGGTCGATTTACGCATTATACCGATTCATGGTATTCGCTCTCTATGAAGTGAAGAATGAGTTTGGCGCACACCATCGGAAAGCCAAAGAAGATATGCAAGATGTGAAAGTCCAACTTGCTGAAATCAAAACCAAATTGGACATGATGTTGAGGGGGGATAGGTAGTGCCAAAAGAACCATCAGATGACGCAACTCCAATCAAGAGTCCACCATGCAGAATGGAAGATGAGAAGTTTGAGGAATGTGTCGAGAGAAAGATAGCCGATATCATGACTGAGAAACCTCAGACACCCAGCAAACAAGCAATCGCAATGGCCTATTCAATGTGCAACAATGCGTGTGGGGATGCAAAAGCGAATCAGTCAAGAACCATCACTTCTGAGGAAGGAGATATGTCCAAGACTTTCGATATTGATGATGCAACCATAGTTGAGGATAATACATTTGAATCTAAGGCTGGAAAGTCAATGCCCGTTGAGATTCATTACAGGATTATCACACCCTTCAAAGTCGATAAGGCAGTTCAACCATCTGATGCAGATGATGTGAAGATTCGTGGCGCAGTTTATGTCGGTGGAGATGATATGCTCGACAGGCATGGAGAGTTAGTTGAAGCAAAGGCAATCATGACTGCTTGGGAGAAGTATTCCAAGAACCCAGTCATACTATACAACCACTCCAAAACATACGGTGTTATTGGTCGAATGACTGATGTGACTATGGAAGAAGTCAACGGTGTTTCTATGCCGATGGGAAGTGCAGTAATTGATGGTGGCGAGAAAGACATCACGCGCAAGATACGAAAGGGAATGCTCAAAGCGTTCTCAATCGGATTCATTGCAAAAGCGGCAGTCAAGGAATGTGCAGATGACGACAGTTGCTACATGAAGTTCACCGAGATTGATTGGGTCGAAACTTCTGTGGTCGATGTTCCAGCAAGCCCCGATGCTCTGTTCTCAGTTCAGAAGTCTGTGCGTGTCGGACTCGACACACATGATTGCAACTGCGGTGGAGATTGTTGCGATGAAGAACCTGCTGATGGTCACAGTTCCAAACTCGGATTCGATGCTACCGAGAAACACATAGTTCGCATCGAAGAAGATGACCAATACATCACAGTTGTCTATGGCAAGTCTGATGAGTGGGAAGGAATAGATGTCGATACTGGAGATATGCCGGAAGAAGTAGGGTATTCTGACACAGAAGATGACGAATACAAATCAATTTCAACCATTTTAGACAGGTTGGAATCCATTGAGAATAAAATTGATTCAGGCGATTCAGTTAATATCCCCCTCGATTCATCCGTTAGTTCAATGACCTCCGAAGATATGGACATCATCACCGAAGATGCAGTTGCAACTGAGGAAGAAACCGCAGTTCTCGACACTCCCGAAGTTATGGAAGATGTTGTCGAACAGACAACCGAGATAGAGGCAGTTGAGGAAAAGACTGTTGAGGAAACTGAGGAAGTTCCAATGCCTTCTCCAAGAGAGGCTCTTATCGAGGTCGCATCAGCCCTCAAGACCATTATGGAAACTCTTGACATGATGCAGAAATCAGAAGTTGTTGACGAGGAAATTGTTGACGATTCAGATGACGAACTTACATCCCTAAAGGCAGAGTTAGATGCTCTGAAAACAGAGAAGGCTGACAGGGAAGCAGAGGAAGCACTTGAGGCAGAAGTAGCCAAGAGAGTTGCAGACAAACTTGCAGAGGTTGGTATTGATTCCACACCTGAGCGCAAGTCTATACCAGTATCAGAGGAAAAGACCTCTGATGTCACACGATTCGACCCACAACCACACATGACGAAGGGAATGAATGGACTGGCTTCATGGCTTGAGTCCAACTTAACATCAAGGTGAGGAAGAAGGTCGTCAAAAACAAAAAAATGAGGAATTGAAAATGTCAGAAGAAGCAGATTTTAATGATGTCGTTGAGAGAGTTAAGAACGCCCTTGCTGGTGCTTCATCCTCTGCTGGCGGCACAATGCTACCAACCGAAACCGCCGATGAGATAATTGAGATTGTCTATGAGAGAAACTTCATGCGAGGACTCTTTCCAGCACTCCCAATGTCACGCAAGACTGTGAATGTGCCGAGCCTAACTGGTTCAGTCGCTTTCCATGAGCAGACACTCTCCGATACTGAGGCCGGAACTGCCCAAGCAGAGTCCTCTCAGACCACTGGAGAACTTGTTATGAATCTCAAGACCATGATTGCCAATGTGCCAGTAGGAAACTACCTAATCGCATACGGCGTTGAGGGTCTATTGTCCGTCATCCGTGACGACATCGCAAGCCGTCTTGCATACAACGAGCAATCCCTACTAATCAACGGTGATACCGCTACTGGAAGTTCCTACGGAGATAACATCAACGGCATCTATCACGCATCCACCAATGCAACTGGTGTGAATGCAACAACCAACGATTACCTACTGATGTTCGATGGGCTACGAAAGTCTGCTGGCAAGTCAGTTCTCGTAAGCGGAACTTTCGCACTATCCCATGTCCGTGAGGCAATTGACGAACTCGGCGTATATGCTGAGAATCGAGATGACCTTGCAATGATTGTGCCTCGCAACCTTGAGGTTCAACTTCTCGGAATCGAGCAACTACAAACTGTCGATAAATACGGCGGTGGGGCAACCATCCTAAGCGGCGAGGTCGGCAAGATTTACGGAATCAGAGTATTCGCAACATCTGCTATCGCAACCAACCTACACTGGGATGGAACTCACAAGGCAACTGGTGGTTCAAATGTTCACACCAAGACTACTGCTCTGCTACTTCACACACGAAGTCCGATGATTGGAAACCCAACCATCGCAGACCGCAGATTCAGCATAGACTTCCATGACGAGCCTACAAAGGACAGGTTCGTTTTGATTCCACGACAGGACATCGCATTCGGTATTCGATACACCGATGCAGTGTGCAGATTCAACGGAATCAACACAGTCTGAAACTGTTGAAGCAGACCTTGCCTAACGGCATACAGTCTGACGGCTATAATCAGTCGACAGGCTGGGTCTGTCGAGCATGGTGATAAACCACCACAGGCGAGCCTTTCAATATGGTTGAGATTGGCTACACCTTCGGTGGCATTATCGTGGAAATAAACGGAGTGTGTTGTTAATGGCAATCGGCTGGTCAATGGGGCAGTTAATTGTCGATGAAGGTGCAACTTCTGCGATTGATTATTGCACTCTCGCTGATGTTGAAGCATACACAGGAGTTGACTTCTCAGAAGGCATTGGTGCTACCGAAGCACAGATTGCTTCAATGATTGGAAATGCATCAAGATTGGTTGATGCATACGCTGGTGTTCAGGTTGCTGGAACAGTTCAGGCAACGGAGTATTTTGATGTCAATTTATTCACGAAACATATTGTGCTGGCGGTTCGACCAGTTGCTTCAATTACCAACATTTACACCATTGATGATAGCGGTGCTGAAACGGCTCTTGTGCAGGGAAGGGTTCGCAACACAGATGACTACTGGTTGCATGACAAAGACGCTGGTATTGTTAGGTTCATGGGGCAGTTCACAGACGATGGGGTAGTGGCTATGAAAGCAGTGTATATCGCTGGTAATGCAACCCCAACTATCGAAGCAAAAATGGCTACGATAATGATGGTCGCAAGGAACGCGGCTCGCTCGGCTCTGAATGACGAAGGATGTATGGAGAGGGTCAAGGAAATGTGGTCAAGATTACTCAAGTCATCTGAGAGTGATTTGAAGGAAATGTTGGAACTTGTCAAGAGGCATTCAACTGTTGCAGTTGCAACTTTTGGATTGGATGGGAATTACTGAGGTGCGTGTCGGTGTCGATAGCAAGCACAGGAGTTCCAACAACAGACCCACACTCAATGCTGGCAAGTCTGCTCACAACAAACATGACTTCACCCGATGGAGTTTGGACTCCAGTGGTCAATTCAGGATGGCTTGAATACAAGCGTCAAAAGACCTACCAAATATCCATCTATCCTCTCTATACGGACAGTCGTTCAATCAATCTCACAGGTGGTAGTTCAACAACTCAAGCGAACATGGTGACTGGGTATTACAACATCTGCCTTTACGCAGATACGAGAGCAAAATTATGGTCATTATTTCAGAAGGCAATGTTGGTTTTGAATAACCAAACTTTGACCTCACCACAATCGGGAAGTGGTATGACTGGGGTGGGTGGAAGTGGATATCATTTCGTTAGAGTAGTTCGCTCTGAGGAAGGCAAGACAATCGAGTTCAAAGACAAGGACTGTGGAATGGATAATGAGAAGTCTGAGATAACTGGATATCGAGCCGAAATCACCGTTTCTTGCCGTTGGAATGAATGATTCTCCGATTCCTTGATTAACCCCGAATAAGCCGTTGGTGGTTATGGGTCTAATGGATTTGAAGAAGGCTGAACTTGTCGCACTCTGCGAGAAGCATGAACTCGATACGGAAGGTAGCAAAGCAGAACTTGCTGAGAGGCTCGCCCCAGTCGTTGATTGGGATGATGAATCCACAGAGGAAGTAGTCGAGGAAGTAGTCGAGGAAGTAGTCGAGGAAGTAGTCGAGGAAGTAGCCGTTGAACCTGACTACGAACACCCTGATTTACCATCTCTTGCTGATATCACAGATGTCGATTATGATGAGGAAGCAGACATCGAAGTTTTCATTGGTGCGGTGTTTGAGGAATACTGCAAGAGAGAGGCTTCTGAGTTTGAATTGAGTCATTACAGAAAGGCTCTGACATTCCACAACACACTGACTTTGGAGAACTTCGTCTTGGGTATCAAGAACTCAGATGAAGCAAGGTCACTGTGAGAGTTTGTATCAATACAGAATCAAGGTTCTCCGTGTTGTCGATGGCGACACAGTTGACGCAAGAATTGACTTGGGATTCAAAGTCCATCACAATATCCGAATCAGGATTTATGGATTGAATACTCCTGAAACAAGAACGAGAGATTTAGAGGAAAAGAAGCGGGGCTTTGCGGCCAAAGACCGACTCAAGGAAATGATTGCCGAAGCAGACAAAATTATTCTGCAATCTCATGGTGTCGGAAAGTTCGGAAGGTGTCTTGGTTCGCTGTCGGTTTCGACAGGTGGTGCAACCTATGATGTTGCTGAAAAACTAATTTCAGAAAATCATGGAGTTGCGTATTTTGGCGGAAAACGAAAGTGAGCATCAGAACCATCAATAACGCCACTTGAGAAGCCTTGTTTCATTCCTTACAAAGACCCAGCGAAACGAGCCGCTTACAATCGTAGGTATCAGAAGAAAAGATACCAAGAAAACTCGGCCTCTCATCGACACAATGTTAGAGAAAGAAAGAGGCAATTGAAAGATTGGTATAAGCAAATCAAACACGATTCAAATTGTGCCGATTGCAACATCTCCGGCTATCCTCATTCGTGGGTCTTAGAGTTCCATCACTTAGACTCATCAACCAAACACATGACTCTCAATATGATGGTTCACGATGGATATTCTCAGGAGAGAATGCTCACAGAGATGGAGAAATGTGTAATCCTGTGTGCAAATTGCCATCGAATCCGGCATCAACAAGAATACACTCGGCGTGGTCAGAAAACACAATTTTGAGAGGAAAAACCATTGATTTACCCTATCTATTGATATAGGGGAAGCCCCGCGTAGGTCATTACATGACCTACACAGCAAAGCAACTACGCGACTACTACAAGGGCGGAAGCAACAACCCTGAGAACAACAACAAGAACATCTGCGCTCTTGAGGTTGCAAAGGCTCTCGGAGTCGCTCACCAAGTCCGATACCTACACACAATCTCCGACTTAGTGCGAGCCGCACGAACCACATACACAGTAAGAAGCCGAATGTCAAAGGTCAAGGGCAAGTCAGTCGGTGGCGCACGAAAGACTCTCGCAAAGGTATCTGCAACAGACACAGTTGGAGTAATCATTGGCTACATCATCAGAGTCGATGGTCATGTCATCCTAACACTACCTGACGGAACTACCCACACCGACACCGACCCACGACAGAGAGATTCACGAAAAATCACCCACTGCTATGCGGTCTATGGGAACTACTGATTCCACCAAGAAATGAAATGAAAAAAGGAGATGAAAAAATGAACACAACAGAATACACAGACGAAGATTATCACACCGAGTTTCGTGGCTACGAATATACCCTTCGATTCGCATTCGATTACAAGCACGAAGCCAAGAATGAAGCATCCATGATTCGACAGTGCGGAACAGGAAAAGAACACAACGGGCAAGTTTGCCGAGCGATTGTAAAGCAAGTGTCAAACGGCAAGTGGGGTGTGTATATTCGGTATGTCACACTATACTGATTCCACCAAGAAATGAAATGAAAAAAAGGAGATGAAAAAATGAATAACGACAGAAAAAATGAAGCAATAGCATGGATGACAAAGAGGAAAGACCTACGGGATTTGACTGTTATACAGGCATACATTTTCCTTGACGATTTCCGTCAAGAAGATTTGGTGAAGGCAGTTGTCTGCCGCTACATCATTTACCTCGCACCTTCGGGTTGGATGTGTGGAGATGGAAACGGCGGAAAGCACGATGGGGCTACCATGACTGGGGGAGAACTCGCTGGTATCTATTGAGATGGAAAATTAGGGGTCTTACACCCAATCAAAACTGGAGGGTCGCCTGATGGCGGCTCTCCTTTTTTTTTTTGAAAATCCAGCATTTCATAACGGTGGGAACTGCCCACCAAAATTATGTCGAAGTCGACAGACAAGAAACTCAGAATCCTGTGGGGTTCAGAGCAACCAACAAGGCCAACTGGATATGGAACGGTGACAAGAGAAATCTGCAAGAGATTAGTCGAGAGAGGACACGAAGTTTTCATCATGGGTTGGGATTACAATGGCGAGGATTTCAAGCACGAAGAAGGTTGGACAATGGTTCATGCTGGCATCTCAGGATATGGTGCTGAGAGGCTCAGTGGCGACCAAAGCCCGACAGTCTTGGAATACCATCTGATGCGACTAAAGCCCGACCTCTATTTCACACTCAACGACCCGTTCTATATCGGTTCGTCAGTGGTCAGCACAAATCGTATGGAGATTCCCTATGTTGCCTATATGCCGATTGACGGATATCCAATATCCTACGCTTGGAAAGATGTCCTCAAGATGCTTCACACGCCCCTTTGGATGGCTAATTTTGGAAAAGAGGTATTCTCAGACTTCATTGATGACTACCACAGTGGAGGAAATGCCTCTAAGACGCTACGAGAGCCTCTCCTTGACCGATATAGGGGTAAGGGAGGGGAAGTGCTACTACACGGCGTTGATACGCCTGTATTTGCCCCTATATCGGAAGAACAGAAGGAAGTCATCAAGGAGAAGTTCGGAATCCCCCATTGGAAGTTCATTTTTTCCTCTGTTGGCCGCAACACAAATCGAAAACAGATACCAAGACTTCTGCAAGCATTTAGGAATCTTCTCGATGAGGCAGATGACCCCAATTCAATAGGACTTCTAATCCACTGTGGAGATGCTACCGATACGATGGGAATGGGTGGCTGGGATTTGCCATTAACTCTCAGGCAGATGGACTTGCTGGATAATGTTCGGTTCACAGACAAAGGCAACAATCCACTGATGGGTTTGAGCAGAGAAGAACTGGCTATGGTATATGCAGTTTCAGATGTTCATGTGTTGGCTACTGGTGGAGAAGGATTTGGAGTTCCAAGTGCAGAAGCAATGTCCACTGGAATCCCAATCATTCTGCCCGATAATAGCACTGGGTCAGAACTCACTGGTGGAAAACTGGCAGATGGGCAAGAGGTTGTCGAAGCCGACAGGGGATGGTTGGTGAAATGCGTGACTTCGATTTGCGGTGGAAAGTGGTCAGTCAATATGGGGCTGGTCGATATCGAAGCCCTACAACTTGCGATGCAATCTGCAATTGATAATCCTGAAATCGTGGAAGAACTTGGAAGGAATGCGAGAGATTTCGCAGTGGAAAATCTCGATTGGGAAGTCATAGTTGACCAAGCAGAAAGGATTCTCAGAAAAGCCGCAACTACCAAACACCCACTGGGCAGACACGCAACACTGGGGATGTGAGATATGAGCAAGAAAATCAAGAAGGCTGTGTCCTGTGGAAAGAAGTGGAGATGCAAGTGTGAACACCACAATCTCAGGTGCATCATTCCAGTCGATTTTCCACAGGGAGATTCTCGGATAAGATTCGTTTCAGAATTAACCAATATGGGGGCTGAATTACACACTGAGGATTCCGACCACAGGTGTAATTTGTGTGAGTTGGAAAGACAAGATGGAAGAAGGGCAGGGTATCTTCAAATTGACCCGAAGGATGGGAAGGTAAAATCGAAGGCATTGATTGATAGATTGCAGAAGGAAAGACGGGCTAAACAGAAGAAGTGAGTCTAACCGATTCAGTTAATATCCCCGACAACTGCCTTTGGGTTCATGGCAGTTCACTCATTTACAGGAGTCACTGGAAAAATAACCGCATCAGGGAATGTAGTGGGCTTCGTTAGTGGCGACTTGACACTTGCAACTGCAACGGGCAAATACACGACTTTGGGTGGAAATACAGCAACCGCGCACACAAGAGGATTGAAAGCAGTTTCAGGCACTCTCAAGAGAGCATGGGGAATATCTGACTCGACCCTTTACACATGGTTCAACACAGATGCAGAGTTCGATATCGCATTCGATTCTGACAGTGCTGGAACACACACCTACACTGCCATAACTTGTGTCCTCACAGACCTATCAGTTGAAGGGCTTGAAGCAGGTTCAGAAGGTGCTTTGATGATTAACGCCTCATTTGAGGGATTGAATTGGTCGAGGGATGCTTGAGCATCGCCTCTAACCACTTCCTTCATAACGGTGGGGCTACGACTTTTGACCACACAGAGAGGCCAAAAGTATGTCATGGTTGGATTCCGCAATTGAGCAAGCAAATAACCCGATTGATGTTGATGTCGAAGGCATCGGACTTGGCATCAAGACATTACAAGCAAAGCCCCTCTCTGCAAACGAGTTCCAAATCCTCAAATCTGAGCCTGAAATTGCAAGATTGTCAGGTGAAGATAGGAATGAATTACTTGGATTGCGAGTCGTCTATGAGATGCTCTCCAAGTGTGATGAAACATTGTCTTGGAATAAGTTCAGACAACTCCCAATGTCTTTGCTCGGTGAGTTGGCTGTCAGAGTCACCAGCGCAGTTGGTTCGCCAACAGAAGGTGCGCTGGGAAAGTCCTGAATTATGCGAAAACAAACGAAGGTCAATTTCTATTCCACATTCTGACCGAAATCGGAATAACCCCTCAAGAGTGGCGAGAGTTAGACCCAAGAGATTCTTTGTTTCTTTGGTCGGCGTTTGCCGAGAAAATAGAGCGTGAAAAACAAGCGAGAGAGAGAGCAAGAAGGAAGTGAAAAAAATGGCTCAAGATGTCCGAATGGCTGTTCTGATTGACGGTGATTCAAAGGGTCTGCAAAATGCGATGGCGGCTGGTGCGGCGGCATCAGAAGCATCCGGCAAATCCATCAGCCTCGATTTGGCGAAGATAGGCAAAAGAATGGCTCAGGCAACAATAGCGGCGGCTACTCTTGGTGTGGCTTTGACTTTCAGATATCTCAAGAAATCAGTCACTACTTTCGTTGAGTTTGAACTTGCTATGGCAAGGATGGCCGCGACTCTCGGTGAAACCAATCGAGAAACCGGAGAAATCAATGAGTCAATGCAAGACCTTGAGATGGTTATTCGCAACATTGCAAAAGAATCTCAGGCGACAGCATCAGAGGTTGCAAGGGCTGGAAATGTCCTTGCATTAGCAGGTCTGCGATTTGAAGAATTAGGTAATGAAACAGAAGGTGCAATCAAGAGTCTTGTTGACTTCTCGGTGGTTGCTGGTGTTGATGTCGAATCTGCGGCTGGAATTGTAATTTCCAGTGTCAAAGGTATGGGCATTGCGATTGAAGATATGGACAGAGTGATGGATGTATTCGTCACAACCATGACCTCATCTTTCGTTGACCTGACAACTCTCGGAATGGCGATGAAGTTTCTTGCCCCAACTGCTAATGCGGCGGGTCTTGAAATCGAGGAAGCGGCGGCGGCAGTGGGTGCGCTCGGTGACGCGGGATTACAGGGAACTATCGCTGGCACAGGTCTGCGTATGTCCATCAACAAGTTGTTGAGTCCGACAGATGATGCAAGGCGAGTCATGGATAGACTCGGTTTGAACTTCCTGACTTTGACTCCAGCCGGAGAATCTGCGAGAAATACAATGGTTGGCCTGTCGACTTCGATAGGCAGTATGAAAGCACAAGTTGAGAAAACATCTGCGGCAATGGATATTCTGAATGGAAAGTTAGATGATATTTCAATTGACCAACAGAAGAACCAACTCGCCATTATGCAGATTCGTGCAAGAGCAGACCGCGAGGGTCGACAACTCACGGCAGATGAAATCAAGAGAATCCAAAAGTTAGAGGAAGCAAATCAAGCACTATCTGTTGAGCAGTTCAGTGTGTCACTCAAACAACGGATTGCTCAGAGAGATGCAAAGAAGCAAAACAAAGTCCTCGCAGAGCAAGAGAAACAATACAATTCACTCAACGAAGTAGTCACTTCTCAGACAATGGGTTTGACCTCACTGAGCGATGTGGTAAATCAACTTGCAGACTCAGGTGCAACTACCGCAGAGATACTGGAAATCTTCTCTGTTCGTGGTGGAACTGCAATCATGGCTTTGATGGGTCAGAGGCAAGGATTCCTTGACCTTGTTGAAGCCAATTATCTCGCAGAGGGGGCGACAGAAAGTTATCTGAAAACCGTGAAGCAAACTGTGGATTATCAAATCAAACAAGTCATCTCAGCGTTTGAAGAAACGAGGATTGTTGTCGGGGAATTATTTGCCGAACTGATTGGTCTTGCTTCGGCTAATGACGGCAAGATTGCATCATCTCTCAAGAATGTTGCATACACCCTCGCAGACAACAAGGATGAGTGGATTGAACTGAGAGATGCAATTGCAGATGACCTCTTGCCACTTATTGCTGGATTACCTTCGTTTGTTGACAGGGCAATGGTAGCATTCCGATTGGCAGTTCCATTCATCAAAGCATTCGCAAATGCGATGAAGATTCTCGGCACTCTTATGAAGCCTGTATTTTGGCTATTGGAAAAAATAGCAGACCTGTTTGAAGCCGCAGAAGATTCTTGGTGGGGGCGTATTTTGAGTGATATGTTTGTGGGTGCAACAAGTGGTGCGGTTGTTGGTTCAGCCGTTCCTGTTGTCGGAACTGGAATCGGTGCAGGTATTGGTGCGCTCGCTGGTGGAATTGGCGGGGTGGCGAATGAGTTTCATGCGGGTGGTATCACAGACAACCCAACGGCAGGTATCTTCGGTGAGGCAGGTCGAGAAGCACTCGTTCCATTGACCAAATACGATATGGAATTGACTAAGAAATCTTCACCTATGGGAGTGTCCTCATCGAATAGTGGATTAACCATCAATTTTGACAGTATTACCATCAACGGAGGTGGACACATGACAAGTAGTGATGTAAGGTCAATTATCAGAACTGAAATGCCTAAGATTGTCAAGGACTCATATCGTGGTGCGAGGGGTGTTATCTGATGGCTTCAATCACAAGGAACATAACCAAACCATTCTCAAGAATGGGCAACCGATTGGTCGAGTTGCAGAGATGGTTTCCAGTCTATGTCAAGAACGATGGAGTTGGTGGTCTTTCTGTCGACCCAGTTCTCTATCGAACTAACTTTGGCACAAAGACTCCATCAGAGGAAGGTGGACTCGATGATGAATCGAATACTGCTGGCGTTAGAGTTGAGGTAATTGATGACGATGGTTCAACCATGTCAGGAACATACACACTCACCATCTCAGGTTCAGGAACTCATACTCCTTTGGCAGTTGTAAATTACAACGGCACTCAATACAGTTTCTTGCTCATCGCACCATCTTCACCTGCTGATGGAAACAATGCTACTCTGTATGGTGTGGGCGACAACTCAGGGGGGTTCATTACTCAGGCAGGTTCACCAGCAAAGAACTTGGATTTCACGCCAACAATGGTGTTCATGACTGTGCAAGAGTTCACTGAGATGTTAGACACATATCGACACATCGCAACTAACATTCCCGATGAGAACAAACCAGCATGGATGCCTCATGGTTTGATGGGCAGAGGAAACATTTCTGCTACTGCACCCAATCGCCCTATGAATGGCGACCCAAGACTTGCCTCTAACGAGTTGAACAAACCTTCTCAGAACTATTCAAACGACATGAAATTGCGAGCAACTGTATTCATGCCGATGATGCTCGACAACAACCAATTCGATAAGCGTTCAACAAACGCTGAAACCTCGTTTGCATTTCCACGAAACAATCTCAGTGCTAAGTTCGATGGATATTCAGAGAGTGGAATAAGTCGGTATCTTCCTGACCCCCAAAGTGGAGATGGTCAGAGATACAAAGTCGTTGGATATTCAGGCGACCATCTGACGGGTGCGGTGGGTGCTTGGTCTGCATATCGTCAGGCCAGTGTGACTGCTGATGGAACACAACACACAATTAGGTCAGTTGAGGGGTCAGGATATACTCAGAATATGGGGTTCTCCAATGCAGATGCATCACTGGATTCTGCGGCGGCGATTAGCCCCAAATACAGAATGAGAATGGCTCTTGCTTGCTTCCTCAGAGATGGAACATATACTCTCAATAATGGTGGTTGCATTGTGCCTTACACATACGATTCAACAAGAACGATAGGTGGAGTCAATTCCACAACACTCTATGCAGTTTGGGATGGAAAGAAAGGGTATGGTAATTCACAGCCAACTGCCGATGATTGCGATGCTCAGATTTACCCGATGTTCGACTTTGTGCAGGGTATTATTTCACCTTCGGCTCAGGGCAACAATTTCGACATCTCCGTGAATGAGTTTGAACACTATCGTTGGCCGAGAATCAAGGGGAATCAACCAAAGAGTTCCAGTGGAGGTTGGCTTGCAACTGACAAGTTCATTCAGCCAAGACAGTATTTGGTCAGACCAAATCCAAAGCGGGTCGAGATATTCGGTGTTGAGAAAAGTAGCAGTGGGGTTCTGAAAGTGTATCTGAAATGTTCCACTTCGTATCGGTTTGCTGGGGCGCATGGAATGCCCATTTACATCTCAGGATTAACTGGGGTTTTGGGAACAGATGAAACGAGTGGGATTCGATGGAATGCGTTAGATGAAGATAATTGGCAAGATGGAACTGATGGTGGAACTAACATCAACCACAATGGATGGTGGATTATGGATAGCGTGTCGAGTCCGACAATCGGAGGTTCTGTAATTCTCGGTCAAACAAATTACCAAGTTCTCACAATCAAAGTTGGGCATGGTGTTTCAGGAACGACAAAGGGGCTTCATTCAGCAAGTGGATATGTTTCACAAGGAAGAATGGGTGGTGCAGAAATGCAATCATCCACGAACCCATTGAACCTGTATATGATTGATGAATCGTGGCGCAAGATAAGCAACGGTAAGTTCACCGCATATTCATCAATATCTCAGACTGGACACGGATTCGCGGCGGGGTTATCTCAGCCCGATACAACTGCACCAGTCGGAGGCTCAACAGACTCAACATATCCAGCAAGATGCACTCTGTATGCACCTGAGCAACCCAATGCGGCAGGGGTGTATTCCAGTGCAAGCAATATAGCAGGTCGCAGTATCTCAATAAGAGCAGAGGGTGATGAAACATTTCAGACTGCACCAACCATGTCAAGCGTTGGTGGTGGAGTGTTGAGAATACCCCCAGCAATAGGATGGGATTTGGCGAGGGTGTATTACTCATCATCGGGGTCTGTTCAGACAAGCGGCCAAACGCCGGATTACGGTTTTGTGAACACTGTTTCAACACTCAATGGTTCGCCCTGTGCGAGATGGGGATTCAGGGGAGTTCATATTCCATTTTGGTCGTTCATTGATACTTGGAGTGGGCTTCATGCGTGGGATTGGACAAAGCCTCAAGGATGGACTTATGGAAGGAACAGGCCATACCCACCACAGGAGAGAATTGGCACAAGGTCGGCATATTCACCATCACTATTTGGGGATGCTTCAATCAATGGTTGGAACATATCAGCATCAGCCAACAAAGTAGCGTCAGGACATGAAAGCACAAGAGTCGGATTAAGCGAGATGGCTTGCTCTCCAATATGGTTGGATATGGAATTGAAGGCATTCATCCCAGTGGAGAAAAACCGTCTTGTCATGATTGAGTTTGACAATGGTATTTCGTATGGAAGAACAGGCAAACATTCCATGATGACGCAGGGTGGAACTAATGGGTTTCTGCAAGGACTTGGGTTCTATTCAGTTTGGGATGGATATGGGATTCAAACTCATCCAACCGCAACTGGCTCAAATCTGATGGGTCAAGATACTACACCAGCATCGACTGAACAGGGTGGTTTGTATGGCGCACATAATCCATCATTTACAGTAGCAAGACCCGCGCTTTGGGTGTGGGGTGGTGCAACTGACTTCTTCACTTCAAAGTGGACTAATTCTATGGATGATAGATTCCCTATTGACCCATCGTCAGACCCAACTACAAACCCGATAATCCCCGCCGATGGAACTACAATTGGAGGCAATCATGGTTGGGGGAACTTAGGCAACACTTACGGCTATGGAAGGCCACAAACATTGTCGGGTGGAATGCACACAATGAGGACTGTTTTCACTGAGGCTGGCATGACTTACATTCTCGATGGAGCGACAATCGGAACAGACCCGAACTCAGCCAATTCAGTTTGGGGAATGACAATCAAGATTGGAGATGCTTTGGGTCTTGGTGCAAATGGCTCTGTCACTAACAATGTTGGACAGGCTGTAATTTCGCAAAGACCCAACCTGAACACCAGTCAAAATGACTTACAATTAGATGAGATTATTCTTCGTCAGATTCCAACGAGAACCATGCTTCCATTTACGGTTGACACGATGTTTGAGAATGTCACAACGACATCAAAATACAATTCATTGGGTGTCGAAGCCGACAACATAGATGATAGCAAAGGAATGAATGTGACCGTGACTTTGTTAGAACCGCCAAGCACATTCAACGGAATACAAGTCGAAGCATCAACACCCATCACAGGATTTGAGGACAAAGACCTTGAGTTCATGGGTGGGTATGGTAGCCTCGACTTGAGTGATTTGCCTACGAGCGCATACACCAATGGATTCGTTATCAGATTCAATTTCTATATTCCTGACAAAGACCAAACTCAATATCATCCTATCAACTGGGATGAGATTCCAGTGGTGAGAAATTGGACTCTTAATTATGACCTCAAACCAACTGCGGCATTGGTCTGCACAGCCAATACATACAACCCATCATCGACCACTTCTCCAATCTCAACTAAAGTTGGAAATATCCTATCATACAGAATCACTGGAACGACCACAGATTCAGACAGGAAAGTATCATCTCTCAAGATGGACTTTGGGGATGGTTCTGTCACTGGTTGGATGGACTTTGCTGACCAAACATTGACTACTGCTACATTCGATGTTAGTCATGTCTATACTTCGGCTGGAACATTCTCTGCCAAAGCGTATGTGAAAGATGACAACGGCAATGAAAGTGCGGCCTCCACCACTCTCACAGTATCGTCAGTCGAAGGAATACCAGTTGCCGTTCTCAAGGCATCTCCAGCACTCATCTATGCAGGTAGTGCAATCACCCTCGATGCGTCTGCATCTTATCTGACTTCAACGACAACGGGCTTGGCTATTGCGAACTACACATTCAACAGTGGAATAACTGGGGCGAGCAATGTGGTGCAGACCGGAAAAACTCTCTCCGTCACATACTCAACTGCGGGTGAATATCAGGCAACACTGGTGGTTAAGGATAATCAGAATCCTGTCAATACATCTGCGACAGCGACAGTGATATTGAAGGTTCTTCCAACAAACACAGCAGTCGATTTAATTGGGAATCTCAACACAAGACCAAGTTCATTCAATGCTCAGAGAACTTCCAATATGGTATCTGTTCCAGTCTTGGATTCCGAGTTCCCTGATGTGACTGATATGGGAAGCAGAAACGAGAGGTTTGTGCTGGGTGGTTCTTTCCTCAAGGCAACCGCTACGACTGACATCTTGCAGATGGAAACTTACCTGTCGAATGGAACACTCCTGTATATCGAATGGGAAACTACCAAGTGGGGTGGTGGTTCATCTGTTCAGAGATTCACTGGAAGGATGATTGATTTCGATTACGAAAGGGAAGGTGGGTCGCATGGTGAAACACCATACAAAGCAACCTTCATTATTGATTCTTGAGAAAGCGATTCATTGATAACGGTGGGGATATTATTGTCGAACATGAACATAGACGATGACGAAGCGAATGAGATGAGAGAGATAATTGCTGGCATCAAGACAGCCTTGATTGAGCAACACATCTTGGAAACACTGGACATGGCTCAATCTGCACTTGCAGACAAAGGTAAGACACTCGCAGATATGCCCATCATGCAGGTTGAGGAAATGGGCAACGAGAGTTGGAATGTCCTACACTCTGTCACTGCTGATGCACAACCACTCGACACCACAAAGTTCGGGGCTATCCAAATCATTTTTGACGATGCAGACAAGAGAGAGTTCAGTCGCATATACAGGCACACTGTTCTGACCGCAGTTAGCAAGCAACAAAGGTTCTTGCAAGACTGGGCATAACTGTCTTGAACCGCAGGTTCTCCTGACCCAATATGCCCAACCATCTTGACCTCACGGTTCTGCATTACAATAGTTCCTCAGAGCAGTGGGAAGAAGTGACTACGAGTGGTGTCAAGAGTATCAGAATGAAGCAGAGGCTCAACAGTCCAAGAGAGGCTACAATCATCTTCTCTAATGTGAGAGGAAAGAGAGCCTTCAAAATATCGAGGGGAGATAGACTCAAGATAGAGGCAACACCTGTATCTTGGGATGATGGTTCTGAGAAACCGAAGCCGCCAGTGTTCTATGGATTTTGTATGGAGGTGGAAAGCACAGACAAGGAGTTCAGGGTTGTCGGACTCGACACGCTGGGTTGGCTTACAAACGAGATTATTTTGACGAATCCAGCGAGCATTCAGACTGGTGCAGATGGTGCAGATATTCTCAAAGAGATAGTGAGTGATAGTGCATACGAGTTGTTGCCGAGTCTTGGCAGAATGCTCAATCAAACAGGAGTGAAGATTCCTTCAACAATATCTCTGAAAGGAAAAACAAGATTGGAAGGAATGATGACTATTCTCAATCTCATCAATGCAACACCAAAACTGTTCAGACTCAAAGGAAATCTCCAGCACAAGTATGTCGAGTTCGACAGGCTTCCAGCAGTCAGTGAATCAACGGTCATCCCATACCTCGCTGGTCGTTTTCCAAGAACTACTGCACCATTAGATTTCATTCCGACTTACATCACAAGAGAAGAAGATGACGATGACCTCATCAATTTAGTGACTGTTCAGAATAGTTCAATCGACTTGATTGTATCAGAACCAACAACGACACCTGTAAATCCAGTCCATAGATTGTATGAGGAATCGTCAATTCAAGATGAGGCTTCTGCGAGATTGTTTGCAAGGCAGATTCTCAATCAAGTTGGGCAAGACAAAACGAGATGGGTAGTGGAAGCAATACCAAACAGATTGGATATCGAATGTGGCGATATCATTGAGTTCAAATCAATCGAAGGTGGGTTGGCTGGAAAACAGATGGTGTTTCAGTTCTCATGGACATTGACTCCCGAAGATACCACGATATCAATGACGGTAGGCAGACAAGAGGCTGATTTCATCACTGCAATCCGATTTGCGGCTGGTCAAAGTATCTGATTCTGATATCTGACTATTACAGATATCAAAATAGTGGTGTTCTAAGCGTGTCTTTTCTATTGGTGGTAGGTATTGACCTGAAATACAAATGGTGGCCGCAGAACGGCTCTATTCATATCGGTGGGGGTAAAATCGTAGGCTATGGGAGTCGTCAGAATCAACATCCCCTCAAAATCGGCACTTCCTGACCTTTGGGAAGATATTCAACCGGACTTCCCAATGCCATCTCCGAGAAGATATCAGGCAGAGGCTTTGTCTGTAATCAAATGGGCGTTGGAGAAAGACGATTTCGACAACATCGTAGTCCAAGCACCAACTGGCATTGGCAAGTCTGCGATAGCCATGACTTTGCAGAAGTGGTTTCAATCTGCATACCTACTCGCACCGACACTGGGATTGACTGAGCAATACAAGCGAGATTACGGTTCATCATTGAAGGAAATCAAGGGGCGCAATAACTTCGCGTGTTGGGTCAGGGAAGGCACAGCAGATGGTGCGCCTTGCTATGGTGCAAAGAGGTCGTGTCCTCATACCAAAGAGGATGACCCATGCCCCTACTACGAACAGAAGTTTGAAGCGGCAAACTCACGATTGGTTTTGTCGAATCCATCATATCTATTCAGACTGATTCAAGGCGACAAAAACTTCGGGCAGAGAGAGTTCGCAATCGTGGATGAAGCACATGACATGGAGTCGTTTCTTCTCGGCCTCTTTGAAACCAAAATCACACTCAGAGATTGGGGTCTTGCACATGGCTCGACAACCAACTTTCCAATGCACTATCATGCGGCTGATTGGATTCCCCCAATCACAGAATTACACAGGGCGGCAGAAGCAGGTATCGAGTTAGCAGAATTGAAGGAAGATGAGAAGGAAGTTGAAAGGTATCGGAAGTTGCTGGGCAAGACCTCGACTTTGCTTGAACTTCTCAAAGAACCAAATCGAGTTGTAGTTGAAAATGAATCTGACCGAACTGGGCGATATCTCAAGGTGCGACCTGTCCGTGTCGACAGGCTGGCATCGGATATGCTGGAACGACTTTCCAAGAAACGGATTTTCCTATCGGCTACAATACTGGATGCCGATACTTTTCTCTCAGGTCTTGGCCTTGAGAATCAGAAGAATCTGTTCGTCAATATCACCAAATCTCCATTCCCTCCTGAGAACTTCAAAATCCATTATGCACCATGCGGTTCGATGTCATATTCCAAGCGTGATAAATCAGTTCTGAAACAGGTCAAAGCAATCGCCGCCATCATGGATAGAAACCCAAATCGAAGGGGAGTTGTTTTGCCTCATAGCCACTACATCAGAAATGCAATTGTGGATGGTCTGAAAGAACTCGGATATGGAGATAGGATAGTCACCCATGACTCCAACCCAAGAGCAAGAGATGTTGCGCTCAACCACTTCTTCACCAGTGATGATTCCAGCCTCGTTCTCATCAGCACCTATGTTGGTCAAGGATTCGATTTCAAAGGCAAGTTGGCAGAGTGGTTGGTCATCTGCAAAGTTCCCTATCTGCCCATCAAAGGAGATGCCGTGATAGAGCAACGATTACAGGAAGATGAACACGCTTGGAGAGCCAAGTATGAATCAACCCCCGACTGCCCCTACGAACCCCCTAACAAGTATTCTAACGGCCTCTGTGGGTCGTTCAATTGCCCAGCCCCATGCAAGGCTTGGTATCAACTCCAAACGGCTCTGAAACTGGTGCAGGGTGCAGGGCGAATAATCAGGAGTCCAACCGACAAAGGCGACCTGTTCATTCTCGATGGTTCATGGGCAAGATTTGCGAGGATGAACTCACACCTTTTGCCCCATTGGTTTAGGGGCGCAATCGGTGAAACTCCAACATGGCTCAAACGCCATCTCAGTTAGTGTTCTTTCTGTTAGCAACTCTAAGCATTGCGACACAGTGTTCGCATCGCATCTCAGGGCGGTCATTCCATATTTTTGCATCCTTCTCTGCACCGTTGTATTGGTCGAAGGTGATGCGACCAGTTGCACTTCGGTAGTGGCCGCAAGCAACTCTTGCACTTGCATACCAGTCAATTGATGGTTCAATTTCCCATGTTCCATCTTCATTCTTCCAGCCAGCATACTTCTGTGCATACTCAGCGATATCCACTACAATGTGGACTCTCCTTGTTCCGAATGCGAAGTTCAGATTTTCAGGGTCAATCTTTGGCGTTCTTTCGTATTCAATTCCTGTTTTTTCGTTCTTGTATTGTCGTGTTGCTTTCATATTCAGTTCCCCCAGTTAGTCATTCCCCATGCTTCGGCAAACGCCGAGAACTCTGAGATTGTCCACTGTTCCTTTCCAAGATATTTGATTTCAAACTCGTTGCTCTTACTGCCGACTATTGTTGCCAAACATTCCTCTCCACACACAGGGCAAAGGTGCTTTCTGCCCTGTGCATATTCAACGATTCTGAGATTGGTTTTTGCATCACATCCGACAACACAGTTTGAGATTATGATTTTCATATTCAGTTCCCCCTCATTGCGAAGATGTTTCGTGGCTCATCACGGCGACCATTTCTGCGGCCACCGTGAGGATTGCGGCGTATCGGGTTCGACAGGACACGGCCAGTCATATCAACGAGAGTGTCGGTGCGAGATACCGAGAGGTCGAATGTCTGAGTTGCCCTTCGGAGATAGACAGTCTTGACCTGTCCATGCCTGACTATGACGACTACCATGTTGCCGTTGCTCTTTGCGCCCCATGCTTGGCCTCTCTGTGCGCCGATGTCGTGAGCGATGATTCCGATTGACTTGCTTCCATACTTTGCACAGGCTTTCTTGACTGCCGAGATTACCTTTTGTGCTTCATCTCCGACAAGCCTCTCATCCACTCTTTGCAGAGCGTGTGGGTGTAGGTTTGGTGTTCTTCGTGTGTTATCCCCGTAGGTCATGTAATGACCTACGCAGGGCTTCCCCTATATCAATGATTCCCGAAAATCAATGGTTTTGGGTATCAAAATTGCATTTTCTGACTGCGCCGAGCATCGTTTTTTCAGTGGTCGAATGTCGAGTTCGACACCAAGATAGTTTTGTTGATAACGGTGGGTGAATCCTGAGATGATATGGAACAGGATGCGGTGTTAGTTAGACAAGCCCACAGGTGGGGTCGTCAAGCAAAAGCAGGTAAGATGCCAGCCGAGTTGTATGAGGCATTGGCGGAAGGAACGAGTGGAACTGTGAAGCGTCAGGTAATCAGCCTCGCCAAAGTATCTCGGATAGTTTCTGATGTGGGTTCGATTAGACCATACAACGACTTCAAGTCTGATTGGAAATACACCAAGTCTGTCTATGGTCAAAGAGATACCTGTGCGCTATGTGGGAAGCACCCAATAGTTGAGAACTGTATCTTGCATGATGATGTGGCTGATAGGGAGATTATGGTTGGCAATGTATGCGTGTATCGCTATGTCGAAATAGAGGTCAATGGGAAGGTGTTAGATGGTGATGAGAAGAAGGAATATCTCAAGACCAATATGAAAGAAGCAAGACACCAATTCAACAAGAAAACATTCACTCAGAAATACCCATCAGTTTTGTCTGACTTAGAGAGGTTTCAGGGGATGATGGCGGAGAATCAATTCTTTGCTCGTAGTGACCCTCGCAAGAAACTGTGGAGAGCAATTCACAGGAACATGGTCAAGCGTCTAATCTCACATGGATATCCGAGTCCAAAACTATCTCGACAGTGGGATGAGTTCATGCTCACTGCCGAGCAAGAATATCAGGAGTATTCACAGAGGCTTTCAGAGTATCGAGAGCAACGGAGAAAGGCCGCAGAAGAACACCAAAAGAGGCAGACAGAAATGGCTCAGAAGATGGCTGAATTGAGGAACGAATGGGGCAAGGAAGCAGACGCTTTCATACGAGTGTGTAATGAGTTGGAGAATGACCTTAACGGCTGGGAGAAAAACATGGCTGTAAAGACAGAACGAAAAATCAGGCTTCTCGGTCAACACAGGATATATGGTGGCTACAAGAGATTCCAACAAGAGGTCATGACGAAATACGATTTGAAGCACAATCCTGAGTCGGTTGAAATACCGGAATTAGCATCTGAAATAAACCAGTGGTTGACTGTCGAAAAGGACATTGCATGGTCAGGCAGTCTGAGGCAACTCAACACATGGGAGAGGAACTTCTGCGAGTCCGTCAGACTCAGAGTAATCATGGGTCAGGAATTAACTCCAAAGCAAGTTGCAATCATTGAGAAAATCAGGAAGAACTTTGCATGAGATTCTTGGATGGGAAGCGAATCCCAAAGAAGGTTCTCACACCCGACAATCGCAACTTGAGTTCTCCATCAAGACAAGCACTTGTCTATGGAATAGCAGTCATAGACAAATGCCCCAATCCTGATTGTGGTCAAGAGGCTGAGATGGATGCGTTGATACTTGAGCCATTGAATCGTTGGCCTAACTTCGTGGTGATATGTGGTGACGAAGGATGTGGTGTGTATTGGACTATGATAGGCGCACCACCACAGGAAACAGTTTGGCTTCATATCGAGGATTGAAAAGGGTGGGAATATCTGATGAGCGATATGACGGCAGACCCGATAGAAGTATTCCAATCATCAGAGAGCGCAAGTAAGTTCACAGTTCAGATTGGAGAACGAGAAATCGTCTTGACTTTTCTATCTTCAAAGAAGGGGAGAATTGACTTCTCCACAGACATAGATGGAACACCAAAAGGAAAGGTCAATTTGTTATCTCAACATAGCATTGCTCGGTTCGTTTCTTCTGCTGGTGTTGCCGAAGGAGAGAAGCAGATATTCAAGGACACATTACTCCAAGTCGGGGTCATCATCAGAGATGCAAAATACACTCCAGCACCGGAGGTTCTGAAAGTTCCTGAAATCGACAAATATCTCGGACAGGATTCAACACTGGGGGTTGTCGATTCCGACACGATGAAATCATTTCTATCTGACGAACTTCTGCTCGACAAAATCAACAACATTCTTCACGAATCAAGAGATACTCCTTTCATTGGTGATGATGCCAATTTGATTCTGACTTTCTTGGTCATCATGTCTTGCAAGACTGACAACCCATTGAACTTGGAAATGGTCGCTACATCTGCGGCTGGAAAAACATACATGGTTCTGACCGCGAGGAACGGTGTTCCCAAGTCAATGTGTATGGTGCTTGCAGGTGCGAGCAAGGAGGCTCTCAAATACGATTATGACGAGATTGATGACGATGGTAATTTCATCATCCATGTCGACAACAAATGCATCATTGTCTTGGAGAAGGATGACTCTTATTCATTCGTCAGAAAAATGAAACCTCTGATGTCGGGAGATGATGATGAATTGATTTGGAAAACTCCAATCAAGAACGACCTAACAGGTGAGATTGAAACAAGAGATTTCATCATTCGTGGACAGCCATCTTTCATCACTCTCACAACTCGTAATCCAACCGAGCAAGAACAGATAACAAGGACTCTCCTGATGACACCTGACACCACTGCTGGAAAGGTTTCTGCGGTAGTTAGAAACAGTCTGATAGCCAAAGCAAACCCTGACCAATTCAAGGTTCATACAGACCTAACTTTGATGCAAGCATCAATGCTCTCTTTGAAGAAATATCGAGTTCGGAATATATTCGCACCACAGATGGCTGAGTTCTTCCCAGCAAGAAGCGCACAACATCAGAGGGATATTGGAAAAGTTCTCTCGATTATCGACTCAATCACACTTCTCAATCAGAAACAACGACCTGTCGAAACCAACACGCATGGAGATGAGTTTCTGCTCTCGTCAATCGAGGACAACATCATCGGATTGATATTGGCTGACCTTGTTTTGAGAGCGAGTCTTTCAGGTGTGCCTGATGACTCATGGGCAACATTCACTCAGATGATTAAGATGGATGATTCCAATAGAGCATTGACAATCGACAACATTCTCCAGTGGCTTCACCTACACGCATTCTCATTATCGAAAAACGCACTCACAGAAAAGCATCTTCCAACCCTTGAGGATTCAGGTCTGATTGAAGTTGCAAAGAGAGGTGGGGGTCGAGGTGGAAGAAAGAAAACATACCGCATCGTTAAGACACGAAAGGGTCTGATGGACACCTATTCATTGACCCCATTATTTGTCGAAGGAATCAGGAACAGTTTGGCAGATATCATCTTTGATTACAAGGATGTGATAAACTCATTATCTGCACCTGAATCTGTTAGAAACTTGGAGAAGGGAGAGGGTCAGACCTTGAAGGGATTCGGGTGTGAAAACAAAAAGCAATCTCAGATATGGAGAAGTCTGTTCTTGCCTACCTATTTCCGACCTCAGAACATCAACTCGATGCTATCAAAAGTGATAGGTGCTGGAGAGCAGAAGGACATCTTATTCTCAGGCCAAGCATGGTTGGATTCTGAGATAGAAGCAGAGGCAACCAGTGACTTAGAGAAGCACCGAGATATGAAGGAGAAGGTCAGGGAAGCGAGTAAGGTTCATGTCGAAGCAGATGACAATGATGTATGGGATGCTCTCATGGAAACTCACCATTTGGAAGATGGGTTCTAATCCCACCTACCTTTGATAAGGGTGGGAAAACAGGATAAGAAATATGTCTGCCAAAACGACACCGAAGAAACTGCCGAAGTATGCTGAAAAGAGATTGCGCCCATTCATAGAGAGTGGGATTTCAAAGGGAATCTTTACTGATGATTCCACTGTGATTCAGATGTTTGCGAAGTTCGCAAAAGACCCAACCAACAAGCCTCAAATTGATGCTCTCGGTGGAATGAAATCAGAACTCGCTCAATCCTTCTGCACAGACGCAGTTCTCATTGACTTGACAAGCATCCTACGACAGAAGCGATACACTGCTCACATCGACTTGTATGAGGTATCTCACAGGACAGTTGGGATTGCAAAGGGCAACCCTCGACCAGCGTGTTTCATGATAGGCCAAGCAATCGTTGAGGACACAGATGGAAGCGTGATGGACACAGCACTTTTCAGGATGAGTCTTTGGGATGGAGATACTGCTATCGCTGATGATGTGGAGGCAGATGGAACATACTCGTTGAGTGTGTCTTGCCTCAATCTCGATGCAGAAGTTCTTGACCTACGACCATTATCAGGAATCACATCATTCAACACTGAGGAATACGAACACACCGACAGAAAGGAACTGCTCAAATCAATGTTCGATATCTCACCTATCGCAGACTTAGATGACGACATCAGCAGAAGTCCAACTGACTACCGTTTGGTTGAGGCTACTGTATCGTATGCGGGTGTGCAGAATAGCAGGGCTGGTTCACAGTTTGGGAAGATGCTTCTCAAGGATGATTCCACGATGACTATGGAAGCGATTGAGAGTGGAGAAAACCTGCTTCTCAATTGTATCACATCAACATCCATCGCATCAAGATTCGGCAAGTATAGCCGCATCCTTGCGTTGCTCACCACGAAGGACAATGGAGAGTATGGATTGTCTGCAAATGTTGAAACTGCAATCGGTATAATCACAGTTGCACCACCAGTCGCAGAAACCTCTGTTGCTGATGATGACGATGACGATGCGGCTGACTACTTCAAGACGACAGATATCAAGACAATCGGGGATGACGATGACGATGACGATGACGACTCCACAGAAGATGTTGTTGAGGCAACAGATGATGCTGACGATGGCGAGGAAGAAGAAGCAGAAGTTGAGGAAGAAACTGTCGAAGCCGATACGCAAGAAACACCAACTACCGAATCCGAAGATGACGATGATGACTGGGAAGATTGGTGATTGAGTTGGCGAAAAAGAAGGCAGTTCGATATGAGGAACTCATCGACTCCTGTGATACAGGTGAGATGATGGCCGATAGACCACAACTCAGGCACATGAAGTTGCAAGGATTTGCTGGTGGCGGCAAGAGCCATTTTGCTATCACTTTCTTCGCTCACCAAGCCAAAGGACTCAAGCCCGAAGAAACATTATGCACTATCATAGATTGTGATTTGGAAGGTCAAACTGCATTGGTCAGGAGAGAAGATATTCTTCCAAAGGAACTACGACCACGACTAATCAGAAAGGTTTGTCGAACACCAACAGATGTGAATGAAATATCGTTGGCTTTCATCGACCTACACAGGCAACACAAGGAGAAATATCCCAATGGTTGCAGGGTCATGATATGTGAGAATGAAGCGGCGTTCTATGTGAGTTGCAGGGATTTCTATTCTCAGGAAGTTCATGGTAAGAGCGAAGCCGATTTGATGTTGGAAAGGCAGAGTCAGGCAATCTCAGAAGGAAAGAAAACATTACCTGCTTTCAAAGAGGGTCAGATGCATTCCTACAAGGTCATCAACAGACTGTTCTTCACACCATACGAGAGGCTCAAGATTGGGGCAGAGATGTTCCAGTATCATTTCATCTCAACAGTGCTTCTCAGGGAATACACAGAGAACTACGGAACTGCCAATGAAAAGAGAGTGGTCACTGCCGCAGGTAGGGCAGATATGACCGACCCTATCTTCGATTGGATTATTGAGTTCCACCAGCAACAAAGAGCGAAGGGGAAGGAAATCAAAACGAGGCACATTGCCATCGTCAGAAAGAGTCGAGATTGCCAACCATTCCAACTGATGAAACCAACCCAAGAGAAGTTTTGGAAGGCAGTTGAGGACAATAGGTCATAAACACCCTCTTGTAGCCATTCTGAGTGATTGAAATGAAAGTTCCCTACCTATCTGCCTCTCGACTGAAATTGGCTCAGGATTGCCCCTTCTCGTATCAACAGAAATACGACCCCCCTAACCAAGATGTTAGGACTATCAGATGGAAGAATGAGCATCGAGATAATATGCAAGCGGCAAGGCTTGGAAACAATCTCCACAATGCGTTAGAAGAATGGCGCAGACCCAACCCCAAAACTGGAAAAGTCAGGCGACCCATATTCAAGAAATTGATTGAGTTGTATGATGCCGAGTGTGTCAAGAATGACATCAACTTTGACCTCTATGAAGATGGGAAGCAGATGCTCGCAAGATGGTTTGAGGAAAGGGGTTCAGATAAGGTCAAGGTGCTTGCAGTTGAGCAAGCATTTGGAAATCACAAAGCCCCATACAAATTGTCGAATGGAACACCCATATTTGGATTCATAGATTTGGTGTTGGAACACCCCGATGGCACAATAGAATTACTCGATTACAAATCTCAGAGGAAGCCAATCAAACAAGAGGAAGCAGACTCCGATATTCAGGCTGGAATGTATCTCACAGTAGCGAGAGAATTGTGGCCTGACAGACCACTCAGATTCACCTTCGATTTACTTCGTTATGGAACAGTCACAACAGTATGGACTGACGAGAAAATAGAGTCCTTCAAGGGATGGTTGAAAGGCAAGTATGAATGGATTCAATCTATCACTGACCCAGCACCAACAATAGGTAATGGATGCAAGTGGTGTCCATTCGTGGACATCTGCCCAACCGCACAGGAGTTGATACTCAATGGCTCATGGGATTTGGTAGTGCCTGATGACCCAACTTTATTGGATAAGGATGAGATGCTCACGACACTGGCTTCGGTCAAAGCGGCGCAGTCAATACTCACCAAGAAGAAGGCTCAGATTGAACAGCAAATTAAGAGTGAGTGGTTCGACTTCAACACCAACAGTGAGAGTGTCGAAACCGACAACTGGAAAGTGTCGTTTGATGACCGGAAAAGAACTACTTTCATCCCATCAGAAGTGCAGAGAATAATTGGCACTACTGCCTTCGGTCAGGTAGCAACAGTCAGCAAGGCGGCGGTTGACCGTGTTCTTCCGATTTTACCTGAAAAAGTTGCAGAAGAAGTAAAGCGTTCCGCTATTACTAAACCTTACAGGACATTGAATGTAAGACGAAGAAGCAATGGGGAAGCCTGAGAAGTCCAAAGATAGGGAAGTTCCGTCATCCAAATACGGCACTCGTAAGTTTGGTCGAATGGGCAAAACCGATGGTCGAAATGTGAAGCGTTTGTGGAAGGCATTGATTGCCGCAGGTGCTATCTATCCTGACGGCGAACCACTCACAACTGGAGAGATTGTGCAGTTGCCCAAGCAACCATTTGAAATACACAGATTGACGAATCATCTCGCCAAGAAACCACATCTGTTCTTCTGTGCTGGAGAATCAAAAGTTGCTGGTCTTGATGGTCGCACAAAATATCCTCAGAAAACTTGGCTGGCTCGTTCAGATGCTTACGATGATGTGTCGAAGTCGACAGGCAAGAAATCTCGTTGAGAGATTTTTTTGTCAAAACTGACACAACTTTTCCTTCACCAACCGACATACTCATTTTCGATTCTATCATAAGGGTGGGATAACCAGTCGAAGGATATGATAACACCGAACAGTATCGTGTCAAGGAAAGTAGTTGCAAGGGCGAGCGCATCATCTCTGTCTAAGGCTCTCAAGAGAGTTGTAATGGATAAGCCAGCCAGCCCAGTTCGGGTGCTTCTCACAGATGATGGAATGAGTGTATGGACACATGATATTTCCAATACAATGAACTTGTTGATTACTAATTCAGATGTTGATGATTTGAAGGTCAAAGAACCATGTGTTTTGCTTATTGACCCCGAAGGTTTCTCAGACCTATTGAACACCAAGTTTGGTAATCAAGTTGTGCAGATATCAACTGATGCCAACAAACCAATTGTCATTCAGAATAAGGCTGGTTCTAAGTCCGTCTTTCACCCTGCTGATGAGGATGATTGTGCTATCGTTCCCGATAGATGGTTAATGCCCAAAGACAAGAAGGGTTGGATTCAATTCCCACAGAAAGATAACGAAACTGCCACCACAAAAATCACCATTACAAGGGATTCATTATCACAAGGAATTGTCGATATGAAAGTCGCCAAGACTCCGTATATTTCCTTCAACTTCGATAAGAAGAAGTCGCTTTGTGAAGCAGGTCATTGGGGTTCTAAGACCAACCAATCATCAACACCAATTGAAGCCGTAGTTGAGGGGGAGAAAGTTGAGATTCATTTGGCTGAGATATTGGCTTCTGTTCTTGCTCGATGTGATGATGATTCGTTCATCATATACAAGCACAAGGAAGTTCCATTTATCGTAATAGAAAATGGAGATGCGATGGTCGTAGTGGCAGAAACTCTGAGGGAGGCTTGAGAGTATGTATGACCCAAATCAAAACACATTCGATGTGACCAATGCGGAGAGGATGTTGGGTATGAAAGAGGAAGATATCTTGATGCTCAAATTGATAGTTTCAGTTGACCTGCTTTGTGCCTATGCTGGAATCACAGACGAATCAGTTTCTCATGCCTACGAATCACGAATAAAAACTCACATCCAAGATGCGTTGCAGAACCTTCGCTCGGTCATTGATGATGAATGAGGAATGTCGATGTCGTTGCTCAGAGTTGAGAGCATTGATGAGATGTGTAATCACTTTGGATTCAATCACTTTCCAAGAGCCATAGGGAATCCTCGACAGAACTTTGTCTATGCGACAGAAGATGTGTTCAGGTCATACTCCAAATGGAATGGAAACAAGTCCTGTTTCATCAGCACTGGTGGGTATGATAATCTCCAATATGAGGTGGGTGGAAAGCAGAGTCCAAAGAAGATAATTTACGAACTTACATTCTTCGATTTCGACCATTCCACCAAGCCTGAAAATGCATTCGCTGATGCCCAAAGATTGTCCTCATATCTGAGGGAGATGGATGTGGCACACTGGGTTCAATATAGTGGAAGCAAAGGATATCATCTGTTCATCATTCATGCACCAACCCGATTTAGATTTGACTTCAAGGATGGTAGTGGAGAAGCCCTGAAACAGATAGTGCATCAGACGCAAGACCACCTACGCAGAACACTCGGTCTGAACACGCTCGATGAGCAGACAACAGGCGACCCAAAGAGGCTCTGTCGATTCCCATTTTCCAAGCACATCGACAGGCATGGGAACTCAACAGGCAGACACGCGCTTCCAGTCGATGTGGAACATCTCGATACCTTGACCCATGAGGACATCGAGAAGATGTCATATCGACCCAAATATCATCTTCCAACTATCACAGGAAGGAAACTCAGATTGATTGATTTCGTGAATGAGTTGGGTGTGAAATTACATTCCCCCAAATCCCTACTTAGACCAGTTGTGAATGTCGAGTTCGACATCGCTTCTTCTGATGGAAGTGCTTCTCGATTTATTGCATCTCTCAACCGCAGATGTATGGGTGTCGTGAATGAACTCAAGAGAAGGAATCCGCCACACAAACCGAGAGTGTATTCTGCCCTGTTCGCCAAGATGCTTGGGATGAGTCTGCAAGAGTTTGAGAATGTGTGGATGCAACTGGGAACTGAGATTGGTTATGTCGACCTACACAACACCGAACATCGACTATACCAAATGTCCACTATCTTCGATGACCCGAAGTATCACATCTTTCCTAACTGCACGACACTCAAGGCCAACGGTTGTTGCGTAGGTGATATCTGTCCTCGATACAAGGACATGGGGGGCATGGATTATCAACCCCGTCAGATTAAACGCAAATGGTCGAAACCTGATGAAAGGTAATCAAAGAAAGACAAGATATGGCAGGTTGTTGGACAATCGTTCAGACCTTATCGAGTTTCTTGATTCAGCATCGCTTGGACAACTGCTCGGATTCTCTCGATTCCTGACTGTGGAACTTGTCGAAACCGACACGCAATCTCTCTCAGAAAGTCCTGAAAAAAATCAGATTTTAACTCTCATCAATCAGATGATTCTGAATGAACTCCATACTCGACACAGGAGAGTCGACCACAGAGAACACCGAGAGATGTTGACCTACCTATCTGAACTTGGGTTTGAGATAGTCAGTCTTGATACTGGGAAGGGTGATGTATCGACACGAAAGGTCAGCATCGAAAGGAAGGAAGATGACTTTCTCCCCTCACTCTTTGATGGGCGTAGGCTCAAGCAATTGGGGGCGATGAGAGAGGAAGCAGAATACTCGTATCTGATAGTGTCGAAATCATACGATGCAATCAGGCTGGGTGCGAGAGATAGAGGTGTGAGTGAGCAGACACTCATCGGCTTCATTGCATCGTTGTGTGCCGTTGGATATCCACCAGTGTTCATTGACAACAGACATGATGCATCGTTGCTCGTTCACAAGATAGTTCAGAAGGTCGAGGATGATAACCCAAGATTGTATGTGCCTCGACCCAAATCTCCAACCCCGATTGAATATCGAAATGCACTTGTCGAAGGATTGCCAAAGGTGGGTGCGAAATTGAGGCGAAGAATAGTTGCGAAATATCCAACGATTCTTTCTCTCGCTCAGACCAATCCCGAAGAACTTTCGTCAATCGAAGGTATCGGACTCGACACGGCCAAGAGAATCCTCTCAGTTCTGCGGGATGAAAGCGGAGTGTCGGCGTAGTCAGAAAATGCAATTTTGATATCCAAAAGTAGTGATATTGCCTAAACATTGATATAGGGAACGCCTTCCTTGCAGTGCCATGCACTGCAACGGGAACAACACGGCGACCCCCGAATTAGTCGTCATGATGGGGCTACCTGCGGCTGGAAAGTCATGGGTCGCAGAGGGTCGATACACAGACACTCACTCATTCGTTGACTGTGATGCAATCAAGGAAACTCACCCTGACTACGACCCACTAAACCCACAGACAATTCACGACTGGTCAAAGGCAGTTGCAGAAACACAGATGCAAGAGGCGTTCTCCAACCCAACAAACACAGTCTATGACTCAACAGGAACTAACTCCAAGAAAGTCATCCGATATGTCGAGTCAGCAAGGGCGGCTGGAATGACAACACGACTGGTTTTCGTGACTGTCGGAATCGACACATCAATCACACGAAATGCAAACAGGCCAAGAGTAGTTCCTGAGCATATCATCAGGGAGAAGGCAGACAAGATTTACCAATCATTCGACATCGTATCAGAGTTGTTTGATGTAGTCGAGAAAGTAATCAACGAGTGAGGCTGTCCTCATAAGGGTGGGATTAACCCAGTCAACTCAATGTGGTCGGAGAAATACAGACCGGAATCACTGGATGATATCGTAGGTCAGGAACACATAGTCGAGAGGCTCAGATTCGTAGTCGAGAGATTGCATCAGGATGGTGATGATGCTGGATTCCCGCACATGATGTTTGCAGGTCGTGCTGGAACTGGAAAGACATCGGTGGCAGTGGCTCTGATGAAGTCGATGTTCGGTGAAGATTGGAAAGCCAATTTCATCGAGTTGAATGCGAGCGATGAACGAAGTATCAATGTCGTCAGAACGACAGTCAAGGACTTCGCTCGGAGAGGAACGATTGGAACTTTTCAGACATCTGATGGCAGGGAATTATTGATTCCTTTCAATGTGGTTTTCTTGGATGAATGCGACAATCTAACTCCCGATGCTCAATCTGCTTTGAGAAGGATAATGGAGAAGTATTCCAAGCAAACAAGATTCATCCTCTCATGCAACTATCCAAACAAAGTGATAGCACCAATCAGGGATAGATGCGCTTTCTCAGGCTCAAGGTTCAGACCTATACCTTCTGAGGCCATTTGCGAGGCTCTCAAGGCCATCGTTGAGCAAGAAGGACTCGATATAGCACCGGATGCGTTGAAGGCCGTAGGAGAGGCTTCTAACGGCTCAATGCGCTCCGCATTGAATCTGCTATTTTCAGCAACTCGGATTCCAGTCAGGGTCGAGGTCGAGGATGTTCGTGAATTGACCAATGAGATTTCTGAAACTGGACTCAAGCAACTGCTGGGATTGGCTATCGAATCCAACAAGCATGATGTTGGCGATGCCCAATATCTCAAGGCTCACAGACGACTCGATTCCATGATTGAAATGATGGGCGAGAAGGGCATGAATGGTGTTGAGATTTTGGATGCATTTCATTCCTTAGTTCAGAACGATTCCAATGTTCCCAACAAACTCCGAAGGGCGATTTACAAGCACATCGGAGAAGCGATTTATTGGTGTTCGATTTCACAGGATGACCTGCTGACGGTCAAGACATTTCTAAGGAGGATAACAGTATGAGCAAAATCGAGGATGAGGTATGCAAGAAGATACAGGCGAGAGCAGAGCAAGCGAGAGAGAAGAAGCCGTGTCCGAATTGTGGTCATGCCGAACTCAAGTATGACAACAAGACAATGGATAGAACCGACCTGAGTTTGGTCGAGTGGCTGACCCATCACCAAGAGGAACTGATGGATGCATCTGTCTATGCTGAAAAATTGATTTTGATTGTGTCGAAATTGAAAGAGATGGGTGTCGATTTCGACACGGAGTTTTCGCAAGAATCCGACTGAAAATAAAGTTGCTCGGCGTGTTAGTAAATTGACGATTTTACTATGGTATTGATATATGATGAGAGTGAGATTGAGAATCTATTGATATACCGATGGCCTCCCCATGCGGGTCTATGACCCGCGAGCCTGAGCGAAGCCATACCGAAAAAACACCTGAAATAGTGATAACAGAATGGGATTTGCATGAGATGGCTGAGAAGAAGAACTTGGTCTGCATTTCCAACAGGTGTTGGAACACTGCCGCCAAGTTGATTATGGCCTTCCCAAAGAGTCAGAGAAAGCAGATGAAATTGATTGAGGGAAGAATCGGATTCAAGGAACACGCTAACGGAAACATCGGCAACTGGCACTTTTGGATTGAGTTGGAAAATGGAGATATCTTCGACCCTCACTTTTGGCATTTCGATTTGGGAGAGGCTACCAAACAAAACAGTCGTGCTGAGAAGAAGTGGGCTGGTGAAGGATTGGCTTGGGCTAAGGGAACTGAGAACTTAGAAAGGAGAGAAGGAAGCCGTTGGAATGAGCAAGAATTGGATTGGTGCAAACAAAAAATCTTCAACTGCCGTGATTTGGATTGGGATAATATGCCTCACTTGGAAATGGAAAGGGGGGCTTGAAATGGATTGGATGAAAGCAGGTAGGAATCACCCAGTAGGGCAATGGCATCTTAGACGACAGGAGTTTGCAGAAAGAGGCATGGATATTTCACGATTTATTGACCCAATGAATGTCGAGTTTGTGTGTGGAACTCTGTTCAATACACACCGATATTTATTCTCCAAAAGGGGAGTAGCGAACATCGCAAGAAGAAGGTTAGATGAGTATGAGGAATGGTATCAATCTTGGACACCAGTTGAGTATGATGGAGAGAACGCATCAGAAGTTTATCAGGACAGAAACTTGGCATCTCGCTGGGAATATCATGCGGCAGAAGCAAGAGGCCAATTGAAGTATATTCGGGATTCAATTCCTGAATACCTACGATGCCTCAGATGGTATTCCAACCAACCCGAATTGGCTGGTGTTGTGGAACTTCACAAAATGATAATTGATGACATTATCGAAAAGTCAGGGTGGGTTCGACCCAAAACCAATCGCAGAAGAAAGAACGAACCAAGAAATGTTTTCAAGATTCGTTCTTAATGGTGGGAATCACCCACATCAGATATGCAATCCTTCCTGATAGTCGATGTCAGTTATGACGAATCAGACAGGCTACTCACACATCTCAGATTGAAGGCACTGGATGGCTCGACAAAGAAGGTCACAGTCGAGGGTTGTATTCCGAGATTTTGGTCTGAAAAGAATCCCAGTGAGATTCCGAATCTGCCATCGTTTGTGACCTCAACTAAGTTGTCGGATAAGACAACTATCACTGGTGTTCCACTTTACGAAATCAGAGTGGAGATGCCGTCAGATATCAAGGAGATTCGTGACTACTTCTATCCACATTATTCAGCCGATGTTTCTTGGAGTTCTTTGGTTCGTTGGATTTACGGATGGACTGCGGTTGTCGACATCGACACGAAGCAACTCAGCACTGGCAGAAATCTCAGACCAATCCACATCAAATCCAGCAAGACCGACCCAACTCAATTCCGATTGGATGTTGTTTGGTTCGATATTGAAACTGCGGATTCTCTCGATACAGAGAATGCACCTGAGAGAGTTGTGAGTATCGCATTCGTGGATAGCGTCACAGGCATACATGAGATTGGAACTACCGCACCCACCAGTCAACACCAAGTTAGGCGATTCTTGGGGTCACAGGAGGCGTTAGAGAGCATTGTTGAGCATACCAGCCCCATACCCCCCATCGAACCCGACAAAGTGCGTGTGGAGAGTTTCTCTCATCTTGACCCCGATACCAACGAAGCGGCTCTGCTTTGGTGGTTCAAGCAGAGGATTGAGGAACTGGACAGAGATTTGCTTGGTGGACAGCATATCATCGGCTACGATATTCCATATCTGAAAAACAGAAGTCGAGTCATGAGGAATGAGATGAACCGAAGGTATGGTGGAAGTGTGCCTGTCCATCACCGATATCCGAATCTGTATTCACTTCTCAAGATACCACTGTTCGATAGTAAGATTGCCTACGCAGAACAGGTGCAAGGTGCGGCGGCTACAACAGGCTCAGGCTCACTCGCATGGATGGCTGGTTCAGTCTTGGGTTATGGCAAAGTTCCGAGAACGAGAATTACTGATTTGATGGTCAAAGACCCAATGATGTTGGCCGTCTATAACGCATGGGATAATGTCTGCGTTGAGAGGTGCATGAACGAATTGAATCTCGTTCCATTTTATCTCACCAAAACTGCATTCCACAACTCGGTCATGAAGCGAGCAAATAGCAACATGATGTTGGTCGAGGACATGATGGGTCATCTCCTGTTTGAGAAGAACATCATCATGCCTTCTGTTCAGGTGGTGAAGGAGAGAAGAACTGGTGGAATAGAGCAGGGTGGATTTGTAATGGAGAATCCAATTGGAGTCTATCAGAATGCGTTTGAACTGGATAATTCTATGGAATATCCATCAGTCATAATCACGACCAATGGAAGCCCCGATACGCTTGTCAATCCAATCGACTATCCTGATGGATTTCCATTCCCAATAACGACTACTCCAGCAGGTCGGATATACAGGAGAGATAGAGAGGGAATCATGCCATCTGTTCTTCGCCATCTCGCAACTCTGAGAAAGGAAACTCAGAGCCTCATGAGAGAAGCCTACGAGAGTGGTGATGATGAGTTGGGTGATACCCTCAATCGGAAGCAGAGGGTGCAGAAGGAAAGTATGAACAGTTGGTATGGTGTTCTCGGCTCAGGTGAAACTGAGAAAACAAAGAATCGACCTTTCAGATTAGCACTTCCTGAATTGGGTTCAGATATCACTGAGATTGCAAGGATTCACAACCAGTGGAATAAGGACTTGGTTGAGGCCAGTTCCCTGTGGTTTTCTGACTTGGGTATTGAACCGTTCTCAGAAGAAATCACTGGTGATGGAATCGAGTTGAGATTCCATGTCATCGGGCAAGATACTGATTCCTGTAAGGTAGCGATAACTAATCATGACGAGGCTCAGAATCAGGTGCGTGAGTTTGAGAAAGACGATGTGGTTTCGATAGCCAATATCCTGTGTATCATGCTCAACAAATCCTACGATAGATTCGTTCAGGAAACAATGGGTGTTGAGAAGAATGAGTTCTTCTTTGTGAAGCCCGATGCACACTACGAGAGGTTCTTCTCTTGGGGTGTGAAGAAGCGATATGCATATCGAGATTTTAGTGGCAAGCATGGATTCAGGGGAGTCGAGATTAGAAGGTCGTCTGCACCCAAGATTGTGAAGGATGCCCAGCACCGAGTTTTCAATTCAATCCTAACTGGTTGCAATCATACAGAATTGAATGTCCTGTTGAGGGAGATACATTCCGATTTGATGGATGTGGAAAAGACAACAAGTATCGACTTCGGACAGCCGATGGGAATGAAGAAGAAAGGAACGATGGCACACACTGCCGCAATGTGGTCGAACTCTAATCTGAAAACGGAGTTCGACATCGGAGATAAGCCAGTTCTGTTTCTTGCATCTTCCTCTGAAACTGGAAGCCTACCATCGAAACGAGTTGTGGCGATTGAGTGGGGAGAAACCCCTGAGTCATTTGGTGTCGAAGTCGACAGGCAATCTTCCTTCGACAAGCACTTCACAAAATCAAAATCTTGGGCTGGGATTCTCGGTGCATTCAACACATCATGGACATCTGCATTGGCAGGTATGAGTCAGACAAAATTAGACGAGTGGTTCAGATGAGTTCGCCTCAGAGTCGAAGAAGGAAAATATACGAGATTCTGAGAAACGAATGTGGGTTCACTCACTACCAAACCAAGTGGTTAATCACAACCCATCTCGGACACATCGGGAACTTCGATGAGATACTTCTGAATGCCGCCGAGAAAGAGAGGGAATACTGGACTCCCCATGCTGAGAGAATCGCAGTAATGTGCATGAGAGATGAACCCAAAGAAGCAGGGCTGGCAGTGTTCAACATCTGCTGGCCTGACGGAGAGGAAGAACCAGTTGTGTCCTATTCCGGTATCACCGTCATCAACAGACTGGTGATTCAGGCTATGGGATTCGACAATTCTCAAGCATCCACATACCGCTACTACGCTGGAAAAAAGATACTGAATTGGGAACGGAAAAAAGCGGAAGAAGATTGGGATATACGGATGATTAAGACATACTTGCAAATCAAACAACTGCTCTAAACTTCAAACCCATTGAAGTCTGACTATTCGGATTCTCCACATGGAAGTGCTTAATACAGGAATCGGCCTCCGCAGAGGTGTCGAAGCAACACGCCGATGACTAATGAACGAAAAAAAGGAGATGAAAAAGATGACAGAAACAACAGGAAACCGAAGTATGCTACCGCAAGCAATGAGGGATGTCGTTATTGATAACGGCGGGAGGGTTGACCGTGAGATATATTTCACGGAAGTCCACCAACTAATCCACGACAACGGAGGTGATACTGCGTTGGAATCTCTCAGAACATCAACAGTTGCAAAGGGTCGCTTAGAGGCGGCTGGTCTAACTAAGGTCGACATAGGGTCAAGCAAGCAGATTTGGCTATCAGAACTCGCAGAGGCCGCAACAGGGGCTACCACTGGTTCAACCGCACCAGCAATGTCGATGAAGCCAGCACCAACTACCACATCAGGAACTACTACCGCACCGAATGTTTTTGCAGGGATTACTCACCGAGATATCTCGGACTATCCAGCAGATATTCAGACGCTAATTCAGACATCTGATAGTGGCTACATTGAGCAAGGTCTAATGGGTAGCGAACTGTTCGCTATGGCCTTTGCATTCAACAACAATATGCACCTAATGACTGAGGGTGGAACAGGCTGTGGAAAGACAATGGCGATAGGCCAATTCTCCTACCTTACAGGACTTCCTCGCTTCCGTGTCAACGGCAGGGATGGACTTGACTTTGCTGACCTACAAGGCTACATGACCGCAACCACAGACGGTGCTGGAAATGTAGTCAGTGCCTTCGTTGATGGGCAACTAACAAAGGCAATGAGGTATGGTGGAATCTTCTATCTTGACGAGTGCAATTTCATCAAGCCATCCGTTGCTGGTGGTCTGAACCAAATCCTTGATGCTGGAGTCATGGATATCCCAATGACCGGAGAGGTTCTCCACGCTCACCCTGACTTCCGTGTGTTCGCATCCATGAACCCGAACTACGCTGGAACTACACGCATGAACCAAGCAACTCGCCGCAGGTTCGGAATGACCATTCAGTTTGACTACCTAAGCCCAACTCTTGAGGCTCAGGTTATCCAAGCACAATCAGGTGTCGCAAACCAAGATGCGGCTGACGAGTTGGTTGCATTCGCTACCGACCTACGCAAGATGAACTCGGATGATAGGTTTGCAGAGCCAACCGATATCGGCACTGCAACTCTTGTGACTGCAATGACTTGCCTTGCTCAATTCAACATGAGCCAAGTTCTTGAGGCCACCATCCTACCTCTGTTCGATGTGGATGATGTGGATGATGTAATGACTGTCGCTCGCGGCAGGTTCTCAGACCTTTGAGATAGGAAGAAGATTCAGGAAAATTAGTGAGGGCAGAATCAAGTAGGCAACAATCAGAAAAACTGGGGGAGTCGCTTCGGCGGCTTCCCCTTTTTTTTGTTTTGAAATCCAGTGGGTTCAGGATTTTTTTCAGGATTTTTTTCAGGATGGGATTCCGATTATTGTGTGTCGAACTCGACAGACCCCAATAGAGCCGTTCTCCGCCGTTGTTTTTCTGAGGTGGTAGTCTGAGTCCTCCAAAGCAAACAAATGGCTCAGAACGCTTCTATTGATATCAGAAATAGTAAGATTCGTAATACCCCAAACTAAGATATTCATTAGGGTGGGAGAACCCACTTGTGCCATGCCTACTGAGATGGAGTTGGAGAAGCAACAAGAGATTGACGAATTGAAAGAAGAAGTGAAGCGACTCAAAGACAGAATCGAGGTTATCGAGAATGCACTTCATTCGATATCATCTGCGGCTGATATGCGAAGTCCAAAGATAGACAGAAATCAACTGAGTTTGCGGGGATGGCAAATCAAAGGAATCCCCCCGAACAGATGGGATTGAGATGGATTGGATTGGCAGTAAATCCAAACATTCAGCATTCTCATCATGGCTACAATCTCGGTCTGAGAAATCCCCCACTCTAATCAGTGCGGTTGTGATTCATGGAGATAGTGGAGTGGGCAAGACAACTCTTGCTTCCACCTTCTCAAAAGCACAGGGATTTGAACCCGAATGGATTGATGATTTCACTGTGAAGAATCCGTTCTCAAAGGCAACTTCATTCAGCCTCAGTGGTGATAGGAAAATTGCTATTGTTGATGATGCAGAATCATTGGGCAAAAGAGAATGGAAGTTGGTATCTGATTTCATTGAGTTAGAGTTAGTTCCAGTTCTGATTGTAATTGATAATTTCAAATCCGTTCCGTTCCATCTCAGGAAGAACTGTTTGAGTGTCGAAGTCGACAGGCCATCTCCAGCAAACCTACTCCGATTTTTGCAGGGAACTTCTGCGGCAACTGGCCTTGATGAAAACCATCTTCGACACATTGCCGAAGTATCTCCTTCATGGCGGAGCGCATGGAATAACTTACTGACGAGTCCAGTGGGATTCAGATGTGAAGAAGAACCAAGACAACCGAACCTAACTGGACTGGATGAAACCAAAGCAATACTGACTGGTCGATACATTGGAAATGAGATGAAAAACCATCCAATGAACATCATCAAAATGGCCGAATACAACCATGCTGAAATCGAGGATATTATCACTGCAATCAAGATACAATCTGAGATATGGAATCATGCTGGGTTATCTCGGATTTTCAAAGATTACCTTCTGACCCTAAGAACGCTACACTGCGAGCCTGTTCCATTCAGAAAAAGAAAGTGGTAATCAAGGCAGTTCTGAAAGGTCAGTAAAGTCTGACTAAACAGACCCATCACATCGAACTGCTTATATCAGACATTCAGCCCCGTAGGGGCATGAACAACACAGCCGCACCGAGCCAAGCCAGTATCAATGCCGCCAAAGCCGCAAGATTCCACAGGGTATCTAAGGTCATGTCGGGAGAACTACGAGGATTTGGTTCTAAGGTCGAAAGAGTAGTGATAACAACGAATGCTTGCACCGATGGAAAGACCATCCAAATCCCTGAGAGAATGCACGACAACGATGTGTGGAACTCAATCATGCAAGAGGCGATTCTTGCTCATGAGAATGCTCACCACAGATACACTGACTTCGTGGCTTGGGAGAGGAAAGTCATCAAGCCAATGAAGAAGCATGAGGTTGACCAACTCCTACACAAGTTCGTCAATCTGCTTGAGGATGCTCGCATCAACCATCTGTTCGGTCAGGACTGGAAGGGTAGTGCAAAGCAGATGCAATTCACTCATGAGGTATTCATGGCTCAACACCAAGAGCAGACCACTGACGAATCCCCACTCAAGCAACAGGCTATGGTAGCCATGATGACTGAGGCAATTGCTCACCAGCCACATTGGTTCACCAACCAGCGAGTTATCGACTTCATGAACGACAACAGGAAGTTGATGATGAATGCAATCAAGCAACCATCAACCTCTGATGTAATCAACCAAGCAAAGAGGCTTCTCAAGGCTTACAGAATTGCGTTCCCTGATGATGAGTCAGAGGACTGGGAATCTGACTTCGATGGTATGTCTGACGATGACCTTTCAGGCCGTGACATCGAGAGAGCATCTGAGCAACAACAAGCACAGGGTCGCAACCCTGAGCAACCAAGCAGGTCAAGGTTCTCCGACATGAAGGAACAGCCAAAGACTGAGCCTCAAGATTCAACACCTTCTGACTCTGATGATGGCGATTCAGGAGTTAGTGATTCCACTGGCGATGGAGAGTCCTCAGACGAGTCCGGTGATGAGTCCGGTAGTGGTGCTGGTGACGAGTCCTCAGATGAGTCCAGTGACACCACTGGTGACTCCACTGGGGAATGCGATATCGAGGGCGATGATTCCTCAGATGGAAATGCAGATGACGGCTTAGATTGTGATGGCGATGCAAGTGGCGATTGCGATGGTGGTGATGGCGATGGCGATGGCGATGGCGATGACCACGATGGCGATGGTGGCGATGGCAATGGCGAAGGCGATGGACACATTGACTCAGATGCAGACCTAAACACAGAGGATGGGGCAACAGGCGGCGACTCAGTGAACTCAGGAGAGTTTGAGGAAGTATGGTCGGAACTTATCGACAGGGTAGCGTCTGAGATGCAAGAGGTCGTTCAGACTGCACACGACATCGACAACGGCCACACTGACGGTGCAAGGCAAGAGGTCGCAACAGTCACAGGCAAGACCCACATGATTGATGAGGGAACACTGACTACTGATGACGGTCATCAAATCCATGTTATCGCTGGTGCAAAGGACTTTGTTCGCAGAGAAACCCGCATCAAGGCTCACGCTTCCACCTACAACCATGTAGTCAAGAAGAACCGCAAGGTCATCAAGAGAATTACCTCTGAGATGATGCGCCGATTGAAGGGTCTTGACCCATCATGGAATAACTACGAGAAGCAAGGATTCCTTGACCCAAAGCAAACATGGAAGTTGGGGGTTTCAGGCAACGACACTCAGAAGATTTACCGCAAGAAGGCAGGTGCAAAAGAGGTCAATGGAAATGCTATCATTCTCATTGACGCATCCGGCTCGATGGGAAGTGGAAACAGAGCGCAAGACGCATCCAATGCGGCAGTGGTTTTCTCAGAGGTTTTCCGCAACATCGGAATCAACTATGAGGTTGTGGATTTCAACACCAACTACGGCACATCCATGAGAGTCCGTAAGGCATTCAACAGCGAGGGAACATCCACTCTCGACAAGGCAACAATTGCCGCACCTTTCACTGGCTACAACAACTCTGACGGCTACGCTGTCCAGTGGTGCTTGGACAGGCTCGCTACCATGAAGGGTAGCCGCCTTCTCATCGTCATCTCTGACGGCGCACCAGCAGGGGAAGCACCAGCAGGGGAGTCTGCTCGCTCACACCTAACCAAAGTGACCAACGGGGCTTCCAAGAAAATTGGACTTATCGGAATTGGAATTGCAGGTCAAGACACCTCTGCATACTACCCTAACGCAATCACTATCTCAGACGAGTCACAGATAGCGCAAGAGGCCATGCCTGTCCTTCGCCCCATGTTGAGGAAAATCGTGCCAAGAGCATAGGTCTGAGGGCTTGGAAACGGCAAAGGAGTAATGGAGGGTCAACATGAGCATTAGGAATATCAGACCAATCAAGTTGCGGCTTGAAGATTGGAAACATCATCAAACTGCAAAACCCGCCGCGTCAGAGGGTCGGTTCAGGAGAATCAGAAATGGTTCATGGGTGAATTATGCCAGTGCGATGACCGATGGAAGGGGCAACCCATTCAATCTCGATTTCGGTCATCTCAGTGAGTGCGGTTTTCCTTCCGCGTGTGTGTCGGCTTCGACATGGAAATCAGTCAGCAAAAAAATCCGACAAACATCCGACATTGAGTCATACAACACAAAAGAAGTTCAGGCGCATTTTTCACATGAGAACATGAGGTGGGCTGAGAATGTCAAAATCACTACTGATGTGGTTGATGGAAGTCTTTACAACAAATTGAAGGGGGGCTATGCTTCCTTCCCTGCATTCATGATTTTGCATGATGATGGGGAGAATGCCTACATGATTGCGTTGCCTATGGGGTTCGACTTATTGGCCTCGCAGACGGGGATATACACGCCTTCTGATTTGAAGCGAATGGTAGTCGAGAAATTATGCGATGACCCAACTAATGAGTTCAAGTTCGACCCAGCCATCTTCGTCATCAACAAATCTGCAATTCGCCAACCGAAAAACATGGGTGGAAGTATTACGCCCATCGCTAAGGAAGATGACGGAAATTACACGATGCAATTCGGTCAGTTCGTGTGGCTCAACTGGTCTAAGGCAGAAGCCATCCTCAAAGGGATTCTCGGTGCTGATGGTGTGTATGATTTGATGCACATTGGCGACTCGACTAACTTCTCGTTGCAAGTCCATGCACACGAAGATTCGGAAGATAATATCTTCTCAACTGCAACCAATTGGGCTACAAACCTCCGGCTCAAACAATGCCCCAACCAAGCAAATCATCTAATCACATTCCTCGATTTGTGTGCCGATAGGATAACCATGACTCACACTATTTCCACCACTGAAAAAATCAAGCAAGATGGTTCGGCGTGGATTCCATCTCACACGGATTATCGAGGGGTCAAAATCATCGACAAAACTGGTGGTGGCTATGCCTACTATTCCGACTATTTCCGATGCCCACAATGCAATATCAAGGTCATCGTTAAGTGTGGTGATACTAACCGAGAAGATACTGCACCATGCCCCCAGTGCAGACAGGGAGAAATCAAGTTTCCACATTTGGTAAAGAAAGAAGGAGTTGAGTAATATGACAAAGCGAATCACAAAGAGTCTAAGGCAAGCAATAGTAAGAGCAATTTTCAATGGTAGCGAACACCATAGTTCGCCAATGAAACCATCAGAGATTGTTGGGTATATCCGAGATGATGAGAAACTGCCAGTGTCGATGCGAGGCAAGACCCCCAAACAAATTGCATACATCATGAACCAACTCGCAAGAGATTACGATGATGTGATAGTCACAGAAGTATTGGGAAGGAATGGAACTAACCATCACGGCAATGAGAGATTCACGAAAGCATTCTCTATCAGGAAGGACATCACTCTCGCTGATGCTGAGAAGGCAGTTGGCGTGACTCAGAAAGCGAGAGAAAACAAGAGGCAAATTACTGTGATGCTTTCTCCCGATTCTATGGACTATGTTCATGCTTGGAGAAAGATTGGATTATCTGCTGGACAGGTCTTTGAGAATCTGATTAAGGCGGATATTGAAGCAAACGGAAATCCTGTTGATGATACAGATATCAATAAAACGGCATAGCGGCCATCGAATTAGTCGGTGGTGGGTATTGACCTCAGAAGGCAAAGAGTGGCTCAGATTGGCTCTATTGATACCGGAATGAGGCGTTTAGAGTTCTCCAACACTACCACTTCTTCTAACAATAGTCAATAGCCGGAACACATTGTCTATGTTCGTGAGCCAAATTGTATGGTCTGTTGACATTCTAAACAATCACCGTTTGATTGGTCAGAATGAATCAGGTGAAGATTTGATTCAGGTTGCTACTGGTTCTTCCCATTGGAGTTTCTCATTCTTGGGTTATGATGGTCAAGGCAAAGTCAGAGTTGGTGCTGGTTGCAATTACAATCCTCTTGTTTTGATTGAGGACATTCTTCAAAAAATCCAACACGGACTTGAGATGCCTGTCGAACTCGACAGGATAGATTTCGACAATCAGAGTTTTTCAGAGGACTGGCGATGACTGATGAAGATGGAATTGCGAGTGTTGAGTTCAGTCCGTTTTGGAATTGGGTTGCCAAGAAAATCGGGATGTTGGTTTGATGATATCTTGGAGTGAGAATGTTGGAGATGGTATGATTCGACTTGTCGGGTTCGACAAGAACATGAGGGAGTTGGTGAATATGATTCAAAGTGAACATCGCTGGACTATCGAACTTGATGGTCGAATAATCAAGGTCGAGGGCAACCATTGCAATGACCCATTGAGATTTATTGAGTGCTTGGTTTCACCAAATCTCGTTGTGAATCCAACTGTATCAAAACACATCGTCTTAGAGTTCACACATGGCACTGGAGAAACATGGGAAGTTTGGAATGCTGGGATATAGCCAATAACCCCTTTCTGTGCTGATACTCATATTGAGGTTAGCGTATGCCCCGAACCAACAATGAAAATCTCATCTCCGGCACAGAAACAGAACGATTGTCTGTGACTCTCGATGCGGAGCAACTCGTCAAAGATACAACTTCCCAAGCACTGTTTGTCGGTGATGGTTCAACTGCTGGTGGAAGGGCAGTTGATGTTCGCCCAGTCAAAGACATCACAGCCAACTACACATTGGTCAGAGCAGACGAAGGAAAGATTCTCAGATTCAATTCTTCAAGTGCAATTACAATCACAATCCCAACCAATGCTTCGGTTGGATATCCAGCCAATCTAACACGAATCCCATTCATCAACTTGGGTGCTGGTGTTGTGACCTTTGCTGGTGATACAGGAGTCACAATATCATCTGTCGAATCCAACATCGACACCAAAGAAAGTGGTGATATCCACAAGACCGCAACTAACGCTTGGTTTCTGACTAAGGGTGGTTCGGGTGCAAGTGCGATTAGCGAACTTACAGATGTGCAATTAACGAACTTGCAGAACACCCAAACTCTGCAATACAATAGTTCCACAAGCAAGTGGCAGAATGTGAATAGCACAGACGCAAACACAACCTATGACTTGGGTGTTCCAGCCGCAACTACCAATCTCAGATTGACTGGTTCTGATGGAACGACAGACAATGTGACTTTGACTGGTAGCGGGGCAACTTCGATTGCACGAACATCAGCAACCCAACTTACTATCTCAAGCACCGATGACGACACTACCTATGCTCTATCGAGTTCGACATCCGGTTCAGGTGCTAAGATAGATTTGACAGCAGGTGGTTCAGGTAGTGGAACTTCATCGGTGACTCTCGCCGCAGGTAGCAACATCACAATCTCAGAAACAGGAGATACAATCACCCTCGCTGGAACTGCTGGAACTGTGACCAGTGTTGGTGTCACAGGTGGCACTGGATTATCTGTTTCAGGAAGTCCAATCACCAGTAGTGGTTCTATCACATTAGCAAACACAGGTGTCACATCGAATGTTGCTGGAAGCGGAATCTCAGTTTCAGGTGCAACTGGTGCAGTCACGATTTCCAATACTGGCGTGACTTCGGCTGTGGCTGGCACAGGAATATCCGTGTCGGGTTCGACAGGTGCAGTCACCTTCACCAATTCAGATTTGGGTTCATCTCAAAATATCTTCAAGACAATTTCAGTGAGTGGGCAATCAGATATTGTAGCAGACACCAATGCAGATACATTGACTCTTGCGGAAGGTAGCAACATCACCCTGACGACAAATGCTGGAACAGATACTCTGACTATTACTGGAACAGACACAACTTACTCCGCCGGAACAGGAATCGGTTTGGCTGGAACTACATTCTCAAACACAGACTTGGGTTCATCTCAGAACATCTTCAAGACCATCACAGTCAGTGGTCAGTCAGATATCGTTGCAGATAGCAATTCAGACACGCTCACGGTTGCCGCAGGTAGCAATGTGTCCTTGACTACCAGTGCAGGGTCAGACACGCTTACAATCGCTTCAACGGACACAACCTATTCTGCTGGTTCAGGATTGGATTTGGCTGGAACTACATTCAGTGTTGATGTGTCTGACTTCATGGCTAATGGAGTCAACAACAGAATCCTGACTGCAACTGGAACAGATGCAATGAATGCAGAGTCAGGATTGACTTTCGATGGAACTACTTTGACTGTTGGTGGAAGTGTGGTAATTTCTTCTGACCTCACTGTGAATGGAACGACTACTACTATCAACACTCAGACTCTCACAGTCGATGACCCGATGGTGGTGGTTGGAGATAACAATGCGGCCAACAGTGTTGACTTGGGAATCATTGGAAAGTATGTTGACACCAACACCTACTACTCAGGACTTCTGAGAGATGCAAGTGCTGGGAAGTTCCGATTATTCACCACGACTGAGGACTTGAGTTCAGCCACTACCGTTGACCCAACAGATTCAGGATATGCAAACTCCGATTTGATTGTCGGTGCAATCCAACAATCGGGTGCAACCAACGGCATTGTGTTTGCAGATGCAAACGGCAACTTACTCGGCGGGCGAACTATCTCAGAAGGTGTCGGAATCGACATCACCAATGGAAGTGGTGTTTCAGGAAATCCAACCATCACTCTTGACTTATCTGAACTATCGACTTCGACATCTAATGGAGATGGAGATTTCTTTGTTGTCGTGGATTCATCCAATGGTCAAAAGAAACTCACAAAGGCAAACATCAACCTCTCAGGTTTCAACAATGATTCCAACTTCTCATCCACCACTGGAACTGTGACCTCAGTTGGGTTTGCTGGAGATAGTGGTTCAACTGCCATCTCAAGTTCAGGAACTATCACTTTCGCTGGTGGAACGAATGTCACAACAAGCCTGTCGGGTTCGACACTCACATTCAATGCCACAGATACCAACACAACCTACTCGGCTGGTAATGGTCTTGACCTGAGTGGAACTACATTCAGCACTGACCTGAAATCGAATGGTGGATTGGTTATCGAATCAACAGAACTTGCAGTTGATTTGGGTGCATCATCAATCACTGGAACTCTTGCAATTGGAGATGGTGGAACGGGTGCAACATCAGCATCATCTGCTCGCACCAATCTCGGCTTAGGTTCGTTAGCAACTTTGTCGTCTGTTGCATTCTCAAACATCGCCCCAGCCGCAGTTCAATTGAGTAGTGAATCATTCGCAGATAACGATACTACCGTCATGACTTCTGCCGCCATCCAAGACAAGATTCTGTCCTATGGCTACACCACGAATGTAGGAGATATCACAGCCGTCACTGCTGGGCAATCTCTGACTGGTGGGGGAACATCAGGTGGAGTCACTTTGGGTGTGGCTGACAATTCAATCAGTGCGCTTCAATTGAATGTTAGTGGCAATGGTAGTTCGGGTCAAGCATTGACCTCAGATGGGGATGGAACTTTCTCTTGGACTACGATGGAAGTTGGCGACATAACTGGAGTCACTGCTGGAACAGGTTTGTCAGGCGGGGGAACTTCGGGTTCTGTATCATTAGCACTTGACCTACACGAACTCACAGCACTTGGTAGTGAAGCGGCGACTGGGGATTATGTTTCGATTGTTGATTCAACAGATAACTCGACAAAGAAAGTATTGATTTCAAACCTACCATTTGGCACAGGCTCAGGCGACATTACCGCAGTGGTAGCATCGACTGGACTGAGTGGAGGGGCGACTTCCGGTAGCGCAACTTTGAGTATTGATTCGACAGTAGCAACTCTCACAGGAACTCAGACTCTCACAAACAAAACTCTGACTTCTCCAACCCTGTCGACTCCGACACTCACTGGACTCATTGCTACAACTTTGACTGCTGGTTCAGAACAGGTCACTATTACTGATGAAAGCGATGACACATTGGTTGAAATTATTCAAACAGGAACAGGACACAGATTCTTGGTTGATAGTGATACGGGTTCGGGCAATTCATCATTCAGGATTCGCCCCGATGGGAAGGTCATGATTGGACTGGCTGAAAATGTCACAGGTGGTGCTTGGCTTTACAACAAGTATGATACGGCTTCATCTTCTTTCAAGACAAACACAGGGGGGTCAGTTGGAAGTGCTTCATTCACATCAGTTGCCGACACAAATACAGGAATGTATTTTCCAGCCGCAGACACGCTTGGTTTAACCACAGGTGGTGTTGAAAGATTACGACTATCAAGCAGTGGTGTTCAATTCAATGGGGCATTCACATTTCCTACGGCAGATGGTTCAGCAAATCAGATTCTTCAAACCGATGGCAGTGGAACAGTATCTTGGGTTGATGACACAACTGGCGACATAACTGGAGTGACCGCATCGACTGGTCTGAGTGGTGGGGGAACTTCGGGAACTGTTTCACTGAGTATCGACTCAACAGTTGCAACTCTCACAGGAACTCAGACTCTCACAAACAAAACTCTGACAACTCCTAATTTGGGAACACCTTCTGCAATCAATCTCACTAACGCAACTGGCTTCCCAACACTCAATCAGAATACCACAGGTAGTGCGGCTACCCTGACCACTGGAAGAACCATAGCGATGACGGGCGATGTAGTTTGGAACTCAGGTGCTTTCAACGGTGGAGGAAATGTCACATCCACTTCAACAATTCAGGCTGGTGCTGTCGATATAGCAATGTTATCTGCAACAGGCACAGCATCATCCTCAACCTATCTTAGAGGTGACAACACTTGGGCTACTATTGCTGGTGATATCAGTGGCGTAATTGCTGGAACTGGTTTGAGTGGTGGTGGAACATCAGGTTCGGTGACACTGAACATTGATTCAACTGTGGCGACTCTGACTGGAACACAAACCATGACGAATAAAACCCTGTCGAGTCCGACACTTACAACCCCTGACTTGGGAACACCTTCTGCAATAGTTCTCACCAATGCAACGGGCTTCCCAACACTCAATCAAAGCACAACAGGTAGTGCGGCGACATTGACTACTGGAAGAACCATAGCCATGACTGGAGATGTGGTATGGAATAGTGGTGCTTTCAATGGTGGAGGAAACATAACTGCCGCATCAACGATTCAGGCTGGTGCTGTGGATTTAGCCATGTTGTCAGCATCAGGAACGGCATCATCCTCAACCTATCTTAGAGGCGACAATACTTGGGCTACTGTATCATCAGGTGGTGCTTCATCACTCGATGGATTGTCTGATGTCCTGATTGAAAACAATTCAATGTTCGTAGGAACTGTGCCATCAAATGTTGATGGGGCGCAACAATCAGTATCACTTGGTATTGGTGCATTGCAAAGCACCACAACTGGTGATTACAACACTGCCATCGGTAGGTTAGCATTAGGTAATTTGACTACGGGTTCATTCGCAGTTGGTGTCGGATTCTATGCGGGTCAATCATGGACTACTCAGACCGAAGGAGTTGCGATTGGACACAGTGCTGGAAAGACCAACACTAATTCAGGAAATACTCTTGTCGGTGCAAGAGCATTGGAGAATGATAGTGGGGGTTCGTCAAACACAGTAATGGGTCATTGGGCTATGCAACAAACTGAGGATGCAAATAGCAATACAATGATTGGATATTTCGCTGGCTATGGAAATAGCACCCACACAAATCATGGTGATTCAAATGTAGCAGTTGGCGCGAATGCATTTCGTAATTTCACATCTGCAAGAGATACTGTCGCAATTGGCAGTTCTGCCGGATATGCTTTGACGACTGGAGAACGCTCAACACTTGTTGGAACTGATGCTCTCAAAGCAACGACCACTGGACATCGAAATCTCGCTATCGGATATCGCAGTTTGTATGTGCCGGACACAGAATCAGACAATCTCGGAATCGGCTACGAGGCATTGGGCGGCGCAATCGCTGGCGGGGAATACAACATCGCAATCGGAAACCACTCCGGCGATGCGCTCACGACTGCTGATAAAACGGTCATGATTGGCTACAATGCTGGAACGGCAATCACTACCATGACTGGCGCAACTCTGATTGGATATCAAGCAGGTATGACTGCGACTACTGGAACTGAAATGACCGCCGTTGGATATAACGCCGCAAGAGGTGTGGGTGGAACTAACACTGTCACTGCAATCGGCTACGAGGCATTGGGTGATGCTTCACAATCCTACGGCACAACTGCGGTAGGTCATTGGGCTGGTAAGGGTTCAACTGGAAGTGCGAACACACTCATCGGCAGAAGTGCTGGTCGGGCGGCTACTGGTAATCGCAATGTTATGCTCGGTTCGTCTGTCGGTTGGAACACTTCTTCCGGCTATGGGAATGTTCTGATTGGGTCTGATGTTGTTAATGCAGGTGCAACTGATAGTCAGCGACTCAAGATATGGGGTGCTAACTCAGGAGGGTCAGCCCATGTGAAATGGATTGAAGGAGATAGTAGTGGAGTCATCAAGTTCAACGATGCCTACTCATTCCCAGCCGCCGATGGAAGTGCTAATCAAGTCCTTCAAACCGATGGAAGTGGAACTCTCACATTCGCTACTGCTGGGGGTGGTGGCGCATCCACTCTCGGAGAACTCACAGATGTTCTTCTCGATGCTACCAATTTCACAGATTCAATTCTCATTCAAACAGATAGTGACGGTTCAGCACCAACGACAGGAACATTGAATGGAGCAACAGGAAACATAGGCATTGGAAAAGATGTTCTTTCAACAATAACTTCTGCTGACCACTCAATAGCACTCG